>Ga0265294_10011305_pt1 | contig 10049 bp, 6 predicted proteins | sample MunlanPumphouse3_FD_192504 | JGI IMG/M metagenome (GOLD analysis project Ga0265294, IMG submission 192504) | Groundwater microbial communities from a municipal landfill in Southern Ontario, Canada - Pumphouse #3 | ecosystem: Environmental > Aquatic > Deep subsurface > Groundwater | place...
CGAATTGCTAGTGAAAAACGGATGAAAGAAATTCAAGAGGCTTATGAATATTTAAAAGATGCATAGCATTTATTAAATTGATGTTGTAAAATAAGTTTTGTTATTTTAAAAAAGGAGAGGGTGTTTATGAAAAAAATTGCAGTTTTATTTACGTTACTAGTTTCATTGTTTTTTTTCGCGTTTAGTTTTGGATTAACAGACAAAGTTATTTTAAGGGTAGGAGACAGTACATTAACTCAGTCACAGTTGGATGAGAAAATAGCCGCATTACCACAACAATATCAAGAGTATTACAGTTCTATAGATGGAAAAAAAATACTTATAGATAGTATCAAAAAAGAATATTTAGTTTATGAAATGTCTAATAAAGCTAAATACGATACAAATAAAGAAGTTTTGGCTCAAATTGAAAACATTAAAAAGCAAGTTATGGTAGCACAATATTTGAAAGATAATATAGAAAGCAAGATTAAGGTTTCAGCCAAAGATGCCAAAAAATATTATGACGAAAATAAAGATATGTTTAAAAAAGATGATCAAATTAAAGCTAGACATATCTTAGTAGCAACAGAAAAAGAAGCTAAGGATATAATTGCTAAATTAAATAAAGGTGAGTCATTCCAAGCGCTTGCTAGAGAATTTTCTATGGATCCAGGAAGCAAGGTTAATGGTGGAGACTTAGGTTGGTTTGCGAAGGGTCAAATGGTAAAACCTTTTGAAACAGCTGCCTTTGCACTAAAAAAAGGCGAGTATACAAAGCAAGAAGTTCAGACCCAATACGGTTATCATGTAATTTTTGTTGAAGACAAGAAAGATGCTGAGCAGTTAGCTTATAAAGATGTTTCTACAGAGATAGAAAATTATCTTAAACAAAATTCTCAAAAAGAAGCCTTAGATGCTTTATTAAAGGATGCAGCAGCTTCAGTAAAAGTTGAAGATTTTTCAGAACAATTGTTTCTAAAGAAATAAGAGAAACCCTTTCGTCAGGCTTTGCCTGTCACCTTCCCAATTTGGGAAGGCATTGGCTCCCCGAAGCGGGGAGCTCTGGCTCGCAGAGTCTGAGGGGAATTTTACATGATACAAACCAAAGCACACGCAAAAATTAATCTCCTATTAGATATACTTGGAACAAAGGGTAACTTGCATGAGATGTGCATGATAATGCAGACTGTTTCTTTATGTGATGAATTATCGTTTGAAAAAATAGATACTCAAGAAATAATCATCTATTCTAATAATTGTAGTTTGCAAAAAGACAATATTATTGCAAAAGCTTATTCCGTTATTCAAGAAAGATTTCCTCAGAAGGTTACACATGGGTTTAATGTAAAGTTAATGAAGAATATACCTATGGGTGCTGGATTGGCAGGAGGTAGCGCTGATGCTGCTGCGGCTGTTAAGGTATTTTTGAAAGAGTTGGGAATAAGTCCTTCAAAAGAAGAGTTGCTTTCTTTGTTGCTTAGCATAGGCTCCGATGTGTCTTTCTGTTATTTTGGTGGCACGAAACTTGTTACTAGTAGGGGTGAACAATTACAGGAGATAGAAGTTGAGCTTCCCAAATATTTTTTGCTAGTTAATCCAGATATTCAAATATCAACAAAGGAAGCTTTTGCTGACTGGGACAAATTTGCACTTGAACGTGATTATAAACCTAGATTTACTGGCAAGCTAATAGAAGGCTGGGAGTATTACAATGCTTTTGAGTTGTCAGTGTTTTCAAAATATCCAGTTATTAAAGAAATAAAAGAAACTTTATTATCGTTAGACGCGACTTTTGCTTTAATGACAGGGTCTGGTTCGACTGTTGTGGCTGGGTTTAATGATGAAGAGTTGATTGAGAAAGCATATCAACTTTTAGTTGAAGAGTATAATTGTTTTAAAACAACTCCTATTTAATATGAAAGATTTTCGTTAATATCCAATTGTTATTTCTATTTAATTTTAGTCATTCCCGCTAAATTTTGGTCATTCCCGCGTAGGCGGGAATCTGTTTTCTATTAAAAGTGAACTTTTAGATTCTTTTATGTTAAGGTCTCATTGCCGACCTATACAATCCGCTAGGCACATGAGACTTCAGTGCTTTGCTTAAGTAAGCTTATTACACTAACGGACAAATTCACCTGTCCTGGCTCAGTTGTCCTGAAAAATCGTTCTGATTTTTCTACGTTTCACTCGCTAACTTAATCTACAGCTCTTTTCGTACAGTGCCTATATTTAAGAGGTATAAAACAACTCAAATATAGAAGTTTTTATTTTTTGTGAAAAGTTATTGAAATATTATTAAAATACCAATTTTAGTTTTTAGTGTGTGTTTTCTTGTATTCACAAAAGGCTCCCTCTTGAGAGGGAGCTGTCGAGCGTTAGCGAGACTGAGGGAGTGTTATCCCCCCTCTCGAGAGGGGGCTAGGGAGAGTGTTCTTTTCGGAAGGGTGTTAATAATCGTTAATATTGGTGTTGTTTCTGTATAATTAACGATTATTTGACATAAAACAGTTAATATTGTATTATTTTAAGCATGATTAACGAGCCAACAAAAAAATATATCACGAAATTGAGAAGCGAGTATCTTCAGCTTAAGCGGGAGAAGGAGTCCTTACTGCAAATAATATTTGAGGCAGAGCTTCCTGAGGGTGTCTACAATTCCAATGCAATAGAAAATTCTACATTAACGATTAAGGAAACGGAAAGAATTTTACTAGAAATGGAGGTTTCTAGAAACATTAGTTTAAGAGAAGTTTTTGAGGCCAAGAATCTAGCAAATGTAAGTGAATATATTAAGATGCAAGTTGGGAGTATGGAGCTTTCCAATGATTTTATTTTATTGTTACACAAGATGTTGATGTTAAATATAAGAGAGGATATAGCTGGAAGATTTAGGTCAAAAGGAGAATATGTTCGAGTTGGAACGTACGTGGCATTAGATTCTGAACAGATTGAAGAGTTAATGCGAGACTTATTTGTGGAGTACTTGGGAGATGTAAATAAATATTTTATAGAGAAAATTGCAATGTTTCATTTAGAGTTTGAACATATTCATCCTTTTATAGATGGTAATGGCAGGATTGGTAGACTGTTAATTAATTATTTATTACAGCAACTTGATTTTCCACCCATAATTATTAGAAACAAAGAAAAGCGAAGGTATTATAAGTCCTTTGAGCAATATGATGTTAATGAGTCAACTAGTGAAATGGAAAAAATTATTTGTCTGGCATTGTTAGAGTCTATGCATAAAAGATTGGCCTATTTAAAAGGTAAAAGAATAGTAACTTTAAAAAAATATTCCGTAGAAAGCGGAGAAGATTTTAATAATATGCTTAATATGGCTAAGAGGCAGACAATAAAGGCCTTTAGAGAAAAAGGTGTTTGGAAAATAGGCATTGAATATAAATAGAAAGAGAGCGATAGCTTAGTCTAAAGGAAATAATCCTTTAGTTGAAAAGTTAGGATCAGAGGTAACATTAATCCCCAACTTTCTTAAACCAGCCTCGTCGCCAGCAGTTGGTATATGGGTTGTGTGCATTTCGCAGTTTTTAAGTTCTTGTAGCTTTTCTAACGCTACCTGAGCTGATGGATTTGACGCAGCACAAATGCTTAGTGCAATAAGTGTTTCATTTAGGTTTAAATTGACAGTTTTACTAGTAAAAATCTCAGATTTTAGGGCGTTTATCGACTCTAAAACTTGAGGCGAGAGAAGGTGAATGTTATCAGGAATACCTGCTAATAACTTGATTGCATTTAAGATAACACTGGAAGCGACGTGGATGGTTTTAGAGTTTTTGCCTGTTACAATTGTTCCATCTTTTAATTGAATAGCTGCACCACAATAAATCCCATGATTACCTTTGTTTTTTTTCTCGCAATCAATCGCTGCTTGTCTGGCAGGCAGCACCACTGGTCTGTCTTCAGGTGTTAAGTCAAGAATTTCCATTAGCATTTGAAGCTTATCGATGCTTTTTTTGTCGCAAATACCAACAATGTATTCTGTTGTGTGTCTGAAATATCTTCGGATGATTTCTTGTTTGGCTGCTTCTCTTACTTTTTCGTCATTTATTATACTGAATCCAGCTCTATTTACACCCATGTCTGTTGGGGATTTGTACATAATTTCCTTGCCTTGTATTCTTTGAAGGATTTTTTTTAAGATAGGAAAGGACTCAACGTCGCGATTATAATTAATGGCTTTCTCGTTATATGCTTCTAGGTGATGTGGGTCTATTAAGTTGAAGTCCAGCAAATCAGCAGTGGCTGCTTCATATGCTAGGTTCACTGGATGGTTCACTGGTATATTCCATATAGGGAATGTTTCAAATTTTGCATATCCGCTTTGATTCCCTCGTTTATGGTCATGGTAAAGTTGAGATAAACAGGTAGCCAATTTCCCACTACCAGGTCCAGGTCCTGTAACTATAACTATTGGGCAAGTCGTTTGAATGTAATCATTAGCTCCATAGCCATCATCACTTACTACTAAGTCTAGATTTGCTGGATAGCCTTTTGTGTAACGATGTGTGTAAACTTTGATGTTTTGTCTTTCAAGCTTCTTTTTAAAAACATTTGTTGCAGGTTGATCGTTATAACGAGTGATTACAACAGCGGTAACTGCTATCCCCCATTCTTTTAAATTATCAATCATTTTAAAGGCATCAACATCATAAGTTATGCCAAAGTCGCCTCTTACTTTTCTTTTTTCTATGTCGTCGGCATAAATACAAAGGATGATGTCAGCCTTTTTCTTGAGATTTTGTAAAAGTCTAATTTTTACGTTTGGATCATAGCCAGGCAATACTCTTGCAGCATGATAATCATAGAGAAGTTTGCCACCGAATTCTAAGTAAAGCTTGTTGTCGTACTTTGCTGCTCTTTCCAGAATATATTCGGTTTGTTCTTTTAAATATTTGTCATTGTCAAAAATAATATTGTTAACCATGTAATAATCTCCCAAGTTAATTATAAGCCAATTAGGCGTATTCGGCTAATGCTTAAGATAACAAAAACATTAAAATTAAGTAAACAATTTCTAAATTACTTTGATTTATTTGTTGGTTGTTACATGAATAAAGGAAAAGTGACCGATAGGGAGGAAGGGTGTTATACTATATATATGAGCAAAAAAATCATTATATATTATTCTTTTGAAGGAAACACAAAGTTCATTGCAGACTATTTAGCACAAAAATTAGATGCAGAGATTTTAATGCTAAAGCCAGAAAAAGAAATCGGTACTCATGGATTTATGAAATATTTTTGGGGTGGTCAGCAGGCAATTATGAAAAAAACACCTAGGCTAGAAAAATATATTTTTAAAGAAAAAAGTTATGATACAGTCATTTTTGGTTCTCCTGTTTGGGCTGGAACATTTGCTCCTGCTTTAAGGTCATTCCTAAAAGAGAACAAGATTAAGGGTAAGAAGACAGCTTTCTTTTGTTGTCACGAGGGTGGCAAAGGAAAGGTGCTAGAAGCTACTGAGAAGCTTTTAAGTGATGGCAATGACTATTTAGGAGCAGTAGACATAAAAGCTCCTTTGACTAATGAAGAATTCTCTTTCACTCTTTTAAATGAGTGGATTGAGACACTCATCTAAGTATTTAATTACATTAAAAATTATTCATGTAATTATTATGTTGACGGCAGTATTTCTTTTAGGTAGAATACTCGGGCTTCTGTTTATTGGGAGCAGTTATTGAACGCTAATTGACGGCGAAGGAAATTGAAAAATGAATAGCAGATTTATGGATGTTTTAAGTTTATGATTCTTGGGCTTCGGCCTGAGATGTTTTTGAATCAATTGAGAGTTTGATCCTGGCTCAGGATTAACGCTGGAGGCGTGCCTAACACATGCAAGTCGAGCGATACAGAATTTTAGCTTGCTAAGATTGCTGATAAGCGGCGGACGGGTGAGTAATACATAAGCAATCTGCCCTTTAGTTGGGGATAACCTTTGGAAACAGGGGCTAATACCGAATAGTCTCATTTAAACGCATGTTTTTATGAGTAAAGGCTTCGGCCGCTATTGGAGGAGCTTATGCCTGATTAGCTAGTTGGTAGGGTAACTGCCTACCAAGGCTATGATCAGTAGCTGGTCTGAGAAGATGGTCAGCCACACTGGGACTGAGACACGGCCCAGACTCCTACGGGAGGCAGCAGTGAGGAATTTTGCGCAATGGAGGAAACTCTGACGCAGCGACGCCTCGTGAATGATGAAGTCTTTCGGGATGTAAAGTTCTGTCAGTGGGGAAGATAATGACGGTACCCACAGAGGAAGCACCGGCTAACTACGTGCCAGCAGCCGCGGTAATACGTAGGGTGCAAGCGTTATCCGGAATTATTGGGCGTAAAGGGAGCGTAGGCGGTTGAAAAAGTAAGGTGTTAAAGCTATGGGCTCAACCCGTAGTTGCGCCTTAAACTGTTCAGCTAGAGGATGTAAGAGGAAAGCGGAACTCATGGTGTAGCGGTGAAATGCGTAGATATCATGAGGAACACCAGTAGCGAAGGCGGCTTTCTGGGACATTCCTGACGCTGAGGCTCGAAAGCGTGGGTAGCAAACAGGATTAGATACCCTGGTAGTCCACGCCGTAAACGGTGATCATTAGGTATTGGGGGATCGACCCCTTCAGTGCCGTAGCTAACGCGTTAAATGATCCGCCTGGGGAGTACGAGCGCAAGCTTAAAACTCAAAGGAATTGACGGGGGCCCGCACAAGCAGTGGAGCATGTGGTTTAATTCGATGATACACGAAGAACCTTACCCGGGTTTGAAATCCTTGGAAGTCACTAGAGATAGAGATGTGCCTTCGGGAACCAAGTGACAGGTGCTGCATGGTTGTCGTCAGCTCGTGTCGTGAGATGTTGGGTTAAGTCCCGCAACGAGCGCAACCCCTGTTGTATGTTGCCAGCGGATAATGCCGGGAACTCATACAAGACAGCCTATGGAAAATAGGAGGAAGGTGGGGATGACGTCAAATCATCATGGCCCTTATGTCCGGGGCTACACACATGCTACAATGGACGGAACAAAGAGTTGCGATACCGCGAGGTGGAGCCAATCTCAAAAAACCGTTCTCAGTTCGGATTGTAGTCTGCAACTCGACTACATGAAGTTGGAATTGCTAGTAATCGCGGATCAGCTATGCCGCGGTGAATACGTTCTCGGGCCTTGTACACACCGCCCGTCACACCATGAAAGTCGGATACACCCAAAGTACGTGAGCTAACCCTCGGGAGGCAGCGTCCTAAGGTGGAGTCGATAATTGGGGTGAAGTCGTAACAAGGTAGCCGTACCGGAAGGTGTGGCTGGATCACCTCCTTTCTAAGGAGATATTCTTTCAGCTTTTAGCTTTTAGCTTTGGGCTTTAAGAAAGGTCGACCAAGTACAACTATGTATATGGCCATAAATTTGCTATTCAGTTTTGAGTTTCTTTCGTTGTTCACATGAAAAGGAATACATGGGCTTATAGCTCAGGTGGTTAGAGCGCACGCCTGATAAGCGTGAGGTCCCTGGTTCGAGTCCAGGTAGGCCCACCAAATAAAAATAAAGCCCAAATAAAAATTCCAAATTTTTTGGATATTTGAGTTTGGAGTTTTGCTTTTATAATGGGGGTGTGGCTCAGTTGGTAGAGCGTCTGCCTTGCACGCAGAAGGCCATCGGTTCGATTCCGTTCACCTCCACCACTTAGACTTTGCTTCGGTAAACTCAGCAATGCTTAGTGTAAAAGAAGAAAGTGTTTAGTGTGGTCAATTAGTAAACAAACCAATACAGCCATTATGGCTTTTTTACTCTGCTCAACAACGGTTGAGGTATGAGTTGGAAGATTGATAATTTAATGATTAAGTTTAAAAAATAGAACTGCTATGATTTTTTAGTATTAATATCATAGTAATTTTAGATTCATTTATTTTTGGCTCTTAGATCTTTATTGTGGATCGAGAGTTTAGGTTAAGATAGTAAGGGCGTACGGAGGATACCTAGGCACTGACTGACGATGAAGGACGTGATTAGCTGCGATAAGCTTCGGGGAGTTGCTAATAACTTTGAACCGGAGATTTCCGAATGGGGAAACCCCTATGGAGTAATGTCCATAGACTGCTACCTGAACACATAGGGTAGTAGGGACAACCGAGTGAACTGAAACATCTAAGTAACTCGAGGAAAGTAAATCAACCGAGATTCCCCTAGTAGTGGCGAGCGAACGGGGAACAGCCTAAACCGAATATATGTTAGTAGATTACAGTCGCTGTATATTCGGGGTCGTGAGACTTGTTGGAGATAACTGTAAGTGTCTCAAGGAGTTACAAAATCTTTTTCTAGCAGAAAAGAGCTGGAAAGCTCTGTCATAGAAGGTGATAACCCTGTATGCGAAAGAAAAAGATCTCCTTATAAGTTCTCGAGTAGAATGGGACACGTGTAATCCTGTTTGAATCTGGGGGGCCCACCCTCCAAGGCTAAATACACGTCAGTGACCGATAGTGAACCAGTACCGTGAGGGAAAGGTGAAAAGAACCCCGGAAGGGGAGTGAAATAGAACATGAAACCGTATGCCTACAAACAGCTAGAGCATGATTTAGTCATGTGATAGCGTGCCTATTGAAGAATGAGCCTGCGAGTTACTGTCAGTAGCAAGGTTAAGGTGTATGCCGGAGCCGTAGCGAAAGCGAGTCTGAATAGGGCGAATAGTTGCTGGTAGTAGACCCGAAACTGAGTGATCTTGCCATGGGCAGGTTGAAGCTCGTGTAAAAGCGAGTGGAGGACCGAACCAATGAAAGTTGAAAATTTCTTGGATGACCTGTGGTAAGCGCAGAAATTGTAATCGAACTCAGAGATAGCTGGTTCTCTCCGAAATGTCTTTAGGGACAGCCTTGGACGAATGCTTATGGAGGTAGGGCGCTGTTAGAGCTAGGGGGCTCACCAAGCTTACCAAACTCTGGCAAACTTCGAATGCCATAAGTTAATATCCAGGAGTGAGAATGCGAGGGATAAGCTCCGTATTCAAAAGGGAAACAGCCCAGACCATCAGCTAAGGTCCCCAAATCTACGCTAAGTGTGAAAAGATGTGGGGTTACTCAGACAGCCAGGAGGTTGGCTTAGAAGCAGCCATCCTTTAAAGAAAGCGTAATAGCTCACTGGTCGAGTGACCCCGCGCTGAAGATGTAACGGGGCTCAAGCGTAGTACCGAAGCTATGGATCAAGAAATTGGTGGTAGGAGAGCGTTCCATTGTAGGTTGAAGTCAAATCGTAAGGTTTGGTGGACGAAATGGAAGTGAGAATGCAGGCACGAGTAACGAAAAAATAAGTGAGAATCTTATTCGCCGAAAATCTAAGGTTTCCTGGGGAAGGTTCGTCCGCCCAGGGTTAGTCGATCCTAAGATGAGGCCGAAAGGCGTAGTCGATGGACAACAGGTTAATATTCCTGTACTACCTTTTTTTGTTTGACCAATGGGGTGACGCAGGAGGCTAAGTGATCCGCTTATTGGATTGCGGTGTAAGTATGTAGGGAGAAGAGATTGGCAAATCCGTTTCTTCGTTAATCCTGAGGTACGATGCCGAGCGCTTTGCGCGAAGTCATTGACGCCACGCTGACGAGAAAAACCTCTAGTTAGAAAAAAGGTAACCGTACTAAAACCGACACAGGTAGATAAGTAGAAAATACTAAGGCGCGCGAGATAACCCTCGTTAAGGAACTCGGCAAAATAACTCCGTAACTTCGGGAGAAGGAGTGCCATGGTAGTGTGAAAGCCCTTGCGGCTGGAGCATGAAGTGGTTGCAGTGAAATGACCCAAGCGACTGTTTATCAAAAACATAGGTCTCTGCTAAACCGTAAGGTGATGTATAGGGGCTGACGCCTGCCCAGTGCTGGAAGGTTAAAAGGAGGTGTTAGACTTCGGTCGAAGCAGCGAATTGAAGCCCCAGTGAACGGCGGCCGTAACTATAACGGTCCTAAGGTAGCGAAATTCCTTGTCGGGTAAGTTCCGACCCGCACGAAAGGCGTAACGATTTGGGTGCTGTCTCAACGAGGGACTCGGTGAAAATGGATTGTCCGTGAAGATACGGAC
>Ga0265294_10011306_pt1 | contig 10047 bp, 9 predicted proteins | sample MunlanPumphouse3_FD_192504 | JGI IMG/M metagenome (GOLD analysis project Ga0265294, IMG submission 192504) | Groundwater microbial communities from a municipal landfill in Southern Ontario, Canada - Pumphouse #3 | ecosystem: Environmental > Aquatic > Deep subsurface > Groundwater | place...
TAGATTTCCAGGGGGATCAGAGTCATGCCTTGTTCTTCGATTTTGCTTTTAAGGCGGCGGATCTCATGTTTATGAAGCAGGAGGCGGCGGGGGCGTTCTGCATCATGATTGAAGAAGGAGGCTTTTTCCCAGGGGGAGATGTGGAAGTTCATTAGCAGGCATTCGCCATCAGCGATTTTGGCATAGCTATCTTTAAAATTGATTCTTCCAGCGCGGATGGATTTGATTTCAGTGCCTTTGAGGGCAATTCCAGCTTCGATTTTCTGGATTATGTAATATTCAAAGGTGGCGCGTTTGTTGGTGATTGCTTTCACGATTGGATCTCGCTTAAAATCTTGGTTTTCCAGTATTTGGCTTTGTCGATCAAGGCAGCAGGATCGAGATTGACCAATTGGTGGTTTTTCAGCACCTGTTTGCCAGCGATCAGGACATCGCGCACCTGATGTGAAGAGATGGCATAGATCAGGTGGGAATAGGGATTGTACAGAGGTTGACTTTGCAGATGGTTCAGGTTGATGATGCAGAGATCGGCGGCTTTTCCGGGTTCCAGACTGCCGGTGATCTGATCCATGCCCAGCGCTTTGGCGGAATCGATGGTCAACATGGCAAAGGCCTCGCGGGCAGGCATAAAGAGGGGATCGTGGTTCCAGGCTTTGTAGAGCTTAGCGGTGGTGCTGGTTTCTTCCAGGATGTCCAGATTGTTGTTGCTGGCCACGCCATCGGTTGCCATCAGGGTCTTGATTCCCCGCGCTTTCATCTGCGCCATGGGTGCAAAGCCACTGCTGAGCTTGAGGTTGCTATCCGTGCAAATGGCTATGCTGCAATCTGTTTCCCGCAATAGGTCAAGCTCCTCTTCTTCCAGCCAGACACCGTGGGCAAAGATGCAGCGCTGTGCGGTGAAGCCCAGACTGTGCAGATATTGCAGGGGCAGCATCCCGTGCTCTTTGAGGCAGTTATCCCGCTCAACCTTGGTTTCGCTAAGATGAGTGTGGATGATCCAGCCTTCCTCAGCAGCCACTTTGGCACATTCGGCAAGGATCTCCCGGGAACAGGTGTAAATAGCGTGAGGTGCCAAAGCACAATCCACCAGGGCTTGATCCTGATAACGCTCCTTGATCCTGCGCACGGAATCCCGGATCTGAGAGAGTTTACCGCTGAAAGCGTGCTCCAAAATGGCTTCGCTTACGATCACGCGCATACCAGCGGTGGCACAGGCATCGGCGATGCGGTCGATGTGAAAATACATGTCGTTGGCCAGAGTGATGCCGTTTGTGATCATCTCTGCAGCGGCATGCAGAGAGGCGTCATAGACAAAATCCGGAGTCAACATGCGGGCTTCCATAGGCCAGATGTATTTCTGCAGCCAATCATCCAGCGGTAGATCATCTGCCAAACCGCGAAAATAGGTCATCGGGATATGAGTGTGAGCATTGATGAAGCCGGGAGTAATCAGGCAATCGCTGGCGTCAAGCTCCTGAACAGCGGAATATTTGGGATCATCCAGCGGAGAGATGGCGAGGATTTTGCCGTCTTTGATGGCGATCTGATGATGGTCCAGGATGCGGAAGTCCTCATCCATGCAGATGATGCTGCCGCCCTTGATCAGGGTATCGCAAGTAATCATTTTTGCACCTTTTGAGCAGCATCAGGAGGATCAAAGATGCCTTTTGGGGTGATGATGCCGGAGATATATTTTGCAGGTGTGATATCAAAGGAAGGATTCAGGGCAGGGGATCCCGGATTGGCCAGATAGCTGCCATTGATGCGCTTGATCTCATCCTCATCGCGGATTTCGATTGGGATATCCTGGCCTTTGGCGCAACTGAAATCGAAGGTACTCAGGGGAGCGGCAATATAGAATGGCACGTTGTGAGCTTTGGCCAAAACTGCCTTCTCATAGGTGCCAATCTTGTTTGCGATATCGCCATTCAGGCAGATGCGGTCAGCGCCAGTGATCACCACGTCGATCTCGGATTTCCAAAAATAGAATCCTGCCGCAGAATCTGTAATAATGGCATGGGGAATGCCTTCCTGTTCCAATTCAAAGGCGGTAAGCCGTGCGCCCTGGAAGCGGGGACGGGTTTCATCCACGTATACAAAGATGCTTTTGCCCTGTTTATGAGCCTGGCGGATCACCGAAAGAGCAGTGCCATGATCCACTGTGGCTAAGGCTCCGGCATTGCAATGAGTAAGGATGCGGGCGCCATCGGGGATGATCTCAGCACCCAGGATGCCCAGTTCAAGGCATTCACTGGCGCTGTTGTTCGCAAATTCATTGGCAGCTAAAACGCTAACCTGGCGGGCATGCGGCAGATCGGGAATGAACTTCAGAGCGCTTTCATACACATAATTCACACCGATCGAGAGATCCACCGCAGTGGGACGGGTGGAGATCAATTCCTCGCGCGCACTGCGCAGATAGCCGCGGAACTTTTCGTCCGGAGCACTAAGGGCGGCCAAAGCCATAGCAAATGCTCCAGCAGCGCCGATTGCCGGAGCTCCGCGTACCGTCATTTCACGAATTGCCGCAGAAACTTCCAGATAGTTGCTATATTCCCTAATGGCAAAGTCATAGGGAAGCTTGTTCTGATCTATCATCATTAAACGTCCGTGTTCAAACCACACGGAACGGTATTCTGTACCATTTATAAGCATGTATTACTCCATATTGAGCTTAAGAAAGATAAGCTCTCTGGAAGTGGGAATTGTGTCAATAAATTCCTTGTCGAAGCCGACGATGCAGCGAGCTTAGCCCGGTCTTATCAATCGTCAATTTGCTTGGTGCAGCCCAGCAGAATGTAGTCTCCATCAAAGGTGCAGGACATACCTTTGCCTAGTTTGACTCCGTGTTTGTCGCCCCGGTAAACCACGCGGTTTTCATAGGTGTTGAGATCACAACAGTAAAGCACATTCTGGTTTACATAGTAAAATTCATTGCTGTACGGGGCGTAGGCTTGGCCATGGATCGCATCATCGTTAATCGGTATTTGTGCCAACACCTCGTGACCGGGCAAGCTGATGACGTTCAGTTCGCCTTCCTGGGCAATCAGCAAAGCGTCTTTATTACGAAGTTCATACAACACGAATCCAGTATGGTCAGAAGTGAGATCCTTGACAACTTCTCGCATGCTGCCATCGGGATTCATTCTTATTAGATGGCCTATATCCCGATAATAAATCTTGTTATAGCGCTCCAGATAAATCGGCTTACCAATTGATGAGTCTGTAATCAGAAAAGATGTGTTTGTTTGCGTGTCCATATCCCAAAGGTTTATCCGATTGCCAGCGGTTACATAACAGATGTAGCGGTTGTTTTCTGAAATGCTGCCAAAACTTATGCTACCAGAGGTGGTATCCGCAAAGACGGTTTCGGGAGAGTAAAAATTGTTCAGATGACGGCGTTGATTTCCCTGATAGAGATAGTTCCCATCCAAGGAGGCCTTCAATTCATATTGGTTTGACAGATCTCCAAACCACAGCTCACTGCCATGGATATCAATCAATTCGGTATCGTCAGAATCATATACTATGCAGAATTGGTTGATTGCGGTACCAATGATTTTAGCGGAGATGATTTCACGGTAGCCCCAGTAATCTATATAGGATTTCAATCTCCGGAGTTCCTGAAAATCCTCGCCGTGACGATTGATACGGAATACAAAGCCCCGGATGTTGTTGCAGCTGTTTCCGCTGATGGCAAATACGATAAGCATAAAGCATGCAAAAAACAAATATCTGTGTTCCTTCACTCAGGACCTCCCTATGAAGCTGACTCGTTCGGCAAGATGGCAATAGCTTGAACCGAGGCAAGCACAATACATGTTTGCAATTGTTCACAAGCACCGCAATCATGTCAAGAGTTTTCTTGGATGAGCCTAAGTCTGGTTCAGGTGTTGTAAAGAGTCACTGAAATCTGCAAATCTGATCACTGAAAATTGCATGCGCAATCTATCCAGATTTGTGATAAAAAAAACGTGGGTAACACCGGAAGCTTTTCCCACGTTTATGAGAGTATGATCCAATCGTTGAAAAGTGGTTAATCTATCGTAATAAAAATACAATCTCCGTTTTCGACAGATTCTGTTTGATAGGTTGTGCCATCAACTATGAAACTAATCTCGATTGAGCCGGAGCTATCAATCTCAAAGTCGACATCACCAGCATCGTCGGTGTAATCTTCTAGCCAAGTTGAAGAAGGCCAGCTATGAATATCCAAAAAAACTTTGCGGCCTGTAGCGGCTGATCCATCTTCCCATTGAGTGTGAACAGTGAAGTTAATCATAATACCTCCAGTTTATGACTAGCAGAGTTTTTATTCTTACGAGCTCTGTCAAGGAAAATATTCAACCTGAATTGCCATACAACATATCATATTGAGCGGAAAGGACTTGACCACCTTTGCGAGGAGTGCATAGCAGCACCCATAAATCAACAATCGGGTAACCGAGAAGGAGATCAAGATGACCAAGCAAAACAAGAATCGAAAGGGGCAGGCAACGCTGGAGGAGATGGTTCAATCAGGCAGCCAACTATCTGGAAACAGTATCTCTCCAAGCTCACGGTCGTCCATGGAATCTGGTAACGACCATGAGATACTAAGGGCAGCAGCTGCTTTCAAGGTTGCTGACACGGTATTGCGCGAACAAGATCCCCTTGCGGCTATCCCGCGTCCACTAATTCCCTGCTGATGTAATCGCAGGATCACACGATATTGGGTCATCTTATTGACCTCCATGGATATATTTGCAGCATAGTGCATGAATCCAGAGATGGTCAATGTTCTAATCTGGCAAGGTGGCCCTCAGGTCGGAATGAGTGGCTCTATTCTTCGGAGAGGGTGGCTCTGAAAATGCGGATTGATGGCTCTATGCCATCGGAAAATTCAACACAATGTATTGAGAGCCATCTTATATAATTGGTGCATGAAATCGCAACATAGAATCCCATATATCGATTTTGGGGCTCCAATTCGACATATGGATTTCTATATTTCGGTTTATCCGTTAAAAGTATCAATGTAACGCCTGAACACAAATATGCGGTTCCGAGAATATCCTGTCGTCTCCTGGAGTATATTCATACTGACCAGGCTGGTAACCAATGAGTTTGCACGAGCGTAATTCATATTTAGCAGATCTTCCACTTGTTTGATAGTAGTAACTGGTGACTGATATAGGTGCATCAATAGCTTACGGGCATTCTCCGCTCTTCTACCGAGCTTTACCAGATTGCTTTCTGTGCTCCTGTGTAGTCTTAAGATGTTCTCAAATGTTAGCTTCCCCTTCTCCGAGGTATCTATCACAGCCTGTAAAAAGAACCGTATCCAGTGACTGATATCATTTGATTCTCTTACTCTGGTGAGAGCGTCATAGTACTGACCTCTATGCTTTTCAAGGAATTCTGAAAGATAAAGGGTGGGCTTCAGCAAAAGATTATTACTGACCAAATATAAGGTTATGAGAAGTCTTCCGATACGGCCATTGCCATCTTGGAAGGGATGTATGGTTTCAAACTGATAATGAGCCAAAGCACACCTAATCAAATGCGGCACCAGGATGTTATCATTATGCAGAAACTTCTCGAAATCATCCAATAAATCCGAAAGATCACTTACATGAGGGGGAATGTATGCCGCATCTGCCAGAGAAGAACCCCCGATCCAGTTTTGACTGGTTCTGAATTCTCCCGGAGTTTTGTGTTCGCCTCGTACGTTATTCATTAGGATCTCGTGAGTGCGCCGGATTAACCTTAACGAAAGAGGCAATGTGTCCAGGTGTTGAATTGCCTCATTCATGGCCTGAACGTAGTTTTGTACCTCCTGCCAATCATCCCGCTTTTCTGGAACAATAGCATCAGCTGACTTCACAACATCGTCTATCTCAGTCTTTGTCCCTTCTATTCTGCTGGAGGTATTGGCTTCTTTTAGGATGTGCATGCTGATAAATAAATCAACGTTGGGAACGATTCTGGAGAAAGCATTCAGTTCGCCCAGTGCCTGAGTCGCTTTTTCCAGTAGCACATTTATCCTTGGATCGTTCCAAGTCCATTCCTGGTTAACCCGGGCAGGCAAGAAACTCTTGTATTGATACTGGCTACGGTAAACTCCTGATTTGAAGTCTTCGAATTTCATAATCCTGATTCCCTAAAAAAGAACTAGATGATCCGCCTAACACTCCCAAGGTCTGATCAGTGGCCTCTTTCAAGCGTTCAGTCGCATCATTAATTTCGGCCATTCCACGCCAAAAGTCAATCAATCATATTAGCTTCTTCTGTCAATGAGAAACTGACTGGTAACATTTTTGGATACTGAGTTTAGATCCCATTATCTCAACGAGGGGAAATCACCTACGGACTTCATTCTAAGCAAGTTCAGGGATTATGCGTCTTTCAACATGATGACTGATAAGACCTGCGCCGTAATCAGTCAGTCGATAGCGGAGGATGTCGACCTATCGGATTTATTGAGCCATCTGCGTTAAGGATAATATTCAAGAAAAAAATGGTTATTTGACCACAAGCTGTCTAGCATATAGATTTTTAAGGACGCAAGCGGCAAAATCTCTGCTTGACAGCAAGGGGGGGATTATATTGTCTGTAGCAAGGGTATTTCTACCCCACAATTTTAACTAACGAGAGAAGAAGGAGCCCAAGATGAGAAACCGGGTTTTATTGATTGCAATGCTTCTGGCAGTATGCGCCGTACCGCTACTTGCAGAAGACTGGATAACTATTTATAACGATGATCTTTCCCTGATCCGTAGCAAGTTCGAGCTAAATCTTCCGGCTGGGCGCACCAGATACAACTATGACGATATCACTTCCCGCATCATGCCTGCATCGGTGATCGTGACCGGTAGCGGAGTTCGGGTGGCGGAACAGAACTATGAATATGACCTTGCCGGGAAGCATCAGATCATGGCCAAATACCTGGATCAGGAAGTGAATGCCGTAATGAAGGATCAATCCAAGCTTCGTGGCATTCTGAAGTTCTTTGATGGGTCCAATCTGGGCATCATTGAATCTGGAACAGACCGGCTCCTGGTTATATCGGATTCGGAAGTGCAATGGATCCAATTGGCTTCCCTGCCGGCTAATTTCTACACCAAACCTACTTTGGCGTGGGAACTGATTGTGCCGAAGAGAGGCACGATTCCCATGCAGATGAGTTATCTGAGCGGCGGGTTTTCCTGGGATGTTACCTATAATGCCGTGTGGAACGACGAACGGCTTTTAATGAACTCCTGGGTTACGATCAACAACCGTTCCGGAAAAGGCTTTGACAATGTGAATCTCAAGCTTATTGCCGGAGATATCAATCAGGTTCGCCAGCAGTATTATGACAAGGTGGGCTACGGGCGCAACGTAATGATGGAATCCGATGCCGCAATGTCTGCTCCTGCTTTTGAAGAAAAGGTATTCCACGATTTTCACATGTATTCTTTGGATCAGAAAGTATCCTTTGCCAACAATCAAACCAAGCAACTGGAGCTGTATCCGCCCCAAAACGTGATCGCCAATTCCCTGTATGAGTATCCCACCTTTGCGCAGGGTGTAAATAGCATTATCCGCTTTGTGAATACCGAGAATCAGGGTTTGGGCAAACCTCTGCCCAAAGGTACCATCAAAGTCTATAAAGCTGATAGTGACGGCAATCTGGAGTTCATTGGCGAGGATAGCATCAACCATACCAGCGTGAATGAAGAGCTGAGCGTCAATACCGGAAAGGCTTTCGATCTGGTGGCATCCACTCAGGTGCGCAATCAAAAGAGCATTTCCAACCGCGCTTCAGAGCGCGAGATTCATGTGTTTCTGAAGAACAATTCCAAGGAAGAACAGCGCATCAACGTTGTGCATCAGCTTTCTGGCAACACCAGGATCCTGGAATCCGAGCTGCGTTACAACCTTGATCCCAACAAAAACAAAGTTACCTATCAGGTTACAATTCCCTCTGGAGGAGAATCCAACTTCTTCTTCCGTGAACGTACGGAATGGTAATCATGGAGTGAAGCCATGCGCGAGAAGTTATTTAGCAATCTCGTTGGCTTGCAAAGAGAAATGTTGAAGCTGATTGGTGAGGTTAATACCCTCACCAACAGCCCCAATGCTCTTGAGGAAGCCATCGATGAATCCTGGCACCCGAAGTGCGATGTGTTTCAGAACGATACACATTGGATTGTGGTGGCGGAACTGGCGGGAGTGGAAAAGGATGAGATATCCATTTCGGTGAGCCCGGAATACCTGCGCATCAGCGGTTCCCGTAGTTTCCCTTCCACAAACTGCCCGATCAGTTATTACAACATGGAGATCGAAACCGGACATTTTGAACGCCGGATCTTCTTTCCTGATACGGCATTGGACAAGGAGAATCCACAGGTGAGCTATATCAATGGCATGCTGCGCATAGCTTTCGAAATGACACCTGTAGTGGAGCGGATTATCCCGATCAGTTAAAAGGAGTTCCGATGTTTGAAGCCTTGGGTGCAAGGGTCTTGGCAGGAGTAGTATCACTATCCATGCTTCTGTTTTCAACCTTTCAAGGGAATGATCCTCGCTTTGGCAGCATCAGTCACAACAAATCCGGTAGCTATGTGTATCTGAAGGCTCAGCTTCAATCTGCTTTTGATAACGATTTTCCCAGCATATTTGCCTCTGGCACCAGCATCCCGGTGTATTATAACCTGGAGGTGCGCAATGGGAGCAATCTGGTCTTGCGCAAACGCCTGATCAACCAGGTAAACTATGATCCCGCCTCAGGCATCTATGCCATCATCCGTGAGGGTGAAGCCACAAGCTACACCGAATCCCTGGAACTGGTGAAGCGGGAGCTTTCTGCCTTTGAATATGCCCTGCCCTATCAGAAATCCTGGAAGATCCTGAATGTGAAACTAGAGGCAGAGCTACCCAAAGTGATATTTTCGCAGCTAAATAAGGAACTGGATTTGATGGTGCTTTGGAAATATAGAAAGCCATCCAGCAAAGCGCAGATCGATTTGCGCGCTAACTAGGAGAGATCATGCTCAAAACCGGACTGCGCACTCGCATATTCATTCTTTTCATAATCGTCTCCATCGGGGGATTGATTGTATTGAACAATGTGTTTCAAACCAAACATGCCAATATCCACGAAGCCATGGAGCAGATGGAGCTAAGCAGCCAACTGCGTGAAATCCGGCAAGCCAGCCATGATGATTCTCTGAAAGCCCAGACGCTGATGCGCAGCTTCAATGAAGCAAAGGCTGTGGTCAACATCGCCCTCAGCGATTCCCGCACGATGTCGTCCGTGGTGCTTTTGATCATCATCGTGGTTTCTACAGTGATTTTCCTGATCGTATTATCCCGGATCAGCAAACCCTTGCGGGAAATGAAGAACGCCACCGAGCAGATTCGGCAGGGTAATTTCAGTGTGCATTTACCCGAAAGCGGGATTGCCGAAATGCGCGAACTGAAGAGCAGCTTTAACATGATGAGTCGGGAGCTGGAAGCAGTGCAGACCCGTTTGCTGGTGGCTGAAAAGGAAATGATCTGGAAGGATCTTTCCCGCATTTTAGCGCATGAAATCAAGAACCCTCTCACTCCGATTCAGCTTGCCATTCAACGCTTGGAGGAACGCCTGGAAAACGATCCGGAGCGCGTCCAGGGCATCCTGAAAGAATCGATCTCGATCATCAATCAGGAGATCGAAAACCTGCGCCTGCTGGCTCAGGACTTCTCGAATTATGCCAAAGTCAATCAACCCAATCTGGAGAGCTTTGTCCCTGCTCAAAGCATCAGGGAAATCCTCAATTCTTATGTTCGGGATTTTGAGATTGAGTTGGACTTAGATGAGGAAATCCGCATCAACTTTGACAAAACCCATTTCTATCAGATCTTCACCAATATCCTGCAAAATGCCATCGATGCCTGTGAAGAAGCCAGGCCCATCAGCGTCCGGCTATATCGCGAGCGTTCATTTGCCGTACTGAGTATCAAAGATCAGGGCAAGGGCATTGATCAAGCAGATTTGCAACGCATCTTTGAACCCTACTTCTCCAGGAAAAACAAGGGAAC
>Ga0265294_10011307_pt1 | contig 10047 bp, 7 predicted proteins | sample MunlanPumphouse3_FD_192504 | JGI IMG/M metagenome (GOLD analysis project Ga0265294, IMG submission 192504) | Groundwater microbial communities from a municipal landfill in Southern Ontario, Canada - Pumphouse #3 | ecosystem: Environmental > Aquatic > Deep subsurface > Groundwater | place...
CGTGAGCCCGGCCATCTCGACGGCATCCGCAAAAGAGGTCAGGTTCTCATCCCCGGCAACCAGATCGGCAAGCATCATCCCCGCCGGTTCCTCCTCTGTTGCATTCCCGTTCTCCTCGACCATCATTCCCTCCGGGACGACGATGACGACACCCTGCATGGGTGTCCGCCGCGTCGAGGCGTTGAGCGTACAGCCGTATGGGAATGTCCCCGTATCGGCAAACGAGTAGTTGAACGTCTCATTCTGCTCTATCGGCCCGGAGTCGAAGACCTCGCCCGTGCTGGTGACGGTATGGCTCACCTCATCGTAGTTCGTCCAGGTCACCGTTGTATTGCTCTCGACCGTGAGCGAGGCGGGGATATACTCCCCGCCGCGTATATCGACGTCGGCGGTCGCCGCGAGAACCGGCAGGGCAACGAGCCCGATGGCCAGGACGGCTGCGATCCCGAGGATGGTTGAATTCATTCTCATGCAGTCTCACCACATTTAAGAGTCCTGGCAGGGAGAACGGCCGGGACCATCCCGGAAGAGAACCAGGATGATTCGGCACCGCTCGCCGCTGCCACGGGAGGGGGAATAAACACGCAATTATATAAGTATTGCCATAAAATTCCGGGACCGGCACCCCCGGCGGTCTCTGCCTCGCAAGCATAGGAGTCTAGGGGAACAGGCCGCTCAGAACGGCCCGTCCTGTTCGAAACTCCTCTTCATCCTGATGGCGAGTTCCGCCCTGGAGAGCTCTTTTCCAAGGTAGGCGGCGTGATCGAGCCGTGAGAGGCTTGCGTTTGCAAGAAGCGCGTGAAAGACGTCTTCCCACCGCTTCCCCCGCACGGCACGACCATTATGGACCGCGACGATCCAGTCCTCCTCGACACCGATGCGGACGCATCCCAGGGGATCGTAGATGATCTCGTCCGGCACGGGAAGCGCATCCTCGATGCTCTCGTACTCAAGCGGAGGTTCCCGCCGCCGCCGCTTCTCCTTCAGGACGAGAAGGTCGAGCCCCAGGTCTTTGGGATACGGGCGACCGGTCATGAGGGCCATCATCTCGGTTGCCCGCCGCATCTCCGCGACCGAACCTCGCGTCTTGTCGCTGTGCTCGCTCGTAAAGACGACAGCGGCCCCGACCTCGTGGGCCATCCCGGCGAGGAGGGCATTTGCCCCCGGAGAGTCGGCATCCAGCAGTTCCACGACGTTGCCCGCCCCGAAGAAGAGCGGACGGGAAGCGTCGGAGAACCCGGCAAGTGAGTCCGTCAGCCCGGAACCCGCGGGCTGGAGGAGGGGATCGGCGATCAGGCAGCGGATTCCGGCTTCCCGTGCTGCCGCAAGGTTCTCTTCAAGCGTCCGCTCACGCGGCACCACGACCGCCGCCGCTCCAGCCTCCGCGACCGCCCGGCCGACGGCGGGGATATTCCCCTCGTGCAGGGAGAGCACAAGGTCGGCGCGGAAGAGTGCCGCCGCGATGAGATCGGGGTCCTGCGTATCGACGGCGAGCGGCCCTTCGACATCAGCGAGGAGCGAGAAGCACCGCGCGACATCGCCGGGGGTCGCGTCGAACCCGAACCCCAGGTCGACGATATCGGCTCCGTCGGTAAAGAACCGCCGGACGTCGGCGAGGAGATCGTCGCGCTTCTGCGCATCCATAATCTCCGCGAGCACCTTCATCCTCGAACCCCCGCCGACCTTCACGCCGCGGACGATGAACTCCGCCTCCGCCTCCCCTTCCCGGATCGCCACCTGCCGGCAGGCCTCCTCACGGCGGGTCTCCGCGAGGAACTCATCGGCGGGGACGGTCTTTGAGAGGGGTGCGGCCTCCAGCACCGAGAGAACCGGCACGAGATCGGCCGCATGGCGCGGGCCGCGGTAGACCGGGACGCCGGTCTCGCGCTCGACGTCGGCAAACGACGCGGTGCACATCCCGGAGACGATCGCCATGTCGTAGTTGCCGCCGGCAAGCAGTCTCCGGAGTTCTCCGGGGGCAAGAAACGATGCAATTTCGCCGGTGACCACCACATCGATCTCGTAACGATCGGAGAAGCGCCGGGCCGCCGACTTCACGATGCCGACCGTTGCCGATCCGGTCGGGAGGAGAATGTGCATACACTTCACTTATTATTCAGAGGATGACAAATAATCTGATCTCATGCTGCGGTGCGATCTGCATGTCCACACGAAGTTCTCCAAGGACGGAGAGAGCAGTGTGGAAGAAATTCTCCGGCGAGCGGAGGCGGTCGGCCTCGACGCCATCGCGATCACCGATCACGATACGGTGGAGGGTGCCCTCTACGCCCTCGAGTGCGACACCTCCGTGACCGTGATCCCGGGCACCGAGGTCTCGACGAAACAGGGCCATCTCCTCGCACTCGGCATCACGGAACCCCTCCCGGACGGTCTTGACTTCTTCGAGACCGTCGCCGTCGCACGTGTGCGGGGTGCTCTCCTGATCCTCCCGCACCCCTACCACCGCTGGCGCCACGGTGTCGGGAGGAGACTCGCGGCCGGTATCGGCGCGGTGGACGCGGTGGAAGTCTTCAACAGCCGCTACATCACCGGGTCGGCGAACCGGAAAGCCGCAGTCATAGCAAAGAGGTTCGGGAAACCCGGCGTTGCCGGGAGCGACGCCCATAACGCCCGTTATGTCGGGTTCGGGGTCACCTACGTCACGGCCGAGCCCGATGCTGCCTCCATCCTCGCCGCGATCCGGGAAGGCCGGACGATGGCGGGAGGGAGGATGACCCCGCTTCACACCTACACCCGCCAGTCCATCAAGGGCGCCCTCCGTAGAATCCGGCGGACGGTACACCGATGAACCTGGCGTTCCGCTTCTCGTATTTCGGCGACCGGTTCTTCGGTTCGCAGATGCAGCCCGATCTCCCCACCGTGGAGGGAGAGTTCATCGGGGCCTGCAGGCATCTCGGGCTCTTCGAAGACTGGAGGGAGGCCGGCTTCGCCACCGCCGGCCGCACCGACCGCGGGGTGCACGCCCGGTGCCAGGTCTGTTCCTTTTTGACCGATAAGCCGGAACTGGCTATCGAGGCGCTGAACCGGGTGCTCCCGGCGGACATCTGGTGTACCGGGTGGGCCGAGGCCCCGGAGGGGTTCCATCCACGGTATAGCGCCGTATCGAGGACATACCGCTACTACTTTGTTGCCCCCGGCGATGTCGCTGCCATGCACGAAGCGGCACAGGAGTTCGTCGGGCGGCACGACTTCTCGGCGTTCGCCCGTGCCGGCGACCGGAACCCCGAGCGGAGGATCCTCGCGTCACGGGTCTTTATCGACGGGCGGTTCGCCGTATTCGAGGTGACGGGCGAGAGTTTCCTCTGGAACATGGTCAGGTGCATGGCGACTGCGCTCGGACGGGTGGGAAGGGGCGAGGCCGAAGCCACCGAGATCGCACGGCTTCTTGCCGGGCCAGCGGAGCAGAGAGTCGCCGCGGCACCCCCCGAGGGGCTGATCCTCTGGGATATCGATTACGGGATTCCCTTCACACCGCTTTCGATCGACGCCAGAAGCAGCCGGTATCTGGACGACCGTCACCGTTACCACGTCCTCATGGCGGAGGTCTCCGCACACCTCACGTCGGATCTCCGGTAGGCCCGACACACCCGGAATATAATACTTCCCAATGAAGCACAATGCTTCAGAGGGGATCGGGAAACCGACCCACCATATTATCGCTGCTTTGAAAGGATCAGGCCACAGGCGATGGATCTTCCGGAAGCGGTGCGGCAGGGGAAAAAAGCCGTTCCGCCCATCATCCTGAATCGCTTCACTTAACTCTTCCGGAAATCGACATCCGATAGAAGCGGACATCGCCGGAATCACGATGTGAGGAGTTCCTCCCCGCCCCCGGCAGGAGCTGGCGGCCATTCCCCTCCGGAAAGAAACATTTTAATAGTAAGACACGGGGCTAGGAGCCCCTTAGTAAGCAATATCCAATTTACTTTCAAAATAAGTTTAGCATTTTTACTTAATAATAACCTATTAATATATGCCAGCACAGTCCCGTTTCAGTACGTCAAGAGGGGAAAGTGGATGTACGACAAGGATCCGGTTCGGGCGAGGCCACCCGCTCACCTCGAGGGGTGTTTCGCCGAAGAAACAACTGTGCCGTTGCCGCAGTACTTAGATGCAGAGAGAGACAGATGGATCGACCGACATATCCCCCGGAGCGTCGGGCAGGAGAGCGCGATAGACGTCCCGGCCGTCCGCTGTGAGGTTCAGGAGCAGGTCAACCCCCTGAGGACGCCCGTGGCCCCGGGGAACCGGCGAGTGGTGAACGAGACCACCGAGGGTTCCGCCGTTGTGACCCGGCGGCCGAGCAGGATGCGGACGCTTGCGGCTATCCCCTGTCTCGACGAAGAGGTCGCGATCGGCTCCGTCGTCCTCCGGGCCCGGCAGCACGTCGACGAAGTCCTGGTGATAGATGACGGGTGCACGGACAACACCGCAAAGGTTGCCCGGGATGCAGGGGCAACCGTCATCTCGCACGGAACCCAGAGGGGGAAGGGACAGGGGATCAAGAGCGCTCTACGGTATGCTGTCGATCACGACTACGACTGCCTGGTCTTCATGGACGGCGACGGCCAGCACGACCCCGGGGAGATACCCCTCCTGATCGAGCAGATCCGCGCCGATACCGCCGATCTCGTCATCGGCTTTAGAACCTTCGACCAGATGCCGTTTTACCGGCGGTTCGGCCGGGCGGTACTCGATGTCGTCTCCAGTAACGGAAGTTCGATAACCGACTCGCAGTGCGGCTTCCGGGCACTGAACAGAAAGAGCATGGAATCGATGCTCGGAACGCTTCGGATGGACGATTTCTCGACGGAGTCGGAGATGCTCCAGATCGCCCAGGAGAGACGCTTGCGTATCGGGGAGACACCGATAAACTGCAAATACGGTGATTTCGATACATCCACAAAGAACCCCCTCTCTCATGGAATGGAGGTGCTCGGCTCGATATTCTGGCTTACCGTGGAGAGAAAACCACTTCTCCACATAGGTCTGCCCGGGCTTGCCGCGATGCTTGCCGGGATCTTTTTCTTCCTCCAGTTCCTCCGGGGATTCAGCGAGACCGGTCTCGTTCCGATCGAACAGGGCATGCTTGCATCGATCTTCCTGATCCCGGGGACCGTCGCACTCATGCTGGGCCTGGCGCTTGCCCTCGTTGCAAGGGTGCGGAAGTGAACAGGGTGAATTATACGATGCAGAGGAGGCATGAAGAATGATTGGAGTGATACTCGGCACGCGGCCGGAGATCATCAAGATGTCCCCCGTCATCAGGGAGTGCGAACGCAGAGGTATTGACTACTTCCTCCTTCATACCGGGCAGCACTACTCCTACGAGATGGATCGGCTCTTCTTCGAGGAACTCGAACTCCCCGAACCGAACTACAGCCTCGACGTGGGTTCCGGCACCCACGCTGGCCAGACGGCGAAGATCATGACCGGTGTCGAGGACGTCCTGGTAAAGGAGGCTCCCGACGTCGTTCTGGTGCAGGGGGACACGAACACCGTCATGGCCGCGGCTCTCGCGGCATCGAAGTTGCACACGAGGGTGGGGCATATCGAGGCAGGGCTCCGGAGTTTCAACCGCTGGATGCCGGAAGAGATCAACCGGGTGCTCACCGACCATATCTCGGATTACCTCTTCGCCCCGACGGAGAGCGCGAGAGAGAACCTTCTCCATGAGGGGATCGCCGAGCGGAAGATCTGCGTGACCGGTAACACCGTCGTCGATGCGGTATACCAGAACCTCGGCATAGCCCAGAAGAAGAGCAACGTGCTGAAAGAACTCGACCTCGAGCCCCGTGAATACTTCCTCGTCACCGCCCACCGGCAGGAGAACGTGGACAACCGCACGAGGCTCAAAGAGATCTTGAAAGGGCTCGAAGGGGTGCAGAAGGAGTTCTCCCTGCCGGTCGTCTTCCCCGTCCACCCGCGGACCGAGAAACGGATCAAGGAACTCGGCATCGGCGTCGACGGGCTGAACCTCACCAAACCCTTCGGGTTCCTGGAGTTCCTGCAACTGGAATCGCAGGCGAGACTCGTGCTGACCGATTCCGGCGGGGTCCAGGAAGAGGCCTGCGTTCTCGGCGTCCCCTGCGCTACGATGCGTTACGACACGGAGCGGCCCGAGACGCTGGACGTCGGATCGAACGTCCTGGTCGGTGCCGACTCAAGAAAGATACTCGAAGCGGTTCGTTCCTTAGAATCCTGGAAATGCGGATGGAAGAACCCCTACGGCGATGGAATCGCCGGAAAAATGATTATCATGGTCTGTGCTGCCGCACGGTCCCAATGATTGCCCGAGGAGAATGCACATGAAGATCTGTGTACTGGGATTAGGATACATAGGATTGCCAACTGCACTGTTGTTTGCGGCTCACGGAGCGGATGTTGTAGGCGTCGACGTGAAGCAGAGCGTGGTGGATTGCCTGAACCGTGGGAGCCTGCCGTTCGCAGAGCCGGGGCTCGAAGACCTGTATAGCGAGGCTAAAAGCCGGTTCCTCGTCAGAACCGAACCGGAGGCTGCGGACGTCTTCCTGATTGCCGTGCCGACACCCCTGGATCCGGCAACGAAAGTCTCCAACCTCGCCTACGTCAAGAGTGCCGCCGACATGATCGCCCCCCATCTTCGCAGAGGGAACCTGGTCGTCCTCGAATCGACCGTTCCTCCCGGAACCAGCGAACGGGTCGTCATCCCGCGGCTCGAGAAGAGAGGCGTTGCCATCGGGGACTTTTTCTACGCCCACTGTCCCGAGCGGGCGATACCGGGGCGAACCCTGCAGGAGATGCCGGGCAACAACCGCATCATCGGCGGCTACGACCGGGACTCCACCGACCGGGCGACCGCGATCTACCGGACCTTCGTCCGCGGGCAGATATACCAGACCGATACGAGGACGGCGGAGTTCGTCAAGTTGATGGAGAACACCTGCCGCGACGTGAACATCGCGCTCGCAAACGAGTTCGCCCAGCTCGCGGAAGAGTGCGGGATCAATGTCTGGGAGGCCAGCACCCTCGCAAACAAGCACCCCCGGGTCACCGTCCTCAACCCCGGACCGGGTGTCGGGGGGCACTGCATCGCCGTCGATCCCTGGTTCCTGACCGAGAACTCGACCCGGTGCAGGATGGTCTCCACCGCGCGGGAGATCAACGACTCCATGCCGAACTACGTGCTGCATGTTGCGCGCGGCCTGCTCGCCGGCGTCCGGGACCCGACGATCAGTATCCTCGGCGTCGCCTACAAGGGCAACGTCGGCGACACCCGGGAGAGCCCGGCGTTCAAGTTCATCCAGCTCGCCGAGAACGAGGGATACGCCGTCCGGTGCCACGACCCGTATGCGGCGGAGTTCGCACACCCTCTCATGAATCTCCCGGAAGCGACCGCAGGGAGTGACTGTATCGTTATCCTTACCGATCACGACTGCTTCCGGGGACTCGATCCGGCAACGCTCCAGGTGAGGAACAAACTCGTCATAGATGCCCGGAACATCCTCGACCACGAGAAGTGGACAGACCAGGGCTTCGCCGTCCGGGTGCTGGGGGACGGTTCATCGGTGCAACAGACGGTTCCGGGAGATATCGCGGCCCCGGCAGGGCTGTATTCCGCAGGCGCCGCACGGTCGATCGCATCCTCATCGCCGCCGTCCATATCCTTGCTCTCTCCGAACGGGCGGGAGGGCTTCCTTTAGGCCTCCTGTTCAGGTTTCGCAGGGCAGGGATCGCCGACCGCGCCCCCCCACGACCCCATTCAGATACTATGAGGAGTTGCATGAAACAGGTATGCATCGTATCGCAACACTTTCCGCCGGAGAAATCGGGAAACGCATCACGCATCCACGACACCGCCGCGCACCTTGCAAAACTGGGTATCGGCGTGACCGTGCTTGCGCCGCACCCCACGTTCCCGACCGGCTCGTTCCCCCGCACCTGGAGACGCTCGGACGTGCAGGAGGTCGACGGGATCCGGGTCGTCCGCCTCTGGACATGGCAGCCGGGCTCCGGTGATCCGGGGTTTGTTAGCAGGATGGCCTACTACCTCTCCTTTCCCATCCACGCCGCACTCTGGCTCCTCTTCACCCGGAACCGGTTCGACGCAATCATGACGTCGGCGCCGCCGCTCTTCACCGGGATCCCGGGGTACGTCCTGAAACGGACATCACGGGTGAAGTGGATCCTCGATATCCGCGATCTCTGGATCGATGCATCGATCGGCCTCGGGTTCCTCAGAGAAGGAAGCCTCTACGAGAGGCTGAGCCGGAGGTTCGAGCAGGCCTGCCTTGACCGGGCGGATCTCGTCGGGGTCACGACGGAGGAGCTCGGGCGGAGGATCTCGTCGCGCTACCGGGTTACGGCGCCGATGGAACTGATGCCGAACGGCGTCAACACCGACTTCTTCTATCCCGCGAACGGCGGAAAGAAACGCCAGATCATCTACGCCGGAAACGTCGGGCACGCCCAGGATCTCGATAAGGTGGCCCTCGCCGTCAAGTCGATGAACGGCACCTACAACCTGAGGTTCGTCATCGTCGGCGACGGCGACACGCGGGAGAGCCTTGAAGCGCTGGTGAAGGCGGAGAGCCTGACCGACTCCGTCATCTTCACGGGCACCCTTCCGCGCGAGGAGATACCGCGGCTGATCTCCGAATCACTCGTGGGGGTTGCGCCCTTGAAGAGGCTCGCGAACCTTGAGTACGCCGCCCCCACCAAAGCCTACGAGTACATGGCCTGCGGGATACCCTTCGTCGGCTGCGGAAACGGTGAGATTGCCCATCTCGCGAAGGAATCGGGTGCGGGGGTCATCGCCGAGAACACGCCGGAAGCGATCGCCGCGACGCTTTCTGCGCTCCTCGACAACCCGGAGGAGATGGAGGAGATGGGCCGCCGGGGCAGGGAGTACGTCGCGGAACGCTACGACCGGCGATCGGTCGCCCTGAAACTGAAGCAGTGTATCGAGAGGATGACATGGACGGGCGTGTAAGATCGCTTCTTTCCCGCATTGCCGGGGAGGTTCGGGCGCTCGCCGTCGTCGACGGCGAGACCGCATACATCCGCGACCCGGTCTTTCCTGTCATCCGGAACCGCGTGCACGCCGAGGTCGCAAAAGCGATGCTCCGTCTCGGGGGTGATCCGCTCGTGGGTCCGGTCCTGAACTATGCCGTAGGGTGCCAGAACCCGGACGGATCCTGGAACGAGGTTCACGTCAACTACAACGAGCCTTCGGCTCTGATCACGGCGTTCATCGGCGACGCGCTCCTGGAAGCGGCGGAGCCGTATCCGCACGAGGAAGCACTCCGAAAGGCCCGGGACTACGTCCTCGCCGCCGAGAGGAGCCCCGGGTGCTTCCTGAAGTCCCGGGGATACACCGCCGACCACCTGAACGTCGACGCCTCCTGCGGGGCGTTCCTCGCCCGATACGCGGGGCGCTACGACGACGAGGAAGCCCGTGCGGCCGCGCTGCGGGCGGCGGAGAACGTCGTCAGCCACCAGCACCCCGGCGGCGTCTACCCCTACGCGGTCGATAAAGGGACCTATCCTTTCGTCTTCGATCTCCCCTGCGTGCACTACCAGGGGGTGACGGCTTACTACCTCGCAAAGGCAAACGACGTCTTGTGCGACGAGCGGATCGACGAGAGCATCGCAACGGGCATGCGGTGGCTCGCGAACGCCCAGCGCCCCGACGGGCGGTTCGACTGGTCAAAGAGCGGCCTCTCCTTCGCCTACTGCCTCTCCGGGGCGTACGCGTTCGGCCTTGCCTCGTTCGTCTACGCCTCGCGGGCGGACGAGCGCTACCGGGAGCACGCCGACCGCTGCCTCGAACGGCTCGAGCGGGACGTGCAGGGACTCGCCCCCCGGTGGGAGCCCGGCTCCTGGCCCGGTCTCGTCCCGTCCATCGCCACGGCGGCGAAGGCGGCGTCGCTCGGGCACTACCCGTTACAGCACCGGGCGTTCCGGTTCGGCTACGGCATGTACCGCGAGATCGCCCGCCGCCGGTACGGCAGAACTGCAGAGACACGGTCGTTCGAGGCCCTCTGC
>Ga0265294_10011308_pt1 | contig 10047 bp, 5 predicted proteins | sample MunlanPumphouse3_FD_192504 | JGI IMG/M metagenome (GOLD analysis project Ga0265294, IMG submission 192504) | Groundwater microbial communities from a municipal landfill in Southern Ontario, Canada - Pumphouse #3 | ecosystem: Environmental > Aquatic > Deep subsurface > Groundwater | place...
TTGTGCTTTACCTCAACCAGCCTCCGTATCAGGTCAGGGAACGAGACTATGCGTATGCAGGTTCTTTCTACGTCTTTTGCATTTGGATTGGTTTGGCAGTAGTTGCAATCCAATCATGGCTTGAAAAGGGAAAAGGATCTGTTGTGGTCTCTTCTTTAGTGACTTTAGCCTGTCTTTGTGTTCCTATCCTGATGGGTTGTGAAAACTGGGATGATCACGATCGCAGCGGACGTTATACGGCGAGAGATTTGGCATATAATTACCTGATGGGGACGGATCCCAATGCTATAGTGATCACTCACGGCGACAACGATACTTTCCCTCTCTGGTATATCCAGGAGGTAGAGCACGTGCGAAATGATATCCGTATTGTAAACACTTCACTACTTGGGACGGATTGGTACATAGATCAAATGAAGAACAAGCAGTACGACTCAGATCCACTGCCGATTACTCTTGAAAGAAAGCAATATCTGTATGGAACGAATGACTATCCTTACGTACTGAACGCAATAAAGAGACCCGTTTTGGCATCTGAAGCCATTGATGTTTTCAGAAATCCAAAATACGTACTCAATGATGGAAAGACCGACTTTATACCGGCAAAAACTCTGTTAATCCCTGTCAATAAGGAAAATGTTAAGAAATATCATATTGTGGCCGAAAAAGATTACGATAAAATCGTTGATACGGTTACGCTTACCATTTCCGGTGACCGTTTTGGTAAAACGGACCTTATTATCCTTGATATTCTTGCACATTATGATTGGGACAGACCTATTTACTCTGTTGTTCCAGGAGCGGATGTCGATCTCGGGCTGCAGTCATGGATGCAATATGAGGGTTTGCTTTACAAGTTTATACCTATAAGGACTGAAGATTACAGGAAAAATCCTCATATTGACACAGATAAGATGTACAACAATCTTATGAATGTCTATCGTTTTGATTCTTTGAAGGATTCTACAATTCATGTTGACTATCAGAACATATATACATTCTGTGCTGTTTCTCCTATCAGAGATATATTCGCCACTACCGCTGAAGCCCTTGTAAATGAGGGACAAAACGCAAAGGCGATTGATCTGTTGGACAAATGCATGGATATCCTTCCCGAAAAGAGTTTTCCTTACAACCTTACGCCTATGCACTCTCTGAACGAGTTTTCGATACTGAATGTTATTGAACTCTATCTGACATTGGGAGAAAAGGATAAGGCTAAGGCCCTTGCAAATGCCTTTGCAGATGAGACTACTGCAATGGCAAGACATTATGCCACACCTGTAGGGAAAGATATGATCTCTCAAGAAGATGCTGCTTCAAATATCTCTTACATCTACTATTTGGTAAAGATGATGAAGGATCACGGTGAAAAAGAATTTGCCCAATTGCTCGAAAGCAAAATAGGCAAATTCTATATGGATACTGAAGAAAAGGCTAAATAAAACTAAGCCGGTTTAAGTTCAACAGTGAAGTGTCTCATGATAGGCAGTTCCTTTGTGATTACGTACCCCTTTGTGATAGATTCACGTCTGTCATACACGTTCTTCAGTGCGGCTGCTATATAATCCATGTGATTGTTGGTATATACACGACGCGGGATAGCCAAGCGTAACAACTCAAGATCCGGATATCTGTTCTCACGGGTATCCGGATCTCTGTCTGCCAACAAGGATCCTATCTCAACCCCTCTGATACCTGCTTCAAGATACAGTTCTATTCCCAATGTTTGAGCTATAAATTGCTCTTTAGGAACGTGTGAAAGCACTTTTTTTGCATCCACAAAGATAGCATGTCCGCCGGCCGGTCTTTGATAAGGGATACCGTACTCATCAAGTTTCATCCCCAAATACTCAATTTGTTTGATTCTTGTCTCCAAATACTCAAATTCAGTTCCCTCATAAAGGCCTTGAGCCAAAGCATTCATGTCTCTTCCGGACATACCGCCATAGGTGATATAACCCTCAAACATAATGTTGTACATCTGACATTTCTGCCAATCCTCCTTATCTTTAAATCCAATAAAGCCTCCGATATTGACAATAGCGTCTTTTTTAGAGGACATTGTCATATAATCTGCATACGAAAACATTTCATTGCTAATCTCACGAATAGACTTCTTTTCATAACCTTTCTCTCTGGTCTTGATAAAATAGGCATTTTCAGCAAAGCGGGCCGAATCTATCATTACTTTTACCCCATACTTTTTGGCTAATTTGGATATGCCTTTAATATTTTCCATAGAAACAGGCTGTCCACCTGCAGTATTATTGGTAACGGTTACCACGATTGCGGGAATCTTTTCAGCAGGGTATTTTTTTAGGACATCTTCGAGCTTTCCCAAGTCCATATTTCCCTTAAATGGGATTTCAAGTTCTGTGTTCTTAGCCTCATCAATTGTACAATCGACGGCATGGGCCTTTCTAAACTCAATATGGCCCTTTGTGGTGTCGAAGTGAGAATTACCGGGCAGAACATCTCCCTCTTTAATAATGGCCGAAAAAAGAACGTTTTCGGCCGCTCTCCCCTGATGAGTCGGGAGGAAATAAGGAAATCCGGTAATTTCTTTAATACTGTCTTTTAACGCGTAATAAGACCTGGCTCCGGCGTAACTTTCGTCACCCTCCATTATAGCTGCCCATTGTTTGTCACTCATTGCTCCTGTTCCCGAGTCGGTCAACAGATCAATGAAGACATAGTCACTTTTAAGATTAAACAAGTTATAATTAGCTTCTTTAATCCATTTCTCTCTGTCTGAACGAGAGCTTTTCTTAATTGTCTCTACAGTTTTAATTTTGTAGGATTCTGCAAAAGGAAGTTTCATTTTATTATTATTTTACTTGACAAAGTTAAAAAAAATAAGAGCAATAGTAACTACTGCTCTTATTTTTTAACTCAAATAGTACTAAATACTATTTTTTCTTTTTCGCCATAATCTTTTTCTCTTTTCTAATATTTAGATCATACATGATAGGAGTACCTACGAATATTGAAGCATACGTACCTACAATGACACCTATTGTTAAAGAGACGGCAAAACCTCTGATGCTTTCACCTCCGAATATTGAGATTGCAATCAATACAACCAATGTGGTAAGTGATGTATTAATGGTTCTTGAAAGAGTACTGTTCAAAGCTTCATTGACATTCTGCCTCAATGGACGGGTAGGATAAAGAGCCTTGTACTCACGAATACGGTCAAATATAACTACGTTATCATTGATAGAGTAACCGATAATCGTCAAAACGGCTGCAATAAATGTCTGGTCTACATCCAATGTAAACGGCAATATTCCTGAGAAAATTGAATAGAAGCCTACCATGATAATAGTATTGTGAACCAATGAAGAAACACCACCGACACCCCATGTCCAATTAGTGAATCTTATTGCGATATAACCGAAGATGGCTATCAAGGCAAGAACAACTGCTATAATCGCATCTCTCTGCATCTCACTCGCTACGGAAGCGTCTACACGGTCTGAACTTACAATACCGTTAGGATTGTCTATTGTGGAAGTAAACTGCTCAAGGGTAAGTGGAGTCGCAAAGAAGTCTTTTGTAGCGTTGTACAACATTCCTTCTATCTTCTTATCCGTTTCAATTGACAAGTCGGAAACCATATACTTGGTGGTTACTCTAACTTGTGATGAGCCGCCAAATTGCTTAACCTCTGCTGCTTCACCAAATTCGTCCATGGTGGCAGCCCTGACTTGCTCTGGAGTGACCGGAGTATCGAATCTTAATACATAAGTTCTACCACCGCTGAAATCAACACCATAAGAAAATCCCTTAGTGAAGCATGATACAAGGCAAGCTAAGCAAATAGCACCGGAAACAATGTAAGCGATCTTTCTCTTCCCGAGGAAGTCGATCTTTGTATTCTGTAAGAAATTTCTGGTTGCGGGAGAGTCAAATGTAATATTCTTATTACGTCTAAGTCTGTCTTCAAACAGAAGTCTGGTAATGAAAATCGAAGTACATACTGAAGTGATGATACCGATAACCAAAACTGCGGCAAAACCCTTGACGGCACCTGAACCTGTGAAATACAAAATTATACCTGTGATAATAGTTGTCAACTGTCCGTCTATGATGGCTGAATATGCATTCTTATAACCATCGGCAATCGCCAAACGAAGGGCCTTTCCGGCTCTTAATTCTTCCTTTATACGCTCGTAAATAATAACATTCGCATCCACGGCCATACCCATTGTCAATACCAAACCTGCAATACCGGGCAATGTCAATACAGCTCCAAATGAGACCAAAGCGCCGAACAGGAAGAGCACGTTGCACAACAAAGCAATATCGGCAACAACACCTGCCCGTCTATAGAAGATAATCATGTATATCAATACAAGAACAAAGGCAAGTATAAAGGAAATCATACCGGATTTGATAGAGGCACTACCCAAAGATGGACCGACTACCTGTTCCTGAACAATCCTTGCAGGAGTTGACAACTTACCTGACTTCAACACTGTTGACAAGTCATCAGCCTCTTCCTGAGAGAAGTTTCCGGTAATTGAAGAACTACCTCCTGATATTTTATTCTGTACATTAGGATATGAGTAAACTGAACCATCCATCACGATTGCAATCTGCTTTCCAATATTTTGTTCTGTTATAACCTCCCAATCGGCAGCACCTTTTCTGTTCATAGTCATACTGACCTCAGCTGCTCCGGACATTTGATTGTAGTTAACCCTTGCAGAGGTAACAACGCCGCCATCCAAAACGGCACCCTTACCAACCGAACTCTTAAGAGCCACCAATTCAAAATAGGTGTCAGCCGGAACGCCCTCACCTGAAAAGGCTTTGAAGCTCCAAGCCGGAACGAAATCACTCGGAAAGGCAACACGGGAAGTTCTTAGCCAATTGTTGATGGCTGCTGTATCACGATAGTGAGCCAATCCCAGGAGTGCCGTATTTCCACCGTAAATCTGAAGTTTTGAGAAAAGAGGATTCTCTTTGGCCATAAAATCTGCAGACTCTGTATCTTCTTGAGAAACAGCTGACGCCAACTCTTCCTCTACACTATTCTTACTTTCAACTTTTTCAGGCTCAGCTGCCTTAGCGGGAGCCACCCCTTCATTTTGCTGCTTAATCTCATCATTAAGTTCCTGGAGATAAGGCATAATCTCTTGCGCATTGTATGTCTGCCAAAATTCAAGAGAGGCTGTTCCCTGGAGAAGCTTTCTAACACGCTCCGGTTCTTTAACACCCGGAAGCTCAACAAGAATACGTCCTGTTCTGGCAATCTTTTGGATATTCGGCTGAGCAACACCAAACTGGTTGACACGTCTTTCAACAACAGCATAAGAGTTGTTGATTGCACTCTCAGCTTCAGCCTGCAACAGTGAGATGATCTCCGCGTTTGTAGCTTTTGACTTATTGGCAACATCACCGCTGAGCTTTTCCAGATCAATATCAAAAGACATTCTCTGATCCGGAGCAATCTCCTGCCAAGCCTCACCAAACAATGTGATGAAGTCTGTATGAGTCTCTGCAGCCCTTTTACCTGCCAAAGCCATAACCTGCTCAAATACAGGGGTCGTCTTTTCGCGGGCACAATTACGAACAAGTTCAGCCAAATCTAACTGAAGCATTACGTTCATACCACCTTTCAAGTCCAAACCGAGATTAATTTCTTTCTCTTTTACATCTTTGTACGTATAAGAGAAATAAACTTTCTTATTAGAAACCGAATCTAAATAATCCTTGTTAGAAACTGTTCTGATTGAATCGAGAAAGAAAGCCTTGTTTAAATCAGAAACGGCACTGAAAGAACTCTTCTGTTGCTCATTCTCTACCGTCTTTTCAGCATATTTGGCAGCTTTTTTCTCCTGCCTGTATGTAGCCCACGTAAATGATAGTTGGAATATGCAGGCCAACCCGATTAAAATTGCCACAAAACGTATGGCGCCTCTACTTTGCATGTATTTTAACTTTTAAAAATTATTATTTCTGCGCAATATTTTCGTTTTCACCTCGAAAATAGGGTGCAAAATTACTATTTTTTCTTAATATATAAAGTATTTTCTATTTTTGTCTCACTTTTTTGATGATGTAAATGAACGTAGCCCGTAAATATACAATTCTTTTCTGCTTATTTTTCACATCCATTTTACTACATGGACAAAATGTGGGAGACTCACTTAAGCGGGCCGAAGAATATCACAACAACTACGAGTTTGACAAAGCAATCAATATTTATTCCTCCTTGCTGGAAAACGTTGCCGACTCTGTCTTGAAAAATTCCATTATGACGAAGATGGTTCAGAGTGAAAACGGAAAAAACATGCTTCAATATGCTACACCTCCTAAAGTGCTCGCAACCAAGACCGTTTCAGTTGATGATTTTTATCTCTACTATTCTCATTTCCAAAACAATTCCTGGGCAAAAATCCCGAATACTTTTGTAAGAGAAGGGTGGCATCCATACTACTCGGCAGTCTATTTTCCCGGGAAGGCAAAACAAATTTTCTTTTCATCTCAGGACAATAGCGGGACTTGGAATATTTATTCCTCTGACTGTAAGGGAGATTCCTTATGGACTATCCCCTCTTTAATAAATGAAAATATTACTTCTCCGGAAGATGATATCTTTCCCATTCTGAGCCCTTCTGGCAAAGAGTTGTACTTTTCGTCAGCCGGTCTTTTCGGAATGGGTGGATACGACCTGTTTGTAAGCAGGTGGAATGAGGAGTTACACGACTGGGGGACTCCTGAAAATTTGGGTTTTCCTTTCTCTTCCCCCTACGATGATTTCCTGTTTTGTGACACTCCGGACGGCAACTTCTCCGTCTTTGCCTCCAACAGAGGGTGTTCAGCCGACAGTATGACCATCTATGTTATAGCTTTTGAAAACACTCCCGTTAAAAAGGCTGTAAATTCTCTCTCTCAAGCGAGGTCCATTGCACAACTCCTTCCCATTAAAAAGGATGCACCTTCAGCAACCGCCTCTCAAAATGAACATGTATCACATGCCGATTCCATCTTTTCCCAATACTCTTCTCTTTTGTCATCTCTAAGAAAAATGCAGGACACACTATCATCTATCCAATTGGATCAGAATAAAAACAGAGAACTATATTCCACTATCGGTAATAATGATGAGCAGAAGGCCATTGAGAAAAAGCTGCTTCAAGCAGAAACTCTCTCTCTCGAAATACAATCCCGCATTAGTTTAACGTCCGACAAGATACAGGAGATGGAGATGAATTTTCTTGGCAAAGGAGTTGTCATCAACCTCGAAGATCTCTCTGATACTCCTGCCCAGGAAACAACTGTTTCTCCAGAATATTCTTTTGCGAAGCAGATGTTTGGAGAGATCGGAAACCTTCCGTTTGAAGTGCCTGAGGAGACTTTTGACTATTCATTCAAGATCTTGGATACAGCTGTTCTTGCCCAAAGCGATATACTCTTGGATACCCTGGTATATCAAATTCAACTCTTTGTAACATCGCACAAAGTGATGCTTAAGCAGTTGCACGGCTTGAGTCCCGTCTTTGAAAATCGTCTTTCCTCAGGGAAATACCAATATACCGTTGGATTATTCTATTCGTACAAAGAAGTTCTTTCTCACCTCAACACGGTTAAAAAGAGAGGATTTCCTTCTGCCTTCATAATTGCTTCTAACCGTGGGAAAAACCTTCCAGTCTCAAAAGCAAGAGTATTAGAGGCAACATACATCTCTCAATCCAAGTATAGCGTTGTACTTGAACAGTTTCCTGATGGTATTCCCGACCAAATTGTTGCATTGATAAAAGACCACTGCACAAAAGATATCGCAAAAAGCATCACGGCAGATGCAATTCTCTATATAATTGCCCCTTTCGAAACTCGAAAAGAGGCCGAAAACCTTGCTTCCATTCTTGTTGGGGAGGGAGTTGAAGGTGTTATTATTGAAAAACTAAATTAAAAATATATGGGACTGATTATCACACTTATAGTATTAGGCATCATCCTAATTATTGCGGAGATCCTTATTATACCGGGCTTTGCCATTACAGGCATTTTGGGAGTTATTTCTCTTGGAGCATCTTGTTATTTTGGATTTAACTACTATGGACAGACAGGAGGCATTATTGTGCTTATCGTTGATATTCTGCTTATCACTTGTTTTATCTTCTTTGCCTTGAGATCCAAAACCTGGAAAAAAATCTCACTGAACACCAATATCGACTCAAAAGTTGATTCACAACCGGAAGAAAAAGGTATTGAAGCAAAGAGTGAAGGTGTCACGGTAACACGTCTTAATCCGATGGGACGCGCCCGTTTTGGGGATAAAGAAACTGAGGTACGTTCACTTGACGGCATTATTGATCCTAAAACAGAAATTGTCGTAGCATACATCGAAAACGAGAAAATCTTTGTAAATAAAAGATAGGCATATCCGCGAATATTACCTACCTTGCATCGAAATATTAAAATCTAATTAAATATCATATTATGGGAAATGTAGCAACAGTACTTATCTGGATTGGTGTCGGCATTGTCGGATTGATCATTTTTCTATGGTTTTTTCCTGTCACAATGTGGTTTCAGGCACTTATCTCGGGTGTTAGAATTTCACTCATCCAGCTTGTTCTTATGCGTTGGAGAAAAGTTCCACCGGGAACAATTGTAATGGCCATGGTAACAGGCACTAAAGCCGGCCTGAGTCTCAATGCCAACGAACTTGAGGCACACTACCTTGCTAAAGGTAATGTTCCAAAAGTAGTAAATGCTTTGATATCTGCGGATAAAGCCAATATCGCTCTTGATTTTAAAATGGCTGCCGCTATCGACCTTGCCGGTCGTGATGTATTTGAAGCCGTACAAATGTCTGTTAATCCGAAAGTTATCAACACTCCTCCTGTCACAGCTGTTGCAAAGGACGGTATCCAGTTGATTGCAAAAGCCCGTGTCACCGTTCGAGCCAACATCAAACAGTTGGTCGGTGGTGCAGGAGAAGAGACAGTCCTCGCACGTGTCGGCGAAGGAATTGTGTCAAGCATTGGTTCCGCTGCTTCACATAAAGAAGTTTTAGAAAACCCCGACTCTATCTCTAAAGTAGTTTTAGATAAAGGTTTGGACGCAGGTACCGCTTTTGAAATTCTATCTATCGATATCGCCGATATAGATGTTGGAAAAAATATCGGTGCAGTCCTTCAAATAGACCAGGCAAATGCAGATAAAAATATTGCACAGGCACGTGCCGAAGAGAAGCGTGCAATGGCAGTTGCCTTGGAACAGGAGATGAAAGCCAAAGCTCAGGAAGCTCGCGCAAAAGTAATCGAAGCTGAAGCACAGATCCCTCTTGCAATGGCTGAAGCTTTCCGTAAAGGCAATCTCGGAATCATGGATTATTACAAATTTAAAAACATCCAGGCCGACACCGATATGCGCGAAAGCATCTCAAAACATACGAAATAAAAATGAACAACTGAGGCCTATCGGCCAACCTATAGACAACTACGGGAAGATAAGCAAAATGCCTATTTTCCCGTTGTTATTACAACCCCAGCCCAAGAATATCCGACGCCAAACCCTGACAATAAAATGTTGCCATGAAGCTTATTTTCTTTTTGAGCATCACACAAGGCAATTGGAATACTATTTGAAACCGTATTTCCAACTTGTGACATATTGACGTAGAATTTCTCTTTATCAACTTTCAGTTTCATCCTCAAAAAATCCAGCATATACTTGTTGGCTTGATGGAATACGCACAAATCTATGTCATCTTTAGTTAAGCCATTACGTTCCAAAGTCTGACTTACCACTTTAGGTACATTTTCCTGAGTAAAAGAAAGTATCTCGCCTCCATTCATATACAGATAATCTGAAGAGAGAGGATTCCCGTCCTTATCAAACTTCAAGTCACCATTTTTCTCGGGATTACGGGCTCCACCTGTCTTGACAATAAGATTATTGGCTCCGCTGCCGTCTGTCCCTAAGGCAAACTCTCCTATCTTTGCATAGCCCTCATTGGAAACGATAGTGGCTGAGGCTGCATCTCCAAAAATAGTACGATTCCCTTTATCTCGCGGGTGAATA
>Ga0265294_10011309_pt1 | contig 10047 bp, 6 predicted proteins | sample MunlanPumphouse3_FD_192504 | JGI IMG/M metagenome (GOLD analysis project Ga0265294, IMG submission 192504) | Groundwater microbial communities from a municipal landfill in Southern Ontario, Canada - Pumphouse #3 | ecosystem: Environmental > Aquatic > Deep subsurface > Groundwater | place...
AAAAAGTTAATGAAGAAAAGAAATAAAAGGTAATAATGCATAGATTTAAGAATATAATTGAGAAATATAAAAATAGATATAACTATATAATTGGTGGAAGGCTATTGATAGAGGTAATTCTTCTAATAATGACACTTTTCCAAATATTTAATGTAGCTTATAATATGACCCAGAGCAGAACATTAGAGTTGTTTTATACAGCCTTAACACTTAGAGTAACTGGTGCTCTGTTAATAATATATATTATATTTGTTACCAAGGATAGGTTTTTAAATAGCTACCAATCAGCTAAGCAGATTGATCAGATAAACAGTGATAAAGATGAGACCTTTTTATCTACCTTAGAGTTAGTTGGATCTGATAGTTCAACATCTAATCCATTTATTCCCAAAATTATTGAGAGGTGTGATCGAAAAGTTGACTCAACAAAATTAGTATATCCACGATTGTTGCCTCCTAAAACAGCCATGTTTTATAGTTTTTTACTAATTGGTCATATCATACTATTTTCACTATTTGCTTCAAATTTTAAAGCAACTTGGCAAGCATTTTATCTTAATTCTATGCCACGTCAAGAAGTAGATTACTCAATAGAATTTACCCCAGGTGATACTACCTTAGTTAGTAACCAAGATGTTACGATTGAAATACTGAATTATAATCCTGATTTTAACTACCTCCTAAGTGTAAAAAGAAAGGAAAAATGGAAAAATATTCCTCTCCCCTCTAACTCTTATACCTTTGAAAAGTTAGATTATTCATTAGAGTATTATCTCTCAAACGAAAATTCTAAAACAGAAATCTGCAAGATTACAGTGTATGAACGTATTGCTGTGAATCAAATCAAAGTTATCTATGAATACCCTCCTTATACAAGACTTGAATCAGAACAAGATACCCTATTACTGGGAAATATTTCTGCTATTGAAGGAACAAAAATTAAGCTTTTGGTTAATACAAATAGTAATATTCAAGACGCCTGGATGATTTATTCTGATGGTAACACAATTAAAGGTGAGAGTGTAGGAGCAAAACTAAGTTTATTTAATTTCACTCTTAAAAATAACACCAATTATCAGCTGAAGATAGTCAATAATTATAAAGACGAATATATATCTCCACAAAAAAATATTACTGTAATTCCAGACCTTAAACCTGAAATTGACTTAAGCGACTATCCTCAAAATGGGAAAATGGATAAAAATCAGATAATTCCACTTACCATCAAGCTAAACGATGATTATGGATTACAGAATCTTCGCCTATTCTATGAAATCAATTCTATGATTAAGGTAGATACTCTTATTTTTGCTACTATTAATAATAAGATATATAACTATTCTATGCAATTAAATCTGTCAAAGTATAGGATGTTCCCAGGAGATGAAGCTACATTTTGGGCTTCTGTTGAAGATAACTTGGGAATAAAACATAGGGTAGAAAGTGATAGAATAACACTTAGAATTCCTACTCTAGAAGAGATTTTCCAAGAAATTGAACAGGCTGAAAATCAGCAAAATGAGTTAATGTCTCAAACATTGGAAGAATCAGAAACTCTGCAAGAAGAGTTTGAAAAAAAAAGGAGAGAATTACTCAAAAAAGATGAACTTGAGTGGCAGGATAAAGAAGAAGTTAAAAACATGGTAGCCAAGCAAGAACAACTTTCCCAAAATGTTGAAAAGTCAATTGAGAAGATGCAAGAGATGATTCAAGAAGCTTCCAAAAATGAGGCACTAACTAAAGAAACACTGCAAAAAATGGAAAAGATTAAAGAGTTAATGGAAGATATTAATTCTACTGAAATGTTAGAACTAATGCAGAAGATGAAGGACAAGATGTCTGAGCTGACAACAGATGATTTCAAGAAGGCCTTGGAAGAGATGAAATTCTCTATGGAAGATTTTAATAAAAAATTAGAACAGACTCTGAAGATGCTAGAACAACTTAAAAAGAATCAGAGTTTAGAAAAACTCTTAGGGCTAACTGAAGAGATGAAAGAGATGCAAGAAGACCTACTGAAAAAGAGTGATGCAAATGAGCAGGGGCAAGAGTTAGCCAAGCAACAACAAGAGATTAAAGACAAGTTAAAGTCTATTCAAGAAGAGATGGAAAAACTAAAAGATATGCTTGATTCACCTTCTGATAAGCCTGTAAAAGATGCTTTGAATGAGATGGAAAGCGAAGTAGATTTAGATCAAATGGCTCAACAAATGGAAAAAATTTCTCAACAAATGGAGAAAAATCAAAGTAGTGATACAAAACCTTCACAAGAGCAAATGGTCTCTAAAATGAGTAAAATGTCAGAGTCTATGCTTAGTATGCAAAGCATGATGAATAGTATTAAAAGTAAAGAAGCTGAAGAAGCTAAAGACAAACTAATTAAAGAACTGCTATACTACTCACAACAACATAGAGAGATGACTGTAGTCATGGGATCAGATCCCTTCCTGATTTTTGAGAAAGTAATTACCCAACATGAAATGCTAAATATTTCACTGAGGAAGTTCTTCTCCATCCCAGAAGTAATGCTCTCCTTAAATCCTAAGTTCATGCTAGATTTATCAAATACTATGAACGGATACAGTAAATTATTCGCAGATGTTGGAGATAATAAAACTTATACTGCTAAGAAGTATATGAAAGAAATTCAAGCAGGTCTAAACTTAATGGTATTCACTTTACTATTAGATGATGATAGTCAGCAAGGTGGTGGTTCTGGAGGAATGGATGATTTCATGAAACAGATGCAACAGATGGGAGAGCAACAGATGGCAATGAATATGCTTGCTCAACAAATGATGCAGCAGCTGGGTCAGGGAAAACTACAAATATCAAATGAGATGAGAGGCCAAATGAGGCAGATGTCTGCTGATGAAAATCGATTAGCTGAGAATATTAAGAGAATGATTCAGACCAATCCACAAGCACAAAAACAGGCTGCAGGCTTGGATAGACTTGTAGAAGAACTAGAAGCAGTATCTAATAAGCTTCGCTTTAATAAAATGGATCAAGACTTGCTGAAACAGCAGGAGAATATTCTCTCGCGGATGTTAGAAGCAACTAAATCTATTAACAAAAAGGATCAAAGTCAAAAAAGAAAAGGGGAAGAAGCTGAAGATAAGCTTTGGGAAACCCCTGAAGACCTTGAAATGAGATTTAAAGAATTAGAAAATAATGCCTTGCTAGAAGAGGAGTATCGAAACTACTCCAAAGAGTACCAAAAGATTATTTTAGAATATCTTAAAAGGTTAAATAGGAATTAATATGAAACTAAAAATAATCTTAATTATTATTATCTCTCTAGTTTTTAGCTCTCTAATGGCTAGTTATGATGAAAAAAAAATTCTGCTAAAAAATGCTTCCGATATGATCAAGGTAAGAAAATACAATCTGGCTGAAGAATTGTATCAGGAGGCTATTGCAAAGTTTCCTAATGATATAGAAGTGATTGTTGCTATGTTAGAGTTTTATATTCGTGCTAACAAGGGGGAAGAGGGCAGCGAATTACTTGCTGTTAAAAGTAAAATACTTCCTAAATCAATAGTATATAAATACGAGATCACTTTTCTGTTGATAGCTAAAAAAAATGATCTTGCTTTAACAAAAGCTAAAAAATTTCTGAATGAAAACTCTTCACAGGCAGAACATATGAAGGTTGGTGGGCTATTTCAACGATATCGAGCTTATAGCGAAGCAACAGAGTTGTTTTTAGTTGCAGAAGAACTTTATCCAAATCAATTCACTTTTGTTTTGGCTGACTCCTATTATTTCGAAAGAGACTATGATAACTCATTACAATATTATCTCTTAGCCTTGGAACATAATGTGGGAAATTCTAACTTGATAAACTCCAGAATCAGGAGCATAATCAACCAATCACCAAAATCAATCACAGTATTGATTCGTTATTTTGGATCTGAAAGTAAGAATATTCAAATTAGTAAAGATAATTTCTCTATTATAAATGTATATGTTGATGCTCTCTTAAATACAGGTAGAAAAGAGATTGCTTTAGAACTTTTATCTCAATATGAAGCAAAAGATATCTATACTAAAGCAGAACAATTTAAAAGATTAAAAAAATACGATATTAGTAAAATTTTATATGAATTAGCCATTGAAAAAGTAGGAGATACTGCCCTCTATTATCGATATACCTATAACTTTGCAAATATGTTGTTTGAAAGTGGTTCATATGCTGAATCAGATTCTTTGATAGGAACAATTTTGACCGAAGATGATCAGCGGGCTAAGAGAAATATTATGTTTGATACATATCTTCTGAAAGCAGAGATTGTTAATAGAAACAAAGATTTATCAAATCAATATGAAACATTATTGGATAAAGCTGAGAAATATGCATTAAATAATAGTCATAAAAAAACTATTAAAGCTAAATTGAGCTATTATAAAATTCTAAAAGAAGAATATGGAGAAGCAAAAGCCTATATTGACGCTTTAGGTAATTATGGATATGATGATAACTACTACTTTAATTACTATCTATATGAAGCTTTCCAGGATGGACAAATTGCTGATTCTTTAGCCACCGAACTGGTAATATTTTCTTCAGACTCGCCTTATACTAACGAAATGTTAGAACTGAAATATATCTTAAAATCTCTTGAACAAAATAATAAAAAACAATTTCTTGACGCATATCGTGCAGAAAAACTTTACTTAATTGAAAAGGCAGATTCGCTTTATGTAAAATTATATCAAGATACTAAAAATGAATATTTTATTATAAGAAACGGTCTTATCAATAAAGATAATAAAAATTATCAGCGAGCAGGTCAGCTTTTTAGTCAAAACTTTACAGATGATTTTTGTCACGATTTTGCAGCAATGCAATTGATTTTTATGGAAGATGAGAATTCTCAACTGGCTAAAGATATGGCGAGAAATTTTCTAACTCAATACCCTAACAGTAGCTTCGCAGCTCAAGTTAGACTAATACTAATGACTAATCAAAAAGAATAATTGCAGGTAGTATGGAAATAATTCAAGCAGAGAACTTAGTTAAAACATATAACATGGGGAAAGTTGAAGTAAATGCCCTACAAGGTGTAGGGATAAGTATTAAGCAAGGAGAGTTTGTGGCAATAATTGGTCCTTCAGGTTCAGGGAAATCTACCCTTATGCACATTCTTGGTTGCTTAGATTCACCTAACAAAGGAAGCTATATTCTTGATGGGATTAATGTTGAAAAATTAAGCAAAAGGAAGTTAGCTAAGATTAGAAATAAGAAAATTGGTTTTGTGTTTCAAACTTTTAACCTACTTCCTCATATAAATATTCAAAAGAATGTTGAGCTCCCCCTTCTCTATGGTGGGGTTAATGGAAGTCAAAGGTCTAAACAAGCTATTGCAGTTTTAAATTCAGTTGGCTTAGGGGATAGATTAAAGCATAAACCTTCTGAACTTTCTGGGGGACAAAGGCAAAGAGTCGCTATTGCCAGAGCTATCGTAAATAATCCTTCAATAATCCTGGCTGATGAACCAACAGGTAACTTAGATTCTACTTCTGGTTCTGATATTATGTCCATCTTCGCTGATCTTCATAAAAAAGGGAATACCGTAATTGTAGTAACTCACGATAAATCAATTGCTGAAAAAGCTGATAGAGTCATCACGATAGTTGATGGGAAGATACATCATGGCGATATCCTTTAAAGAAGTGGTTAATCAAAGCCTACAAGATTTTTGGGCTAAAAAAATTAGAACAATTGTTACTGTAATGGGAATCGTTCTAGCTACGGCTTCGATTATTATCGTCATGAGTATTGTGCAAGGAACACTTAAACTTACAACAGATTGGATAGAGGAATCAGGTGGATTTAAGAAAATTGAGGTTTATCAGAATTGGGAATTTAATGAAACCCTCAATAGAGATTCTCATTTTAAATACGATGAGTTGAAAGATTTGCTAAGGCCAATACAGGGAATTGATGCTATCGATCTCATCCTAACAGTATGGGTATCCTCAATCAAATATGGTAAAAATGATGTAGCCACGTGGTATCGTGCTGTTGATAAGGATTTTTTCAAAATTGAAGAATGGGGAGTTCAAGAGGGAAGAATGTTTAGTGATTTTGATTATAAAAACAGTAATCAGGTGGTGCTTATAGGCACTAATGTTCGTAAAAACCTCTTTGGTAGCATTAATCCCTTAGGAAAAAAGATACAAGTTGGCAAGGACTTTCTTACTGTGATAGGCATTTTAGAATATCGTGAGTTTTTAGGGCAAACAAACATTGGACAAGCAAACTGGTTAGATTGGAAAAATGATATGATTGTGATGCCTGTTCAGACCTCGCTAAAACTTAATCCTAAATTCGAAAAACTTAGTAGGTTTAGCATAATAACTAAAGATGAATCTTTGACAAATTCAGTTCAAGCTAAAGTAGAAAAAACACTAAATGCTGAATTCAATAACAAACCTGTCTATATTACCAGTTCTAATCTTGAAAGAAAAGAAGAGATGCTAAAGAGTTCTTCCAAATTTAATATTATTTTCTATTTCATCTCTGCTATATCTTTGATAGTAGGCGGAATTGTGATTATGAACATCATGTTGGCTACTATCAAAGAGAGAACACGTGAAATTGGAGTTCGTATGTCTATTGGTGGCTCAAAAATGGATATTTTCCTTCAATTTCTTATCCAAACAGTTATTGTTACAACCCTGGGTGGAATAATTGGAATCTTTGTAGGAATCGGCATATCTGGACAAGTTGCAGGATATGTTAGTGTAAATATCAATATCACACCACAGCTGATATTTATTGCCCTCTTAATGTCATCTGGAGTCGGATTAATTTTCGGAGTAATTCCTTCATGGAAAGCATGCTCTTTGAATCCCGTAACAGCCCTTAGAACTGAATAATCATGAAACATAAAATTTCTGTTAATAGAGTTATTAAGGTAATAAAAGCTTTCTTTACAAATCACTTTAATAGTGAATCAATAAAAAATAATACTAATAAGACCTTCAATCACTCGGTTAAATGCTTTAAAACATTTAGACTTTTTGTTTTGAAAGTCTTTGATGAAGGACTTATGAAGGAAGCTGCCAACTTAACCTTTATTTCTATTGTGGCAATTATCCCTATGCTATCTTTTGCTTTGCTGGTCCTTCCTAATATTCTTGATGTTGATAAAAGCCTCTACATTAGCAAAGTCTTGGATAATTTTATACCCGAAACTGCAGCAAAAGTTAAAGAAATTATTGAGTTGGCTTTAAATAAAAAGATTAGTCTAAATATCTACTCTTTCTTATTTGTTGGAGTTGGTTCATTCACCATGTTTAATATCTTAAATAAGACTTTTGATAGAATATTAGGTATTCATCAAACCCATAAAATTGATATTTTTACCAAATTAACAAAATTTATTGGATCAATCTTTTTTGGCTTTGTTATAATGATTCTAATCTTTACCCTAGTTTCAGCATCAGTTATTCAAGATATTCCAGTTATATCTACTTTTGCTAAAGTCTTATCTTACTTCATTCCACTAATTATTCAATTTACCCTGCTGATAATTCTCTATCTCTTCATGCCAAGTATTAGAATAAGTAAAAATGACCTGCTAAAAGGTACTATGATTATTACCTTAGCTTGGTATATTGCTAAATTCGGATTTGATATTTATGTAAGAAATTCAATTAAATTTAATTCAGATTACGGTGTCTTAACTACAATCCCCGTTACTGTTCTATGGCTCTATCTTAATTGGTTATTAATTCTATGTGGGGTCCTAATTATCTCTATGTTTAGAAAATCATCAACTGGCGAAAGCATGGAAGTTATCCCTAACCAAAAGTTTCATCGATTGCAATTAGATATTAGAGTCCTAATTGACTCAAAAGAATATGCAAATCTCAGATATAAATTAAAAGAAAATCAATTTGATTCAATCTTAGATGTGATAAAATCAACTATAAATAAAGATAATAACGATAATGGAGAAAATGATGACCAAGAGAGCACTGATAAGCCTTTCAGACAAGACTAATGTTGTACCTTTTGCAAAAAAATTAAAAGAATTAGGTTATGAAATAATTTCAAGTGGTGGCACAGCTAAACATTTAGCTGAAAATGGAGTTGAAGTAACTCATGTCTCTTCTGTAACTAATTTTCCTGAAATAATGGATGGTAGAGTGAAAACCCTAAACCCTTATATTCATGGCGGAATTTTAGCTAATAGGCAAATACCTGATCATCTCAAACAAGCTAAAGATCTTAATATTGAACTTATCGATATCGTGTGTGTTAATCTATACCCTTTTAAAAAGACTTTAAATAACCCAAATGCCAGCCATGAAGACTTGATTGAAAATATCGACATTGGTGGCCCAACCTTGATTCGGTCAGCAGCTAAAAATTATCAATCTGTCTTTGTAATTACTGATCAAAAAGATTATGATAAAACTATTCAAGTCCTTCAAAGTGGGGAAGATACTCAGCAATTTAGAAACTACTTAGCACAAAAAGCTTTTATCCATACCGCTGATTATGATTCTGCAATAGCTAATTATTTTATGAAACTTAATAATAACTTTAGCCAGTTGAATATTTCTGTTCCTCTACAAGAATGCTTAAGATACGGAGAAAATCCCCATCAAAATGCTCACTTCTACCAAGAAGATTCCTTTATCCAACTTCTTCACGGAAAACAACTTTCTTATAATAATCTACTTGATATCGATTCTGCTCTCAAAACTATTATTAAGTTTAATGATAAACCTACTCTTGCCATTTTTAAACATACTAATCCTTGTGGTATTGCTACAGGTGATTCTCTCACAGAAGCTTATAAAAAGGCTTTTGAGACAGACCCTCTATCTCCCTTTGGCGGAATTGTTATAGTCAATAAACCTCTAGATTTAGAGTGCGCTAAATCTATAAATAAGGTATTTACTGAGATAATTCTTGCTCCTGATTATGATGATGGAGTTTTAGAATTCTTACAAAAAAAGAAGAATCGAAGACTTCTGACCTTCGATAAAGATGAAATTCTAAAACTTAAAAGAAAAGTGAGTCTGGTCTCTTGTATCAATGGCTATCTAACTCAAGATGTCGATCTTGATAGAGATAAAATGGATCAATGGATTGTCGCTACCAATAGAAAACCTTCTCAACAAGAATGGAAAGCTTTAAAATTCGGTTGGAATTGCGTTGCTTCACTTAAGTCAAATGCTGTCGCATTTACCACTCATGATCGTACTTTAGGTCTAGGCATTGGACAAACAAGTAGAATAGATTCTACAGAAATTGCTATTAGAAAGGCAGAAAAATTCTCCCTATCATTACAAAACTCTGTTTGTGCATCTGATGGTTTTTTCCCCTTTAGAGATTCAATTGATCAATTGGTGAAATATGGCGTTACTGCAGTTATTCAACCAGGGGGATCAAAAGGCGACCCTGAAGTTATTCTAGCATGTAATGAACATAACATTGCTATGGTTATGACTGGAACAAGACACTTTAGACACTAAACTGATGATTAAAATGTCCATTTATGCTAATGTATCGTTAAAATTATTGGGATTTGGGTCATTAACAAGGACAGCAGTTGCCCACATCTGCTCATAACTGGGAAGGAGAATCTTTAAAATCCCCCTCTATGAGGGGGAATAAAAGAGGATGTTAACTGGAGGATGCCTATCCTCCATGGCTTTTCTAAAAAAAACTTACAAATCATCTCTTCATTCTCATTTTTAAGAACTGACACTTCATTAAAAGCACATATTCAAATCAAAATTAGAGATTAAAATGAAAAAGTAGAAAAATAATAAAAATAATCTTAACATCTCTATCTAACATTATTAGAGCAGATAAAAAATAATAATGTCCCCATGTTAAACTAAAAAACTTAAAAAAGTTCAGAAAAGTATTGACAAGAAAACCCTCTCCCATAGTTTGACAAAACCAATGCACGAAAGCGAAAGTTTGAAAGTGTTGGTTTAGATCTTTGAATAATTTTTAAATTAAAAAGTTATAGAGTGAATGAATGAAGTAAACTTGCGAGAGACAGGAACACG
>Ga0265294_10011310_pt1 | contig 10046 bp, 11 predicted proteins | sample MunlanPumphouse3_FD_192504 | JGI IMG/M metagenome (GOLD analysis project Ga0265294, IMG submission 192504) | Groundwater microbial communities from a municipal landfill in Southern Ontario, Canada - Pumphouse #3 | ecosystem: Environmental > Aquatic > Deep subsurface > Groundwater | place...
ACGACGCCCTCAACCCGGAAGGTAAAAGATATTTTTTAATCCCGTGGTATATGTTAGTAGATGAAGAAGGAAATATAGTAGACAAACACTTTAAAAAGCCCTCTGAACTTGTGAAAGACACCCTCGCAATCTTCTAAAAATTCAAGATAGATTATAAAATCTTTCCTGTTTTATAAGCAACTGGATTCCCGTGATTGTGATGCAACTTGTTGTAGTTAAAACTGTATTATCTCTGTAAATATTTTTATTCTACCGGATTATAAGTGGTTGTTTCCATGGCCACCCTCTGGCAGTTTTCCTACAGAGCCGCCACACAAAATTCTGTAAATGTCATTAAAAACAGAGTGATTTCCGGCATAACGTGATCAACAACTCCAAAATCAACCGGATAATTGCAGGAAAATGAACTGTTTTTCACCCGCGAGGGCGAAACTTTTCAAATATAACTTGTTGATTTAAATTTTATTAACCCTCATTTTGCCGAAACTTCTTCAAGGGGTATTGATTTTTTACATTTGAATAGGTAATATTGCCAAAAGGATTGATATTCAGCGGGATAATTTGAATTCACAGATCCTTGTTTATGTAAAGAATCATTATAAAGTCATGATTTTCCAAAAAATTAACCCGACCGAAATTTTTGAAAATTTACTGAATCTCAAGCAAATCACTTTTGAGGTTACGGACGCCTGTAATCTAAAATGTAACTATTGCGGTTATGGCGATATGTATTTCGGTTATGATAAGAGAGAATCGAAGTACATGCCTTTTCACCAGGTAAGGCTCTTGTTTGATTACCTTTTTGTTATCTGGGAAAAAGACCGCCCGGCTTCTGAAATCCCAATGACTTATATCAGTTTTTACGGCGGAGAACCGTTGTTAAATATGAATCTGATTATGGCTGTCGTTCAATATTTGGACCACAGGCACATCAACAGGAATTTTGTTTTCTCTATGACTACCAATGCCGTTTTATTGGACAGATATATAGATTATCTGGTTGCTCATGATTTTCATCTTTTAATTAGCCTCGACGGAGACAAAGCGGCTCAGAGTTACAGATCAGACATATCCGGAAGGAATTCATTCGACAAGGTATATAAAAATGTGAAAATCCTGCAAAATTTATACCCTGCATTTTTTATGAACAACGTGAATTTCAATTCTGTATTGCATAATCGCAACAGCGTGGAAGGGATCATGACTTTCATGAAAAAAGAGTTTAATAAACGTCCCTCAATATCGGAACTCAACACCTCGGGGATAAAACCCGATAAATTAGAAAAATTTGAAAAAACCTTTAGAAATAAGATGGAAAGTCTTATGCTATCAGGTAATTGTAAAAAAATATCCGAGGAGTTATTTTTATCTGATCCAAGAACGCATGAATTGCTACTCTTCTTATTTCAATACAGCGGCAATTATTTTAAAGATTATAACAGCCTGTTTATAGATGAAGAAAACTTTACAGTTACACCAACCGGAACGTGTACCCCGTTCGGTAAAAAAATGTTTGTTACAGTAAATGGTAAAATTTTGCAATGTGAAAAAATAGACCATTCTTTTGCTTTGGGCAGTATATCTGAAGAAGGTGTATTATTGGATCTTAACTCCGTTACTGAAAACTACAATTATTACCTTGAAAAAATGGAGGTTCAATGTAAATCATGTAAAAGAAAGAAAAGTTGTATTCAGTGTCTTTATTTTATCCCCGGTATTGCTAAGAAAGAGAACCCGGTCTGTCCCGGGTATATGGGAGATGCCGCTTTTAAATACTATGCTGCGTCCTGCATGGATTACCTGAAAAATCATCCCCATTTGTATGCTAAGATCATGAACGAAGTAATAATGGAATAACTCATGAAACAGGTTTTAATATTATTTCCAGATACTTTTTTATGGCTGAAGGACAATACCGGGTTACTGTATAACGCAAAATCATTTGAAAAAGATGGCTTCAATTATACGCCCGCACTAAAATCCCTGTGCTCTGCTTTACTATTTGTTGACAATCTGTATACTATTGAAATTGAACCGGAAAATTTAACCGCAGAGGAAGTGAAATTTGTTGACCTGGTAATCCGGAAAAAATACGGTTTCATTACAGAACATCCGGCAAAAGCTTATTCCCTGCCGCCCGTTCTTTCTATTCAGAATGATATAAAAAAAATGGAGCTCAATCTTTCCAGAAGCGTTAACGAAAACATCCTGAAATATTTAACGACTCTTACCATCTATACAGGCGGTCGTTTTCCGGGACCTTTGTATTACCGTCAAACCTACTATCCGTTCCATTCCGAAAGTCGTCTTGAGGATTCGGAAATATTAAACTTCCTTGATCATATACATTCCCGGTATATAAAAAAGATCAATATTGTTTTTTCACATATTGAGGCAATAAATTATTTAATATCCCTTATAGAAAAACTTAAAGCAGCGGCTCCTACGGTTGTTTATTACTGCCATGTCCGGGAACTGTCGGATAATATAACATCCATTCTCACACAGCTCGATGTAACAACCATCCTCATATGTGAATACGAGCCGGCCTCACTAACTACATTGAGAGGTTTTCTTGAATACCACAGGAGCCATCATCCTTTTGAATTTAATTTCCTTATCAGGAGCCAGACTGAGTACAATTACTGGGAACATCTGATAATCCAATATGAGGTAAAATTGTACAAGTTTATCCCTATTTATGATAACAACTACGCTTTCTTCAACCGATTCGTTTTTCTGAATGAAGAAGATATTACGAATACAACCCTTTCCAAAAGGATAGTATTCGCCCACCAAGCGGTAAATATTAACTTTTTCGGAGAACTTATCCTGCTGCCGGACGGTTTGGTTTATTCCAATGTCAACAAGCCGCCCGTCGGATATATGCAGGATTCTCCTTATGATTTAATTAAAAACGAATTACACAAGAATTACGCCTGGCGGGTAATCAGGGACCAAGAACCCTGTTCCGAATGTGTTTACCAGTGGCTTTGTCCTTCTCCCGGTCAATATGAATTGATTCTTGGTAAAAACAATTTATGTACAATAAAATAGTTTTACACGGTCTTGCCAGCCGGATAAACCCTATTCCATCAGATCAAAGGTTGTACATAACATATCAAAGAAAAAATGACAACAGGCATAAAAACTACATCTTCTTTTCACAAGAACCGATAATAGGTAATCGTGATGCAGAGCCCGGTCTGTATAAATCACCCGGAGCGGATGCCGAAAAGCTGCCGAGTAGGCTTCTTTAATTTCTTATTGCTATGAAATCATTAAAATTAAACAACCTTGAATACAGTAGCCTTAATGAAAAAGAGATGAATCATGTCACCGGAGGCGGCACCTGTGGATGTGGTTGCGCCTACGAAGGTAATGGCGGATCTTCAACTAGTGATAATGGCTATGCAAATCAAAGCAGTGGACTTTGGTCTGATGTACCACTGGAACAAATGACAATATTTCTTGAAGAAGTGATAATTAATCCGTAAATTCTTGTAAAACAATGGATTAATATATAATCCCTTGTTTTATATTCAAAGAAGTTATTTAACCTATATTATTAATATTAAATGAAAAAAATCTTATTAATCATTTCTTTCGGATTGTTTATCATCCAATGCATTGGACAGGTATACGATCCTTATTTCAGGCAAAAAGCCAGTAAAGTAACCATTGATACCTGCCGGTATGCCGTAAATTATTTACATACGTTTTATAAAGATACGGTCAGTCAAAATCGTTTCCATGATTTACACTGCCTGGAAATTGGTTATCAAATTTCTAAATATTACAGTCTGAACGGAGTAAAAGTAGATTCCACATGGGCTACTGCTACTCAACAAATGAATCCTTTTAAAGACTTGGCAAAAGACGTTCAAATCAATTACGAAGATTATTATTTCAACTATCCTTCAAAAGGGACTCTGATGGTTTCATCGGGTGTTATTAACAGGGAATATATATACCAGGAGTCTGTACCCAGAATGGAATGGCGTCTGCAGCAGGAGAGAGCAGAAATCCTTGGCTACGAGTGTATTAAGGCTGTTACTTCTTTCAGGGGAAGGGAATACCAGGTCTGGTTCACCCCGGAAATCCCTATATCTTCAGGTCCCTGGAAATTCAACGGTCTTCCGGGACTGATCCTCAAAGCTGAAGACTCGGAAGGGTTGTTCACCTGGACTGCCATAGCCATATTCCGTCCTGAAAACAGAACCCTGTATAAGCTCGATGGATTACGTACCCAACAATGCTCAAGAGCCGACTATCTGAAGGTGCAGAAAGTGTCCTGGCAGGATCCGAGTCTATTGTATCAGACACTCGGTCAGAAGGTTAATGTCACGTTGAAAAATCCTGACGGTACTAAAAGATTGGCAGGTCCCGGGGAATGGCAAAGACCTTATATTCCGGCCAGAGAATTGGAATAATTATACTGTATAGAGCAATTTAGATAATGAACCCTTTCCCGTTTTATAAGCAACTGGATTCCCGTGACTGCGGGGCAACTAGTTACCGTTAAAGCCGCATTATCTCCGTGGATGTTTTTATTCTACCGGATTATAAGTGGTTGTTTGCATGGCTTCCTCTGGCAGTTTTCCTACAGAGCCGTCACACAAAATTCTGTAAATGTCATTAAAAGCAGAGTGATTTTCGGCATAGCGTGATCAACAACTCCAAAATCAACCGGATAATTGCAGGAAAATGAACTGTTTTTCACCCGCGAGGGCGAAACTTTTAAAATGTATATAGCTGATTTAGTTTAGTTTAACACTCATTTTACCGAAACTTTTTCAGGGGGTATTGATTTTTTACACTTTAATAGATAATATTACCAAAAGAACAGATATTTAGTTGGATAACACCTGTCCCATCAGATCAAAGGTTGTACATAACATGTCAAAGGAAAAATGGCAACAGGCATAAAATCTACATCTTCTTTTCACAAGAACCGATAACAGGTAATCGTGATTCAGAACCCGGTCTGTATAAATCACCCGGAGCGGATGCCGAAAAGCTGACGAGTAGGCTTCTTTAATTTCTTATTGCTATGAAATCATTAAAATTAAACAACATTGAAAAAAGTAGCCTTAATGAAAAAGAGATGAAACATGTCATCGGAGGAGATTCCACGATTTGTTATTGTGGTTGCCTATATGCAAATCAAGGGGGATCGAGCACGGTTGACAATGGATGTGCTAATTCAGTACATGGGTGGGAAACTCCAGACTGCCCAAGGGATAGGTTAGTTGCATTTATGAGAGAAATCGAACCGATACCTTAATATTCTAAGCATTCCTCTATCTGTGGAATACAAGTGATACATATTCAATAAACGTTTTATGAAGTCATTCAATTATTCACTTGTATTCCATTAACTCAATACGCTGCCTTAGGGCTCGAATTTGAACGTTATAAACTGTTTAGTGACAATATTATTTTTATGAAGGTAGTCATGATAATTACACATAAAAAAATAAAATTAACCTTTCTGACACTACTAATCTCGACGGGAATTTTTGCACAGGATCTGGCAGGATTTTTCAGGATGCTTTCAAAGATGACAGTCATAGATGACTGTATCTTTACCATAGAATATTTATACACTTTCTACAAAGACACACTAGGGACCCCTCCTTTTTCCGAAAAATATCAGCTGGATGTGGGACATAAGTATAGCAGGTATTACAGTCTTTACGGGGAGCAAGCCGACTCTCTGCGTGTGACAGCAACCAAAGCGTTCAATGTATATAAGGAACTTGGGCTGGGCAGTAATGAGACCATCAGTTATGCCGATTGTCATTACAATTACCCGAAAAAGGGGATTTTGACCGTATCTGTTGGTTATATAAGCCATTTTATCTATGAAGAAGAGATGCCTGTTATGGAATGGAGAATTATCCAAGATGATACAACAACCATCTTAGGTTATCCTTGTAATAAAGCTTGTGTTCGTTTCAGAGGCAGGGACTATATCGCCTGGTTTACTTCCGACATTCCCATATCTTATGGACCATGGAAGTTTAACGGTCTGCCCGGTACCATATTGCTGATAGCTGAAAGCTCAGGACATTTTGAATGGCGTGTTACGAGAATGTATAGGGCAAAGGAAAGAAAAATTCTGATAAATGATATGGAAAAAACTAATAGCTACCAGCTCTCCAGAAAAGATTTTTTAAAAATAGAACGGAAATTTTGGGAAGACCCTGTTTCTCTGTATCTTACAGCAAACAGACAGTTTTACGTTTATAAAAACGGAAAATTTATTGAAGCCAAACCCGGAGACGTAAAGATTCCCTATATTCCTCCTTTGGAACTGGAATAAATACATAAAACGCGGTCTTGCCAGCCGGATAAACCCTATTCCATCAGATCAAAGGTTGTACATAACATATCAAAGTAAAAATGACAACAGGCATAAAAATTATATCTTCTTTTCACAAGAACCGATAACAGGTAATCGTGATGCAGAGCCCGGTCTGTATAAATCACCCGGAGCGGATGCCGAAAAGCTGACGAGTAGGCTTCGTTAATTTTTTATTGCTATGAAATCATTAAAATTAAACAACCTTGAATACAGTAGCCTTAATGAAAAAGAGATGAATCATATCACCGGAGGCGCGACTTGTTATTGTGCTTGCATGTATGCAAATTCGGGAGGTTCAAGCACGGACGACAATGGAATTGCTAATAATGTAAACGGGTTCCATTCAATTGGGGTACCATTAGATGAACAAGCTGTGTATATATCAGAATGTATTGTGGAAGCACCTCGACCATGAATGCCGGCTGTGTAGTTAGCATTCATAAATAGCAGTATTGATCTCTCCAAGAATATAATGTAGATTATGTTTTCTAAGAGTTTGAAAAAAAATAAATTGAAATAGTTTAAGATAGAGCTTCTTGTGACTATAGCTAATAATAGAAAGGAGTTCACTGCTATTTTAATCTATATATGTATAGACAGTATTCTCATAAGTGTCCGAAAAAATACTGGGGGGGGGGCGAAAATGTCGCTTAATCTATTTTTTTATGGAAAGCGATGGGTATAAGACTCATAAGTAGTACAAAAACGGTTGCTCCGATGTTCATGGTATGAATTTTTTTAGGTGCCGAAGTTAAATGATCGAAAATATGAAAATAAGGTTAACTACATTGTTTTTAATTATTATAAATGGAGTTTACGCTCAGCACTCAAGCGGAGTCAACCGAGAACTTGACAGCATGACAGCCATTGATGACTGTCTGCTTACTGTAGATTTTTTATACACTTTCCATAAAGATACCTTAGGGAACCCTCCCTGTTCCGAAAAATACCGACTGGATGTGGGACAAAAGTATAGCAGGTATTACAGTCTCTACGGGGAGAAAGCCGATTCTGTATATGCTATGGCGACCAAAGCTTACAATCCATTTAAGGAAATGGGGCTGGGCAGTAATGAAACCATCAGCTACGCCGATTGTCATTACAATTACCCGAAAAAGGGGATCCTAACCGTATCTGTTGGTTATATAAGCCATTTTATCTATGAAGAAGAGATGCCTGTTATGGAATGGAGAATTATCCAAGATGATACAACAACCATCTTAGGTTATCCTTGTAATAAAGCCACTGTTTGCTTCAGAGGCAGGGACTATATCGCCTGGTTTACTTCCGACATTCCTATACCTTACGGACCATGGAAATTCAATGGTCTACCGGGAACTATTTTACAAATAACTGAAAGCTCAGGGCTTTTTGAATGGCGTGTAATGGGAATATACAGACCAAAAGAAAGAAGAATACTGATATTTGATATAGAGAAAAAGCACACCTATTCGCTTTCCAGAAAAGATTTTCAGAAAATCGAACGAAAATTCTGGGAAGACCCCGTTTCTGTCTATCTCACGTCGAACAGAAAAATCATGATAATTAAAAACGGAAAACCGGTGGAAGCCAAACCTGGAGATGTACAGTATTCTTATATACCCCCTTTGGAACTGGAATAAATACATAAAACGCGGTCTTACCAGCCGGATAAACCCTATTCCATCAGATCAAAGGTTGTACATAACATATCAAAGTAAAAATGACAACAGGCATAAAACTACATCTTCTTTTCACAAGAACCGATAACAAGTAATCGTGATGCAGAAACCGGTCTGTATAAATCACCCGGAGCGGATGCCGAAAAGCTGCCGAGTAGGCTTCGTTAATTTTTTATTGCTATGAAATCATTAAAATTAAACAACCTTGAATACAGTAGCCTTAATGAAAAAGAGATGAATCATATCACCGAAGGCGAGAATTGGATATGTTCATGTAGTTGTTACTATGCAAATAATGGAGGTTCTTCTGATCTAGACAATGGATTTGCAAATTCTGAAGTTCCTGGAGGAGGTCATTCTACGAACGGTGATAACCACCTTCATGTTCCGAATTTTGCACCTTAATATTTATTATTTATTTATCACTGGTGTCCGGTTAAGAAAAAATTTATTCCAATAAGTATTATTATATCAATAATATACGATTACTATTCCGTTTTTCGATTAGAAATATGAATTTTTAAAATACTTGAATCAGTTGTCTCAATTATATTAAATATCAACGTATTAGCAATCATTCAGATATTGATAAAAATTTAACCGGGCAGCAGTGATTATTTACCAAATTTTTTTTTGATAAACCCTATAATGCGTAAAGGATTATTTGTGGCTAATCCTAAGCTGGTTTGACGTAAAAATGCTAAATACTTTGCTTATAATTAAAGAAGTAGAAGAAAAAAAATGGTTACATAATCTATAAAAAATAATACAACCAGAAAAATTGTCACCGTGTTCTACTTAAATAATGGGAAAATTGAATTTTTCGAAATTATTATAGCTACAGATCTGCCAATATCCTTATAAGAATACAATATCATTGCTTGAATTATTATAATATGAAAACAGAGCCATATGAAACGATTACTTGAATTTCTTTGCTTGACTTTATTGGTAATAAATTGTTCTGCTCAGAATCCACAATGCCGTGACGTCACAAAGAAGACGACCATAGATTCAAGCTTCCTGTCCATCACCTATGATTTCACGTTCGCCATCGATACCCTTTCCGATATACGTTATACGGACCGGCAGCGATTGGATATTGGTTCACATTTTATCCATTATTTCAGTCTTTTAGCCGACAAAACAGATTCCACCATGTATAGGGCTAGAATTAGTAAATCACGAGAAGGATTAAACCCACGCAACTGGATGGCAACAAATGAGAAAGATCATTATGAAAATTTTTATTTCAATTACCCGGAGAAAGGTCAACTTACCGTCTGGACAACCATTATCAACACAGAATATATCTACAATGAACCTGTTCCTGATATTGACTGGCGATTGAACCTGAATGAATCGGATACAATCCTTTCCCACCAATGCTATAAAGCAACCGCCTGTTTCAGGGGCCGTTCCTACGAAGTTTGGTTCACTCTCGAGATTCCTGTTCAGACTGGGCCCTGGAAATTGCATGGCCTTCCGGGAGTTATCCTCAAGGCAAAAGATAGCAAAGGACTCTTTCTGTGGAGTGCCACCGGGATCAGCCGAAAGAAAAATGCTATTTTTATCTATGACACAAGAAAGCAGGGGCTTTCAGGAACGCCTGTCATCCGGAAAGAAAACATCAGCCGGGCGCAGTTACAGAAAATACAACGAAAGATCTGGGATGATCCTATTGGTTTGGCCGAACAGCACGGACAAATTATAGCACCTTTTGCACTTGATCGAAAAACCGGGAAAAAAGTTCCTTTTACTGAAGAAATGCGACTTTCATTCCGTAAACCTTACATCCCCCCTTTGGAATTGGAATAAAATCACATCTGTATATAAACATACTAAAAAAGAAGACAGGCATAATGATAATACTTCATTCTCACAGGACCCGATAACAGGTAATCGTGATGCAGAGCCCGGTCTGTATAAATCACCCGGAGCGGATGCCGAAAAGCTGACGAGTAGGCTTCGTTAATTTTTTATTGCTATGAAATCATTAAAATTAAACAACCTTG
>Ga0265294_10011311_pt1 | contig 10046 bp, 11 predicted proteins | sample MunlanPumphouse3_FD_192504 | JGI IMG/M metagenome (GOLD analysis project Ga0265294, IMG submission 192504) | Groundwater microbial communities from a municipal landfill in Southern Ontario, Canada - Pumphouse #3 | ecosystem: Environmental > Aquatic > Deep subsurface > Groundwater | place...
GAGTCTCCCGAATCGGGAATCACTGCAATGCTGATCAAGACGAACATGACAAGCACCACAGCAAGCGTAATGATATCTCCTGCTCTGTGCATGGCGGCATTGTATCACGATAGGCATCGTGAAGGAAATATGTATTAGTGTGAAGTTTTCAAAGCCCGGGTCTGCCGGTCTTGAAGAAAGCTTCACGCAAAGTTAAATTCATGGTATGAAGCAGATTTACATAATTGAAGACCATAAGGCCATTTCTGATGGCGTTGCCCAGTACCTGAGGATATCGGGGTTCGGATCCCAGACATTCGCAGACCTCGCTTCGGCGCGCAAGGCGCTTGAGGCTCAGACTCCTGATCTGATAATCCAGGACGTGATGCTTCCAGACGGTGACGGATTCGAGTTCATAAAGGAACTGAAGAAGACCCAGGACATTCCTGTGATATTCATGACGGCCAAGATCACCGAAAGCGACCGCATAACTGGGTTTGAGATCGGTGCGGATGACTACATCACCAAGCCGTTCTCACCGCGTGAGCTGGTTCTTCGGGTCCAGGCTCTTTTCAGACGGCTCGATGGCAATGAAAAGGGAGCCAAGAACGTCCCGATGATCGAATACTGGGCCGGTGATGCCTGCATGGTCTATGATGCCCACAAGCATCAGGTCTCGATCGACGGTGAGAGCATCTACTTCACCGCGGCCGAATGGCGGATCCTCGAATGCCTTATCGAAGCCTGTCCTCAGCTTGTCACAAGATCAAGCATACTAGAGAAATGCTTTGACTATTCGTTCGAATCCTACGAAAGAATAGTCGATACCCATATAAAGAACATCCGTGCAAAGCTTGGAATCAAGAATCCATGGATTGAAACAGTCCGCGGGTTCGGTTACCGGTTCATCGGATACACGAAGGATGCTTCGACTCCTCGGTAAGCAATGAAACGCCTGTTCTTCACCACTCTGATTTCCATCGTCTCAATCACGCTCATCACAATCCTGATAGTTGCGTTCGTGCTGATGTATAAATACAACGCAGCCGAGAAGCAGTGGCGCAGCGAGGCCTACGATGACTACATCACCTACATCGCCGACCAGCTCACCCCGGAGAAAATCAACGGCATCGAAAGCTCCCCTTCCAACCTGAAGCTCAGCTTCGAATCGTTCCCTGACGACAGGATCACCGGCCTGTTCTTCCGCAGCAGCCTCACCCAGGCATCATTCGCCATCGGAAAGACACCGCGCGGGTTTTCCATCACATCGCCTGCAACGCTTCCTCAGCTTGAGGATGATTCAGATTCGGCCAAACCCTTGATCCCCGTCAAGGAAAAGGAACAGACAAGCATCACCGACACATTGTTCGACATCACATATGATGGTTCTGCCCTTGCTGTCCAGCAGACAAAGGACCGCATGCCCCTGGACTTCGAGCTTCCTGACAATGTCTATTCGAACGACATCGTCGGGAGCGTGACATTCAAGATCAACGGATCGGAGTTCGGAACGGTTTACATCATTACCCACACTCCAAGAACATACTCATACTCCGGTGTGGTTCTCAACGGTTCTATAAGAGTGCTGATCTGGAGCATCCCGTTTGCACTTATCATATCACTGGTGCTGGCATGGGCAGTCTCGTACAGCAACACAAAGATGGTAGGAAGCATCAGATCATCGCTTCAGCAGCTCACGATTCCTGAGCATGACAAGCTCAAGCTTCCGAAGAACTCCAACCCGTTCATCGAGCAGATCTTCACATCGATCCAGGAACTGGACGAGACGCTTGCCGAGAACCAGCGCAACCGAAGCGAATGGCTGCGTACAATCTCCCATGACCTTAACACTCCGGTAGCATCGCTGAAGATCACATTGGAAGGCATTCAGGACAAAGTGTTCTCACCTGACGATCCTCAGGTTCTCAAGACTCTGAGCGACGAAACATCAACGCTTGAGAAGAGAATCCGCTCGATCACCGACTTCTCGCAGCTTCAGACAATAAGCCATGTCGATACAGAGGAGATCCCAACGGAATTCTTCATCGCAGAAGTGAAGCAGATGCTCAATCCTGAGGCTGCATCCAAAATCAGGATTGATTGCCAGATTCCTAGCATCAAAGGCAACAGGGCACTTCTTGAAAGAGCATGCTACGAACTGCTTTCAAACTGCCTGGCTGCGGATCCGCAATCTTCAGACACTTCCTGGAAAATTTCATCCGACGGCTCCTCATGCCTGATGGAATTCACCAACAAGGGAACTATTCCACCAGACATAGACTTCTTCGAACCGTGGGCGAAAGGCGACTGGTCCAGAACTGAAGGCGGCTGCGGAATGGGTCTTCCTATCACAGCGAGAATCATCAGGCTCCACCGCGGCACAGCCCAGATAGTCCAGAAGACACCGGACTGCGTTCTTGCCGCTATCAGCTGGCCTATGGAATAAATCCATAACCGGTAGTATACTCTCTTCAGTTTAGTTTGGAGGTTTCTTCATGGCAGTAAGCGATAAAGTCAGGAAGCTGATCCTTGTAATGCAGCAGGGAGAAATAACAGAGCACCATATATACAGCCGAATTGCCGCCCGTCTGAAGGATGGCGATAACAAGAAGATCATCGCTGGCATAGCAGATGATGAAAAGCGTCACAGCGAAATCTGGAAGCAGTATACCCAGACTGAGGTCAAGCCTCGCATGTTCAAGGTCCGCTGGCTTTCATTCCTTTCAAGGGTACTCGGGTTCTCCTTCGTTCTGAAGAAGATGGAAGGCGGCGAAGAGCTCGCTCAGAAGAACTATTCGATCATAGAAAAGGAAGTGCCTCAGGTGCGCCAGATCATCGATGATGAGAACCGCCACGAGAAAGAGCTCCTTGCAATGCTTGATGAAGAGCGTCTCCAGTACGTTGGATCGATGGTCCTGGGTCTGAGCGATGCGCTTGTCGAGCTTTCCGGAACGCTTGCAGGCCTTACTTTCGCACTTCAGAACACAAGACTCACCGCACTTAGCGGCCTGATCACCGGCATCTCTGCTACGCTTTCGATGGCATCAAGCGAATACCTTTCGGCAAAGAACGAAGGACGCAAGGATGCTGCCAAGAGCTGCGCATATACAGGCGTTGCCTACGTGCTCACAGTCGTATGCATGATCCTTCCTTATCTGCTGCTTCCCAATGACAAATACATGGTTGCTCTTGCAATCATGCTTGCAGTCGTGATTCTGATCATTCTCGGATTCACCTACTACATCTCAGTTGCAAAGGATGTGCCTTTCGGCAAGCGGTTCGGCGAGATGGCTGGAATTTCCCTCTCCGTCGCGGCAATCAGCTTCGTAATCGGAATTCTTGTCAAGAAATTCCTTGGAATAGATATTTAGCATAGAACAAGAGGATACTGATGGATAACCTAGACGAACTTGTGCAGATTTTTGCGAAAGCCTCGGACCCGCGGACAGTGCGAAAGCTGTTCGAAGAGCTTATGACACGGAGCGAACTCGAAGACATGAGCAAGCGCTGGTATCTGATGAAGGAGCTTTATCAGGGCAAGCCACAGCGAAAGATTGCAGAGGAGATGGAGATATCCCTCTGCAGAATCACAAGAGGCTCGAAGATTCTCAAGCAGGACAATTCGGAATTCAAGAAGATTCTTTCAAGCATGTTCGACGATCAATACCACATCTAGCATGAAAAAAAGAATAATCCAGATATCAGTAGTTTTTCTTGGTCTATTCGCTCTTGTCTTCTATGTATTCAAGAAGGAAGGTGTAAGCCAGCTCTGGAATCAGCTTGCATCGGTCGATTATACCTATGTTGCCATTGCCCTGATGTGCATGATGCTTTCACTTGTCGCTGATGGTGCCTGCATCCAGATAGTCCGCCTTAAGTTCCAGCCGCAGGCACGTCTGCTTTCTTCGGTGAGATGCGGCTTCATAAGCACGATGTTCGGCTTCATCACACCGTTTCAGTCCGGATACATCGCAGGAGCAATCACCTACCTGTCATCAAACCAGGGAATGAAGCCTTCGGAAGCAAGCGTGGTCACTCTTGTGAAGCTCATCTACTACACAATTGCAGCAATCGTCACCCATATCCTCCTGATAATCTTCAATGCTTCCAAATTCGAGATGCAGCCCCTCCTCTGGGTATTCACCGCTGTAGGAATCGGTTTTTCTGTCATCTACATGGTATTCCTGATGGTTGTCTCAAAATTTGAAAAGCCTATCGCCGCCATAGCCTGCTATTTCATCAGGCTCGGAGCAAGGCTTCATATCATCAAGCATCAGGACAAGGCAAGCTGGAAAGCAAAAGTAGAGATCCATAAGCTCAAGTACAAGCTCTCCCGTATTCATCTCGGATGGAAATCATCAGTGCTTCTGATGATCTGCTGCATCATCTCATTCATGGCCGTCTACTTCGTATCGTGGTTCATCTATCTTTCATTCCACCCAAGTCCGACTCTCGGACTGGGATATGTCCTCACAGGGAATGCCATCTGCCAGATATTCCAGCAGATCTCGCCGATTCCTGGAGGGATCGGGATCGTGGACACAGCATTCACCCAGATAATGAGCGGAATCTACGGGGACAACCTCAATGCAGCAATGCTGCTGTGGAGGCTTGCAAGCCTGTACTCGGTGATTCTGGTCGGGTTTGTGATGCTTACATTCACAAAGAGGCATCAGCTGCGAAAAAGCGTCTAGCAGAATCCTCGTTTTCGGTGTATATTCATTCTATTGGTAAGGAGAGGCCTTATGCAGGAAACAGTATTCAGCAAAATAATCAAAGGTGAGCTTCCATCCGTCAGATTATATGAGGATGAGATCTGCATTGTCATTCTTGATATCAACCCCGTTGCAAAGGGACACAGCCTTGTTATCTGCAAGCAGGTTATCCCGACTGTGGAGGATACTCCAGACAGCATCCTGTCACACATGATCCTCGTAACGAAGAAAGTGGATTCAAAGCTACGTGAAGTCCTTCACTGCGATGCAACCAACATTCTGATCAACAACGGCCCGGCTGCCGGCCAGGATGTGCCTCAGCTTCATATCCATGTGATTCCACGCTATCATGGGGACAGGACCAAGATGCCGATTCCTCATGAAAAATACGCCGACGGCGAGATGGCAGATCTTGGAAAGAAGCTTGCACTATGAAATCCTGTCCTTACTGCAATGCTCCGATAGACGGGGCCATCGGCAGGCAGACCGTCTGTCCGAAATGCGGAAAGAGCCTTCATACATGCAAGGCGTGCAGGTTCTACCATCCCGGTGACCACTATGACTGCCTTGAGGATATCGACGAGCAGGTCGATAACAAGAGTGCCCAGAACTTCTGCGACAGCTTCATGATATCCGAGAATCACCTTTTTCCAGATGACGGAGACTATGCCTTGAGACACGACAAGGACAAGGCTGCCTTCGACGCCCTGTTCAAGATCTGATTGCTGTACTATTTGAGGAAAATACTGTAGATTCTAAGAATGACGGAGGTCAGGCTTTGACTCAGAATACAAAAAACAAGCTATTTCTTTACATCGTTCTTGCCGCAATCGTTGCGGTTCTATTCATTCCGGTTTCAATCTGGATCAAGCTGGCAATTGAAGTAGTCATAGTCGCCCTATTCGTATTCCTCAGAAGATCGTACATGTTCTTCGCCATGGGAGCAAAGAAGCTTGAGAAGAAAGACCAGAAATGCTGGGACCTGTTCAAGAAATCAATCAACGCAGGTCTTCCCGCATCTCAGGCAGTGTACATCGGAACTGCATTCATAAAACAGGGCGATGCAGACTATGGAATAAAGATCTGCCGCGACATAATTGCCAAGAATCCTTCTTCGAAGGAAGCCAATACAGCTACAGTTACCCTCTCGATGGGACTCTGGGTGAAAGGCGAGCTTGATGAGGCGATCATGCTTCTTGAAAAGCTCAGGGCAACAGGCTATTCAGACAAGACTCTGGACATAAACCTCTCAACTTACCTTCTCGAGAAAGGCAGGGTGGACAGCGCCCTGAAGATCATCAGCGAAGCCCAGGAAGCCGGCACTCTCACCAACGGAATGCTTGACAACAAGCTCTGGGCGCTTCTTCTCAAGGGACGCTTCGATGAATGCAATGATACAGTCACAGAGCTGATGGATGAACGCAAGCCTCGCTTTCCAGAAGCATACCTTCACAGTGCTCAGGTGATGATTCACCAAGGCCGTGTCATGAAGGCTATCGAATACATTGATTCTGCTATCCAGCAGAAGTTCTCTCTCAATGGTGCAATGGGACAGCAGTATCTTGAAAAGCTGTCATCCGGCCTTTCCGACCTTAAGACACGCAATGCATATGCATGGGCAATTGATCAGAGCGTCGCACTTGTCGCTCGTGGAAAGGACTTCCCTATTGACCTTTCAAAAGGCAGCGAATACAAGCAGGTTTCCGAATCTGAAGTCAAGCGCGAGCTCAGAGCTGAGCAGCATGAGAAGAACCGCAAGGAGAACGTGCAAGACGACCTTGATGACGACAGAGAGCCCAACACCGATCTGGATGATGATGACTTCATCTTCCAGGATGAGGAAACAACTGAAGAAGATGAATCCGATACCTGCATCACAAAGAAGGACGAAGGCGATATAAGCACCGATGTCTCGAAAGATGATGACAGGGAGCCGAATACGGACTTGGATTGATCGGCCAAGGAGGCAGATCTTGCTGAAGAAGCTTTTCCGTTTTCTTACTAGCAGACTATTCATTTCAATCGTCCTGATTCTCATTCAGCTCTTTGTAGTATTCTACTTCGTGCTCGACTGGGGCTACAGATACTTCATTGTCAGCGCAGTAGTCGGAGTGCTTATCGCAGTCTGGGTATACAGCTCTGATTCAAACCCTTCTTACAAGAATGCATGGATCCTTCTGATCCTTGCCCTTCCTGTATTCGGGTCAATGATGTACGTTCTCTTCGGAAACAAGAAGCTTGGATACTGGGGCAGGCGCAAGATCCATTCCTATGCGGAGATATGCAGCTGCACCCGAACCTCCGAGCTTCCAAAGACCATAAGGCCGGGGATGCTCACCGACGATGATGCCCGCCGCCAATCCTCATACATAAGCCGCACAGCCCAGTATGAGGCTTTCGCAGGCTCAAGAACAACATTCTATTCTCTTGGTGACAAAGCCTGGCCTGCAATGCGAGACAGCATGAAGGAAGCAAAGCATTTCATAATGCTTGAGTTCTTCATCTTCGCCCCGGGGCAGATGTGGGATGAATGCCTTGAGATTCTCAAGTCCAAAGTCTCGGAAGGCGTCGATGTCTATCTGATGTATGACGACATGGGCAGCATCAATACCGTTTCGTCGACTTTCGACCGGATGCTCAGGAACTATGGCATACATGCAATCAAGTTCAATCCTATCCATCCAAGGCTCTCTGCACGACTCAACTACAGGGATCACCGCAAGATCTGCATCATCGATGGCAATACCGCATTCAACGGAGGAATCAACTTCTCCGATGAATACATCAACCGCACTATCCGGTTCGGGCACTGGAAGGACACAATGATCCGTGTCGAAGGAACTGCAGTCTGGAACTACACTCTGATGTTCATTCAGCTCTGGTCGTTCAGCTCAAGGAATGAGAAGCCCCTCCGAGACGTCAGCCGCTTCTTTCCAACAATGCTCTGTCCTGACGATGGCATGGTCCAGCCCTATGGCGACAGCCCGCTTGATGATGTCAATGTAAGCGAGAATGTCTATCTTCAGATGATAAACAGCGCTGACCGCTATGTTTGGATCACCACTCCTTATCTTATCCTGGACAATGAAATGATCACCGCCCTGACAGTGGCCTCGCAAAGCGGTGTCGATGTCAGGATCATCACCCCTCATTATCCGGACAAGAAGATTGTATTCTCGCTCACCCGGGCCAATTACCGCCGTCTCGTCCAGCATGGAGTGAAGATCTACGAATACACTCCAGGATTCATCCATTCAAAGGTGTTCATTTCTGATGACAAGCTCGCTATCGTCGGAACCGCAAACATGGACTATCGTTCCTTCTACCTGAACTTCGAATGCGGAACTCTTCTTAACGGATGCAGCTGCATCAAGGATATCAAGGCGGACTTCGATCAGACCATAGAGCTTTCTCAGCTTGTCACTATGAAGGATATCAGAAGCGTCAGCCTGATCCGCCGCATCGGACGGAATCTAGTGAACCTTGCAGCTCCTCTGCTCTAGTCAAGAACGCCAGTTTCCCATAGACTGGAGCTATCATGAGAAAGAGAAAGATCATTTCATCTCTGCCGGATTTTTCCTGCATAGCAATGGGAACTGACCATATGGGTCAGTCAAAATACATCACACGCGCCCTTGCATTCGAGGAGCTTGAAACCTATGTCAAGCATGGTGGAAACGTTCTTGACACTGCACGTTCCTACAGTCTTGAAGATGGAGTTTCCAAGAGCGAAGACATCGTCGGTGCATTCGTCCGCTCAAGCTGCATCCGAAGCAGCATTATAGTCATGACCAAGGGAGGACGGGAGAATACTCCTCGCAGCACATTCCTTCAGCGCATAAAAGAGGATTTCGAACGCTCGGCCGACCAGCTCGGATTCATCCCTGACATCTGGTTCCTCCATCGCGACTGCCCATGGCTTCCGGTAGAAGAAATCATCGGGTTCTGCGGCACTTTCCTTCAGGGTGCGCTCCTTGGTCTTTCAAACTGGAGGCCAAGGCGCTTCTCCGAGGCATTGGCCTGCACGCCTGCTCCGGTCATTTCAGAGATTCAGTTCAGCCTTGCTCCATCCACTCCTGCAATGCAGGGAGACCGAAGCCTGGTCTGCATGAACCCCGAGAACCGCAGGTTCTACTCAGATACACAGATTCCGGTACTGGCCTTCTCGTCTCAGGCAAAAGGCTACTATTCAAAGCTTATTTCAGGGCAGCCACTCACGAAGAAGGCACGTGACCGATACGATAGCGCCCTTGCCCGTTCAATTGGCGACCGCGTAAAGATTCTCGGAGAGGAACTAGGAGCTTCTCCAGCAGCCCTGTCGGTGGCATACATCGCTTCTCAGCATGCCTTCCCTGCAATCCCGATTGTCGGAAGCTCTCATATGGATCAGCTTGAGGACAGTCTTTCAGGCGCCGACATCGAACTGACATCGGAGCAGCTATGCTTCCTGGACAGGGGGCCTTTGACATTCAGATGAAACTTCTTTTCGCATCCGATCTTCATGGCAGTGCATACTGGACCGACCTTCTGATCAAGAAGTTCCTGGCTGGCAACTATCAGCACCTTGTTCTTCTTGGTGATATTCTGTATCACGGCCCGCGCAACGATCTGCCGCGCGAATACAATCCTAAGGCTGTCGTCAGCCTTCTTTCTGCTGTCGCTGACAGAATAATCTGCGTAAGGGGAAACTGCGATGCAGAAGTTGACCAGATAGTCCTTCCATTTGATATCAGTTCCGACTACGCATTGGTATACGATGATGCCTATGACATTGTGATGCATCTGTACCATGGTCATAACCGCGAGCCAAAGGCAGCTCCCGGGGAATTCATCATTTCTGGGCACACCCATATTCCTCTTGCCAATGATGAGCAGGGGGTGATGCACCTGAATCCAGGTTCGGTCTCAATTCCTAAGAACGGCAGCCCGAACAGCTATATGGCTTACGAAAACGGTCATTTCACAATCTGTGACTTTGAGAACAACACAATAATGGAGGCTGGAAAATGAATACCAGAACAGAACATGACAGCATGGGAACCATAGAAGTACCCGAAGACAAATACTGGGGAGCTCAGACCCAGCGAAGCAAGGAAAACTTCCCTATCGGCGTCGGACTTGAAACAATGCCCGCCGAAATCATCAAGGCTTTTGCCCATCTTAAGAGCGCAGCTGCCAAGGCAAATCTGAAGCTGAACCCAAAGATGACTTCAGAAAAAGCTGAGGCAATCGCAAAAGCCTGCTCGGAAATCATTCAAGGAAAGCTTGATGACAGTTTCCCGCTTGTCGTCTGGCAAACCGGAAGCGGCACTCAGACCAATATGAATGTCAATGAGGTCGTTGCAAACCGCG
>Ga0265294_10011312_pt1 | contig 10046 bp, 9 predicted proteins | sample MunlanPumphouse3_FD_192504 | JGI IMG/M metagenome (GOLD analysis project Ga0265294, IMG submission 192504) | Groundwater microbial communities from a municipal landfill in Southern Ontario, Canada - Pumphouse #3 | ecosystem: Environmental > Aquatic > Deep subsurface > Groundwater | place...
GCAAAAACTCCGAAGACCCTGACATTGCGGATGAATAAGATTATTCAGAGGGCGGAGAAATTCGTCTGCCCCATAAAACCAGGGCGGACAGTACCAAGGGCAGAAAACAAGCGAAAGACCCAATTTCATCATAATCACAAGTCAAATTGTTAAGATTTTGGGAGAGTTGGGCTTAAGTTGTGAACATTGCATTATTAATGGAGAAACCAATGAAAAAACGTATTGCATTAATCTTAGCCGTTTTGATACTTGCGACTATTCAGTTGTTTGCTCAAACCAACAAAATGTCCTTTGGAGGATTTTATTCCTTTGAAACAATTGACTCAATTACTATTGATAGTACTGAGACCGCTACTGATGCGAAAGCAAACACTCTTGGTGGCTATATAAAAGGAACATCCTTCTTTTCTCCAACAAGTTCATTAGGTATCAACTATATGGCGAGGTTTGGGAAAGTCACTTCAATGGAAATAAGCGGAACCTCTGTCGATACATCTGAGGAACCCCTCGGATGGGATTTCATGCTTGGCTTAGCTATCCAACAACCATTGGATATGGATTCCTTCATTGAATTTGGGGGAGGTATGGTAATGAGCCTTGATTCCGAAACCTATAACTTTGGATCTATTCCAGTAGAAACTACACTTACCTTGTTCTCCTTGTCATTATTGGCTGAAATCAACTACTCGTTAGATCCATCAACATATTTGAATATTGGTGTTCAAGGTCTTATTCCTCTCTTTGGAACGATTGAAGGTAGTAGTGGGGGTATTACAATGTCCTATGATTATTCAATTGACGGCTTCACCTTGGCACCCTATGTAGGAATCTCGTTAGCTTACTGATTTTGGAACATTGTAATAAAGGCCCGATACCTTCATGGTTTCGGGCCTGTTTTCTTGGTTCACTCGATCTTCTTTACGAGAGCATATTCTCTACTGAAAGATTATCACCCTCAATATCCTTGAAGTATTTGTAGGTATTCAGCTTCAATTCCCCACAGGCCGCTTCATCACAGACGATGACTGCCTTCGGGTGTAGTTGGAGAGCACTACAGGTCCAGTTCTGGCTTACACCACCCTCAATGGTTGCCTGCAAGGCACGTGCCTTTGCATGGCCGTTTACCAGGATGATGACTTCCTTGCTGTCCGTTACGGTCTTCACGCCAACGGTAAGAGCTTGGGATGGTACCTTGCTCATGTCGTTGTCAAAGAATCTGCTGTTCATCACCTTGGTATCGTAGGTGAGTGATTTAATTCTGGTCTTGCTGGAGAGGGAAGAGAATGGCTCGTTGAATGCAATATGGCCATCAGAACCTATTCCACCCAGAAAAAGCTCAATCCCACCGAATGCAGCAATTGCATCCTCGTAGGCAGCACACTCCGCTTCCAGATCTTTTGCATTTCCGTCAAGGATGTGGACATTCTCTCTCTTGATGTCGATATGATTGAAGAAGTTCTTCCACATGAATGTGTAGTAACTCTGCTCATGGTCTTTTGGAAGACCAACATATTCGTCCATGTTGAAGGTGACGACGTTGGCAAATGAGACATACCCTTCCCTATTCAGCCTGATCAACTCAGCATAAGTTCCAAGCGGAGAAGATCCGGTTGGCAGTCCCAGTACGAAAGGACGGTTCTCATTTGGCTCGAACTCCCTGATTCTGCTTGCAATATACCGGGCAGCCCAGAGAGAAAGATTCTCATAATCGTTTTGGATGATGACTCGCATTGTGCTCTCCTTGTCACTCCATCATAAACGGAAAGACAGTATGAGACAACTATCAGAAGGCTTCCTTGATGATTCCCCCGGCGAGGATTCTATCCCCTTCATAGAGAACCAGTGACTGTCCAACAGTAGCAGCCTTTACAGAGTCCGAGAACACAGCTGTAATGGTACCATCACCATTCATGTGTGCTTTGGCTTCTGTGGGATACCCAGTGGAGCGAATTTTGGCCTGCACCTCCACTTCTCCCTTCAAGGAAGGCTTGCTGCTCCATACAACGTCATCAGCTGTTACGGTACTCTGCAGAGTCTCCTCTACATAGCCGACTACCACCTCATTGGTCTGTGCGTCAAGCTGCAGTACATAGAGTGGTCGTTCAGCCGCTATACCCAACCCTTTTCTCTGTCCAATGGTGTAGTGCCAGATCCCATCATGGGTTCCAAGAATCTTTCCATCCTGGGTGACAATATTTCCCCGCTTGTTCTCCACTTCCAGAAGATCGGTATAATCCCCATCATAGAAATCCTGACTCTCTTCCTGATAGACCTTATGGAATCCTTGCGCTACATCAATAGTGCGGGCTTCTTCCTTGGTCATGGAGCCGAGGGGGAACAGCGTCGCGGCAAGTTGAGCTTGGCTGAGACGATAGAGGAAGTAAGACTGGTCTTTCTTTAGATCGACAGCCCTGGTTATCGCATAGCGACCGTTTTCTTCTGTAATACGGGCATAGTGCCCGGTGGCAAACTTGTCAAAGACAAGTCCGCTTTCCCTGGCATAATCCACCATGGCCCCGAACTTGATCTTGGCATTACACCAAACACAGGGGTTCGGTGTACGCCCATCCATGTATTCATCCTTGAAGTTTGCAAGCACGACTTCCTCAAATTGATCACTCAACTCAAGTACATGATGTTCTATACCTATCTTCTCACAGATTCGTTTGATTGCCTTGATATCTTCGCTCTTGTCGGGAGCGAAACAACTGGTTGAACCGAGGGGACGAGCCAAGTGGGCACGTTTGTTCCAGATGGTCATAGTGACCCCTGTAACCTCATGTCCCTGCTGCTTCAGCAGATATGCTGCAACGGAAGAATCTATTCCTCCACTCATTCCTACCAGTACCTTCATTGTCCCTCCGAAAATTAATCAGACCATATAATAGAACGAAACCGCCCTGGAATCCAAGGCGGTTTCTTCAAGCGAGAGTGACGGGACTCGAACCCGCGATCTACGGCGTGACAGGCCGTCGCGATAACCAGCTTCGCTACACCCTCGTAGCAAGAGTGAAACTACACTATCCCTGTATTTTTGTCAACAGAGGTAAAACCAAATTTTTGATTTTCCCTTAAAAGAGAACATGCAAAACTTATAATCGTACAAAGAACGATGACGATGGTGGAACAGGAATCACCCTTTCTTCAGAAAAAGCTGCAAACAACAACTCCTGAACTTCTGTCTTTTCATGCCGGATTACAGGGCAATCCAAGAAAACCTCATAGCCGCCAGTACCTGTGGCGCGATAGTTATTCATGACCAATGTGAGGGTTTTCTCAGGATGCATGAGGAGATCCTCGCCTTTGTAGGAGAGTTCAACAACTCGTTGACCGAGAGGATTCCCAATTGCAAATCCATAAGCTAGATTCTGATAATAATCGTAATTATAATGCTCTACCTTGGGAACAAGAAATTCCTTGCTTATCTGGATTTCTCCATCTACCACCATAAAATAGGAAGCACAGCGTTCCAATGCCTCCTTCAGAACCCAACCAGAAACCTCCAATACCACCAAGGTATTGGGAAACGGGTATGCAGCAAGGACATCTCCTGCTTTTACCACCGGCCCAAGAGACCTTGGATGGTTAAAAAGCGAAACACAGGAAATATCCGCCCCACTGTGATCCAACTGTATTTGGTTAAAGAAATCTGCAAGAAAGGAGCCATGGACTGCGCTTTCCAGTTTACCCTCATCGGTAAAAGCAACTTGAGTTCTCCCTATCTCCCTGTCAAGCGAGAGAAGGATTTTTCTCTGGAGTGGAAGATACTTCTCTGCAACTGCAGATACTGTACTGTTTGGGAAAATCTCCCCTTCCCCACAGTGGTGAAGTGACGCTCTAATACGTGTTTTCTCCAATTGCACCTTGCCGTAGTAGAGAGCATTGCTCATACACTGCATGGTAAGACAGTTCCCGAAATAGTAAGGCTCGACCTTTGTGTGTTGGTGTGCGGTGAGCAAAACATCAAATCCCAGTGCGGCCAACTCATTGGCTCGATTCTCGCGATAGGAAGTTCTTGCATGGGAATCCTCAAACCCACCGTGGTAAACACAAACCGTATAATCAACTGCTTGCTCTCCAAGAGCTTTCAATGCAGAGGATGCTTCCTCCACACAATCCAATATCTGCAGGGGGCCAAGATTCTCCCGATCTTCCCAAATATTTACATAATCTGTTACAACGCCTACCACACCTACTCTCACCCCATCGTCCCCAACATGGATATACCAAGGAGCCACCGCAAGGTTGCCTTGGACATCCCGCAGATTTGCACATACAAGTTGCGCATCGAGATGACGCACAAATTGCTTGAAGACGTCATACCCAAAGTTGAAATCGTGATTTCCAGGAACAAAAACCTTCACTCCTGCTGCATTCATGGCCTCAGCTTGTGGAAAGTCCACAAACCCATCCTTGTAGACCTGACGAGCCAAGGGAGACCCCTGCAGGACATCCCCCCCATCAACAACAAGACAATTGGGATCGAAATGACGGGATAGAGAAAAGTAGCCTGTATTGGCTCGCTCCCCCTGTATATAATCGGTAGGGTACAGATAGGAGTGCATATCACTCGTGTAGTACAGAGTTGCCATTGCTATCCCCTTGCCAATTTTTTTCTTAATTTGTTAGAGAACCACTCTACAAACAAAACCAAGAGGATCAGGCCGACCAAGACAGCGCCGGCGTCGCTCCAGCGGTAGCTGGACATGGCAAAAATGAGGGGGGCCCCGATTCCCCCCGCACCTACCAAGCCAAGCACGGTTGCATCCCTCAGGTTCATATCGAAACGATAGATCAAAGTGGACATGAAGGAGGCAGATAGCTGGGGAATAATCCCATATCGAATTTTTTGGAACAAGGTGCATCCCGCGGCATCCAGACTCTCAATGATCCCTTTATCCAGGTCCTCAATAGTTTCTATGAACATTTTTGACAACATTCCAACCGAAGCAAGAGACATGGTCAACAACCCCGCAAAAGGACCGGGACCTGTCACCATGATGAACATCAGACCATATACAAATGCTGGGATAGTCCTAATTGCCATAATCACAACTCTTCCCACAATTGCGATATAGGAAGGCACAATATTTGAGGCGGATAGAAAAGATATGGGAACCGCCACAACTGCTCCTACCAGGGTACCGAGGAATGCAATACATATAGTTTCCAATAAGAGATATGCAACACCATTCGATGAGAAGTTAAGCAAAAGAGAAGGTGTGGGGGTAAGCAATCCTTTGAAAATATTCCTTGCCACCGTCAATCCTGAGGATCCACCAGTATTCAGCTTGATGGCGCTTAGGGACCAACCCAATACAAGAACCATTATCAAGGTTACAACCAGTTGTTTTCTCCAAATCTTTGGTTCTTTCGAAAGCTTCTCTGCAACAGTCAAAACCATGGTTGCCTCCTATACAAGCTTGCTTCTCAGATATTGAGAGAGCGACTCAATTGTAGCTACAGTCAAGAATAAGGCAATCAAAATCATTCCAACTTTCCCGTATTCACGCCAACCAATTTTCTCATTCAAGATCAACCCAAGACCTCCCGCTCCCACATACCCAAGAATGGATGCATAACGAACATTACCCTCAAAGCAGAACAGAACGGTGGAGAGATAGGAAGGCAGTACCTGAGGTACAATGGCATATCGAATGGCACTTGGTTTTCCGCACCCCAATGCCTCAAGAGCCTCAAAGGATCCCATCGAACAAGTCTCTATGGACTCATAGAGGATCTTTCCACAATATGCAAAGGTAAAGACAGCAATGGCCACGGTACCGGCAAGAGTTCCAAGACCAAATATATAGGTCGCTATAAGTGCAGCCACCAGAGTAGGAAGCGTTCGTACCACTGAAAAGAATACCTTGAAGAAGGCAGTTATTGCCTTTGCATGAACCAAGTTGGTAGAACTCAGGATGGAGAACGGGATACAGGCAATTGCACCGATGAAGGATCCAAGAAGACTCATCTTGATGGTATCAAGCAACGGTTTCCAAATCTGGGGAATATACGAACCATCGGGTGGGAACATATCTTTCAACATGACAAAGAAGAACTTCATTCGCTTGATAAGTACGGCCAAGGAGAAATCGGTAATTTTGATAGATATCATTATCATCAATACAATTACCAAGAGAATGAGTGGGGTGCGGTTTCTCTTCTCCCACACTGTTTTTCCGTTCTCGAGTGTATACTTTTTGGGTTTGAATACTCTGTCATACAGATTCATCATCACCATCTCCATAGATACTGGACAGTACCTTCGCATCAACATGGCGGGAAGGCCCGTCATATACAATGTGTGCCCTTTTTATCCCGATGATCCGATCTGCATACTCCAGAGCCAACTCTACGTGATGGATGTTGATAATGACAGTAATGCCCAATTCACTATTGATTCTCTTGAAATCGTCCATGACCTGCTTTGCCGTCACAGGATCCAAGGCTGCAACAGGCTCATCAGCAAGAATAATGTTGGGATTCTGTGCCAATGTCCTGGCAAGGGCAACACGCTGTTGTTGCCCTCCTGAGAGTTGGTCAACACGGTCATAGGCTTTCTCCAGAATACCGACCTTGTCCAATGCTTCCAGTGCTTTTATCTTGTCAGCCTGTGAGAATACACCAAATATTGAACGCCATAGGGGAAGATCAGGCACACTGGAGGTGAGAACGTTCCTGATGACGCTTGTCCTGGTCACCAGGTTGAAACTCTGAAAGATCATCCCAATCGAACGTCTCAGCTTTCTCAGCTCCTTCCCTTCCAAAGAACCTACATCAATTTCGTTGACCAGTAATTTCCCGCTGGTTATCGGGTGCATCTTGTTGATTGCCCGTATCAAGGTGGACTTCCCTGCACCAGAGCGACCAATTACCGCTACAAACTCACCATCATCCACATGCAGGTTAATATCCTTCAAACCAATGGTTCCGTTCGGATATACCTTGTGTACATCTATAAACTCAAACACATGCTTCTCCCAATCTCAAACCTTTTCCCAGAAAGGACACTGAATATCCCTTCTGGGAAAAGGGGCATCAATGATGCCCCCCGTCCAGTATCAGTTAGTTGCTGATACCCCTCAGGATATTCTGGGCTTTTCTCTCATTATCATAGTCAGAGGATACTGCCTTCTGATATCCGGTATGACTGTATACAGCAATTACCTTCTTTCCCTCTTCTGTCTTATTCAGATTCATGAAAGCGTCCTGAAGCGCTGCAACGAACTGGTCAGTCATCTTTTCACTTGTTTTTGAGACAGAAACCGTATCATTGTAGATCATTGGTGTGACGCCAATTACGTCAGTCTCTTCCCAAATGCTCGCTGCCCTTCCGTATGCTTCTTTCCACTTTGTCTCTTGGTCACGTCGGGCATCAGCATAGGTAACCAGAAGGTCTACCTGACCTGCTGCAAGACGGGCGAATGCAGAGCCGTAGCTATCAGACTGTACTGCGTGAGAAAGGTCACCGATGGTCTTACCGTCATAGTTATCCATCAACCAGATAGTAGGATATACATATCCTGCCGGGCTGGTTGAGGACATGACAGACCAGTTTGCGCTATCAAGATCTTCCCAGGAAAGTTTCTTTCCAGCGTTCACCTTCGCACTCAGTTCCTGCCCCTTTGCAGAAGGCCCGGCGATCATAAGTGCACGGTATCCAATTGCCTGGGCGTCAGAAGCAGTGATGGGTTCATTGTTGTTCCAATCGCGAGGGTCGTCACTATCGACACTCAGCCCGTCACGAGTGGCGGTTAAGATTACATCACAACCATCTTCGTAGAGCAGATAGGTATTTGCCGGGATAAGACCTACATCCGCGGTCCCAGCTGACAAAGCTACACCAACTGCTTCATAGGTGGTGCCAACGGTAATTTCGACATCCTCCACCGTGTATCCACTCTTAGCCAATTCGGCAATCAAGAGTTCCTTCAATGGTTCTGTTACGGTGATTATTTCTGCAGGCTCCCTGCTTGGTACATAATAGACGCTCAATTCACTGATGGTTTTTTCATCAGTTACCTCTGAACTCCCCTGTGCAGACAGTGCAACCAGACCTAGCAACAGAACCAATGCAATCAATAGTGATCTCTTCATGTCCTTTCTCCTACGGATTTGGTATTAATTTTGCGGGAACAAAGATACTGAAGACAGTATCCCGTTCCTCGCGAATTCGCTCGAGCAACAATTTCAAAGCTGTCTGAAAGACCGCATCACTGAATATCTGTAGCATGGAATAAGGATATTCCGTGGTGAGCGAGGGACTTTCCATATCCTGGTAGATGACCACCTTGCTCTCAACTCCCCGCTCCTTCAAGCCTCTCAAGACTCCCTCTGCAAATGCACAATCACTCACAAACAATCCTTGGGGAATGTGATCCGCGGTTTTTGTCAGGTAGTATCCGCTCATGGCATCCATCGTACCGATGAGGATATTCTCTTCCCGATAGAGTCCTTTCTCTTTCAATAATGTTGTAAAGTACTGCTGACGACGACGCCCGATCTGATGGCCCTGATGCTCATACACCCCACCGAAATATCCAATATCAGTTATACCTTGCCCAAGGAAGAAGGAGAGCACCTGCTCTTCAGCATTCTCATAGTCCATCACAATGCGGTCATAGGTATAAGAGTTGCTCTTGTTGTTGATCAGCAAAAGGTGTTTGCATAGACTGCTATAGCTGGCAATTTCCTCTGGGGAGTACTCTCCCAGGACTATCAATCCATCAACAGGTACATCTTCATGACCATCTACGATACGTACGTCATACTGGGTTGAGATTGTCTCCAAGCGGGAAAAGAATGCTTCCTCATATCCCGGTTTAGCGATTGGAGCAGATATAAATCCTATAGTGTATTGGGGTAGATTTCGAAGTCTCTGGGGGATATATCCTATTTCACTGGCAGCCAACAGCACAGAGGTCCTCACTGCCTGAGTAACCTTCAAGGTCTGATCCTCATTGAGAATTCGTGAGACGGTTGCTAGGGATACCCCACACCGTTTTGCAATATCTTTCAACGTAGCCATGGCAACTCCATGTATTCAGACTTGCATGAGAATAAGGTGTTGTCAATCAATTTTAGTAAATTTAACTAAATCTTAATACTTGTTTACCGAACACAAAAGAATCCTTTGCACACCAAAGGTGGACAAAGGACTTACAATAGCGAGAGTGACGGGACTCGAACCCGCGATCTACGGCGTGACAGGCCGTCGCGATAACCAGCTTCGCTACACCCTCAAAAAGCACTCTTGGAAACTACACGATAGAAAGGCTTTTGTCAACATGCTACGCTGTTGCCAATAAAGAAACCCTTGCGTATACTTCCCGCAAGGAGAAGATACCCATGCAAGAATCCATCATGCTGTTCTTTTTGAATATTGAGAACCCCGTTCTCGACTTCTTGGGCAACCTCGCCTCACTCTTGGGTGAGCAGACCTTCGTCATTGCCGTTATCCTCTATATCTTCTGGAATCATGATAAGAAGAAGGGATTCGGCCTCTACTCATCAATTCTACTCTCGGTACTCGCGATGGGTATACTGAAAGCCACGGTCAAGGCACCACGTCCGTTCCAGGTATTGGAATCGATCCAAGGTAAAAGACTGGAGACCGCTACCGGCTACTCATTCCCCAGCGGACATACAACGACCGGGGCCGCCTTCTATACAGCACTCGCACTCACTTTCCGTAAGCGTAAACTCAGTATTTTCTGTGCGATCATGATGACGCTGGTAGGTTTGAGCAGGCTTTACCTGGGGGTGCACTGGCCGATCGACGTATTCGCCGGACTCTTACTAGGTGTATCCATCAGCTTTGCCTTCTACCATTACCTGGACTTCATCTATGATGATGAGAAACGACGTATGAGATACCTGATCATCCTAGGAACCATCTTTGCCATAAGCGGAGCAGTAATCAGTATCCTGCTCAATTTCTTTTCTGCTGATGAGACGGCATTCAATGACCTGATGAAGATCTTGGCTCTCGGTGGTGGAGGCTATCTTGGCTTCGCCCTAGAGAACAAGAAGGTCCAATTCTT
>Ga0265294_10011313_pt1 | contig 10046 bp, 7 predicted proteins | sample MunlanPumphouse3_FD_192504 | JGI IMG/M metagenome (GOLD analysis project Ga0265294, IMG submission 192504) | Groundwater microbial communities from a municipal landfill in Southern Ontario, Canada - Pumphouse #3 | ecosystem: Environmental > Aquatic > Deep subsurface > Groundwater | place...
TGCCTGCTAATTATTTCTGTTTTTCGCTGGGTAACTAATTACTATCTAATTAGCAATATCCGGGAATACCTTTTCTTTATTTTCCTGGTTATAGCAATTGCCATGTGGTCAGTAAGACCTCTGCTGGATAGTTTCCCAGTTAACCTGTTGGCCTGGAAATGGTTTAGTCTTCTGACTCTGGTTTTGTTTCTAAGCCTCTACTTTTTAACCCTGCGCTACAATACCAGGGAATCATATTCATTTAAAACACCCCTTATGGTAATCGTTATCACGATATTGCTCTGTCTGTCGGGCTTGCAACGAAGTGATTGGCAGGGACAGTGGTGGATAATAGTAACCATTATTGCGGTAGCAGCAATTCTCATCTTCAATATTAGTCTGATTATTCACCTGGCCAAAACTGAGCAGAGTAATTTTTACAAATATATTGCTATATTACTGGCCGGATTAACGGTTCTAAATGGACTCGATAATCTCTCCAGTCTTATACCCCAAATTAATATTATGGCAATTTACCTGACCGGCGGCCTTCTATTTGTTGTTTCCCTGGGCGTATATGTTATGGACCAGGCTTATATGCACGCCACCCGGGAGCTAGAACAACGTTTTCAACTGGTACAACACGAATATGAAGCTACCGTTGAGAATATAGAAGATGTGGTCATTTCGCTGGCTCGGACTATTGATGCCAAAGACAGGTACACTGAAGGCCATACGGAAAGGGTTAGCCAGTATGCAGCTTTCTTAGGGGAAAGATTAGGGATGACCGATAAACAACTGGAAAATCTCAGAATAGGCGCATTAATTCACGATATCGGTAAAATCGGCATTGACCAGAATGTACTTAATAAACCTGGTAAACTAACACTTGAAGAAAGACAGCAAATTGAAACCCATCCCATTTTGGGAGAGGAAATCTGCAGTCCTCTAAAATCATTGCAGGATGTTACCTGTATAATACGCAACCACCATGAACGCTTGGACGGTTCCGGATATCCGGACGGCTTGCAGGGTGATGAGATACCCCTGGAGGCTCGTATAGTAAGTATTGTTGATGTTTTCGATGCTCTCACCACTGACCGTTCTTATCGTCCGGCTATGAGCATTGAGGCAGCGCTGACTATTATCAGACAGGAGGCTAACGAAGGAAAACTAGATGCGTCCTTGGCCAGGGAATTTGAAATTATGTTGCAGGATATGTTTTTACTGGTTGAAGAAACTTGAAACCTATTTTGTTCCCTCACCTGCTTCAGGTAAAGCCAGTATCTGCAGGTTGGCTTTTATAGTCAGGTAAACTATTACTAAAATCAATGCCCCCGTAAGATAAGGAATCAAGATATTAAACTCATAGAGAATCCCCCCGGCTACTGGGCCAGCTATTCTGCCCAGGCTGCCGAAAGATTGCATTACCCCTAAAGATGTGCCTTGATTCTGCTTGGAGTACCGGGTTACCAGCGATGATGAACTGGGTCCAATTAACGAAGTCCCGATATTGTAAACTGCAGAAGTAAGCAACAATGATAGCATATCGGAAGCAAATAGGATTAATACCAGGCCAGCAGCAGATATTAACAGGCCTCCTTTCATAAGATTCATATCTCCAAAACGTTTTGCCAATCTGCCTATCAGCCCTCCCTGAATTACCACACCTATTACCCCCAATATGGTAAAAACAAAACCAATTTCTCTGGGTCCAAAAGCAGCCCGCCGGGCAGCAAAGTAGACAAAGGTAGCCTCAAACATGGTGGTACTAAAGTTTAGTATTAAAACTAGTATGAAAAGTAGAAACAAGGGGTTATTAATCTCCATTGAGGCAGGATTTGGGGTGATGTTTTCGGGTATAGACTTTGCCGGGATCAATGTTTCAGGCAAGTAAAAGAGGGCAAAAGGCCAGATCAGCAATGCTAATCCGCCAGCAACAAAAAAGGGTAATGAAAATCCTTGCTGCCCCAACCAACCACCCAGAGCGGGACCTACAATCATGCCCAATCCCATGGCGGCAGCCATCAATCCTATCCCCTGAGACCTCTCGTCTTCTCCGGTGATATCAGCCATATAGGCTAAAGCAGTGGGCAACGTAGCTGACGAAATAGCACCAGATAGAATGCGCACGGCAAACATCATCCACAGCTGATCAGTAAAACCAAACAGGATAAAGGTGATACCGTAGCCAGAGAGTCCAATAAGTATTACCGGACGCCTGCCTATGCGGTCAGATAAGCGACCCCAGAAAGGGGCAAACAGCAAGTGCATCAGGGAATAGATGGCCATAAAAAGACCCAGAATGCTTGCATCCCCACCCATTGAGGTAAGAAAAAATGGCATTACGGGGATGATGATACCAAAGCCAACCATAACCAGAAACAGTATAAAAAATAGAATACTGCTGGATCGAATATTATTTCCCATTATAAAGTCCTGCCTGTAATAATGACTCTGCTAATATTCTTTACACCGAGAGTCAATGTTATTTACATACAGGAGCAAAGGTTAATTTTGCCTGTACCTGGTTACTTGGCAGCGGTAAATCACTTTAACCTTGGTGAAATTTGAGCTTTAGTACCGGCATGTGGAATTTTTTACATTTATAGATTACAATGGAGGTGCCATAACGTTATGAATGAGTCACTGTATGCAATTGCTTCATTAAAACACTTGGGGAATTGTATGTGGCCAACCATACCTTATGGCTTTTTCTTTATCATACCTGATAAAAGATTAAATTGTAGGGAGGTTGTTTTACAACAGCATCATCAGAAGCTATTCGGTGGGTGTGATGAGGTAGAGATATAAGCGAGATTAACCATGAAAAATGAGCGACATTTAGGTGGGGATAATATGAAAAAGCTCAGTCAATTAAGTGCCCGGGAATTGGATGCAGTGGAATTAGTCTTAAATGGGGTTGAAGGAGCTATTATAATTGATGAAAACGGCATCATAAGGATTTTTACCGATCATTATGCGCGAGAATCAGATTTGAGTAAAGAAGAGGTATTGGGTAAAAGAGTTGACGAAATATTCCCCCATACCCGTCTATTAGAGGTTTTAAATACGGGGAAAGCCATTACCGCTGATATGTGGGAACTAAACGACAAATCCCGGATTGTCTCTCGGGTTCCCATTATGAATGAAGGCGAGATTATCGGGGTACTGGGAATCAATATTTTCCGCTATCTTAATGAAGCCCGCGGGTTCGCTACGCGGATACAGAAGATGTCTTCCGAACTAAAGTACTACAAAGAAGAGGTTAAACGCATCTATGGGGCCAAGTATTCGCTGGGAGTTATTATTGGAAAAAGTAAAGAAATACTTGAAGCCAAAGAAATGGTTCAAACTATAGCCCCAACGAATAATCCGGTACTAATTTATGGTGAAACCGGTACTGGAAAAGAGTTGTTCGCTCATGCTATTCACCAGGAAAGTGCCCGCAGAGAGGGACCATTTGTACGAGTAAACTGTGCTGGCATCCCTGATAATCTTATTGAATCCGAGTTATTTGGTTATGAAGAAGGAGCTTTTACCGGGGCCCGTAAAGGCGGTAAACCTGGTAAATTTGAACTGGCCAATCATGGTAGTATATTTCTGGATGAAGTAAGTGAGTTATCCTCGGCAGCCCAGGCCAAGTTACTGCGGGCTTTGCAGGAAAATGAAATCGAAAGGGTAGGTTCAACTTCATTAACTTCGGTGGATACCAGGGTCATATCAGCCACCAATATACCCCTGAACAAACTGGTGGCCGAGGGCAAATTCAGAAAAGACCTGTTTTTCCGCCTCAATACCTTTACTATAACAGTTCCCCCCTTACGAGAGCATTTCAGCGATTTACCTCTACTCTGCCAGCATTTCATTGACAATTATAACCAGGAAAATGGTACTACTGTAAAAGGTATAAATAATGAAGCCTTGCAACTGCTTGCGTCTTATCACTGGCCGGGTAATATCAGAGAACTCAATATTGCCATTGAAAGAGCCTGTATAGATGCCAGGAAAGGTATTCTTACCGTCGATAACCTGCTGCGCTTTACCCAATATATTAGCGGGCAAAGTGCTATCACCAGGGATTACAGTGACTTCGATATACAAGAAGCCAGGAAGGAAGCGGAAAAGGCAGTAATTATCAGAGCTTTGCAGGCAAGTAACAATAACCGTAGAAAGGCAGCAGAACTGTTGGGAATAAGCCGTTCGGCCTTATATAATAAAATTATTGCCCTTAAAATTGACTGAATTTTTTGAAATGTCTCATTTGTTGGACTTTAGTCCAGATTAATGGACGCTTAAACCCGCTAAAGATTAACAATAACGAAAAACTAGTCCAATTATCTTGACATTTCCCGATAACTGAATATGGTGAAAAGCCCAATATTTAGCCTCCCCCAGGGATTGGTACGCAATTTGCAGGATGTAATAAGTATCAATAGAGGGGGAGGTTTTATTATGGCAATATCAGAGAGGTCGATTAAAACCAAGACATACCAATCATGGAAGGATGAGTACAGTAGTAAGTTGCGTAGCGCTGAAGATCTAGCGGCTATGATCAAGAGTGGTGATGTTATCCTGGAACCTGGTGGTATTAACATACCCCACGACTTTCACGTGGCTCTTTCCAGGCGGGTGCAAGAATTGAACAATGTTACTATATGTCTCGGGTTAGCCTTAAAACTCTATGATTTTATGCAGCCGCAATTTAAACAGAATATTCATATTGAAACACCTTTTGTTGGACCAGTGGAAAGAATGCTAATTGAATGGGGAACTGCATCCTATGTTCCTCAGCACTTGAATCAACTGAAACCCTGGCAGGAGCACAGAAAACCAAACATAACGGCAATGGTGGTAACTCCACCAGACGAAAACGGGTTCTTTAATCGTTCCTGCTTTGGCGGATTAGTTCCAAAAGACATTATTGCTGCAACAGATGTAGTTATGGTTGAAGTAAATTCTAAAACCCCATGGTTAGAAGGAGAAGACCTTAAAATTCACATTTCTGAAATCGATTATATCTGCGAAAGCGATACTGACCTGGTAGAAATACCCGATATTCCAATTACCGAGGTTGAACGACAAATAGCGGCCTACATTACCGATATGATACCTGACGGTTCCACTATTCAGCTGGGTCTGGGCGGTCTGGCCAATGCCATCGGTTATTTTTTGTTGGATAAAAAGGATTTAGGCGTTCATACCGAGGTAGTACAAAAGTCATTTATGGACTTAATGAAAGCTGGAGTAATAAACGGTTCCCGTAAGAACTTTAATCCGGGCAAGGTACTGGCTACTTTTTGTGTGGGGGATAAGGAATTATGGGATTACGTAGATCATAATTCGGATTTTCTGTTTACCGAAGTGGCATTCAATAATGACCCTCAAGTAATAGGGAAAAACGATAACCTGATATCAATCAATAACGCATTATGCATGGACTTGACTGGGCAGGTAGGATCAGAGTCAATTCGCCATCGCCAGTATAGTGGGACTGGAGGGCAAATGAATTTTCTACAGGGTGCGGCTCTGTCTCAGGGTGGTAAAGGTATTATTGCGCTTAACTCAACCTGGAAGGATAAAGAAGGAAATCTACGGTCAAGCATAATCCCTTTCATGCCTCCAGGAACTATTGTTACCACTCCCCGTACCGAAGTTGATTATGTGATTACCGAGTACGGTGTGACCAACCTGAAATACAAACGGGTATCTGAGCGGATAAAAGCTATGATTTCCGTTGCTCACCCCGATTTTAGGGATGAACTGAAGTTTCAAGCCAAACGCTTTTGGAGAGAGTAAGACTCCCTGGCTTCATATTTTAAGGAGGAGATTGAATGAGTACGTATTTAGATGAGTATAAGCGCAAGCTTATAAGTACAGAAAAAGCAGCCCAACTGGTTAAATCAGGAGATACCATAGAATACGGTATGTTTGCCACCAAGCCGATTGATTTTGATGCCGCTCTGGGGCAACGCGCAGGAACCGGGTTGGAGAAGGTTTCTATCCGTGGAACGGGTACAGTATTACCAGTTCCGGAAGTTATTAAAAGTGACCCGGAGCAAAAAAGTTTCCAGTATTTTAGCTGGTATTTTACTGCTATAGATAGGAAGGCAGGGGACTTTGGCCTGGCCTGCCACTGTCCTTTTAATTATCATGAAGCCACCATGCTGGCTTATAGCCCGGCTTTTGCCCATGCCTGGGCCGATGTCTGGGTAGCTCAGGTTTCCCCTATGGACCCATCCGGGTGTTTTAACTTCGGACTGGGTAACTCTCATAACCGCGGAATTGCGCTTAACAGCAAAATCGCCATTGTAGAGGTAAACCAGAATATGCCACGTTGTTTGGGTGGTAGTGATGAGTTTATCCACATCAGTGAAATCGATTACATCATTGAAGGAACAAATCAACCAGTTTTTGCAGTACCACCTGCTCCAGAACCTGATGAAGCGGAGCAAAAAATTGCCAAGTATATTCTGGAAGAAATTCCTGACGGTGCCTGCCTGCAACTGGGTATCGGAGCTCTACCCAACCTGATTGGGAACCTGATAGCCGAGTCGGACCTAAAAGAATTGGGAATCCAGAGCGAGATGTTCTGTGATGCCATGGTGCGCCTGTACGAAAAAGGCAAAATAACTAACAACATGAAAGCCAAGGATAGACATAAAAGTGCCTACTCCTTTTGTCTGGGTTCTAAGGAAACCTATGACTTCTTACACGAAAATCCCCGCTGCGCCTCAATGGCCGTTTTTGATGTAAATAGCCCACAGGCGATAGCCGCCAATGATAATTCCATTTCCATCAATAACATACTGGAAATTGACTTGTTTTCCCAAGTATGCTCCGAGACTCATGGCCTGCGCCAGATATCGGGAACGGGTGGACAGTTGGATTTTGTAGAGGGTGCTTTCCATTCCAAAGGGGGTAAAAGTTTTCTGGCTTTTAGCTCCACATTCAAGGATAAAGACGGAAATCTGCACTCCCGCATCAGGCCCCTTTTAACCCCGGGAGCTATCGTCACTGTTCCCCGAACCGTAGTGCAGTATGTTGTTAGTGAGTACGGTATTGCTAATCTTAAGTCACTTTCCATCTGGGGGAGAGCCGAAGCTTTAATTAATCTTGCCCACCCTGACTTTCGGGATGAGTTGATTAAAAGTGCAAAGGAAATGAACATCTGGTCTCGGACTAACCATATTCCCTTTTAGTCAGTATTGCTATATCGGGATTGTCTCATTAATAGTAAAATATAGAAAAACACGGGGGGATTAGAATGAATTGGCGAGAGGATTATAAAAGCAAACTGACTACCGCCGAAGAAGTAGCCAAAGCATACCATAGCGGTGATAAAATTTCTGTATGCGGAGGTTCTAATGTGCCTCCGGCTATCTCTAAAGCTATCGCTAAAAGGGCAGGTGAAATTACTGATGTTACCTTTTGCCAAGGCCTGGTACTGGATATACCTGATTATATGAGACCCGAAAACCAGAATTATTTTAAGGTAGAAAGCGTTTTTTTAGGTGCCGGTGAACGCCAACACCCTGAATGGGGTACTATCGATTATGTTCCCAAACATCTGGGTAGTCTGGATCAGTGGTTGTTGCATACTGGAGTAAATAAAGCCGCCCTGGCAGTTAGCCCACCTGATGAAAACGGTTATATGGTACGTTCTTTGTATGGTGGATTACTGCCGGGGTCAATAATAAAACGTTGTGAATATGTTGCGGTGGAGGTAAATAAGCATATTCCCTGGGTTTGCAGTGATGAAAATGTTTTTGCTATTCATGTATCTGAAGTTGATGCTATAGTGGAGAATCACATTCCGATACCAGAGGTAGAGGATATCCCCGTAACCCCGGTGGAAGAAAAATTAGCTGCAATTATTGCCGATATGATTCCTGATGGTGCAACTTTTCAATTAGGCTACGGGGGCCTGGCTAACTGCATTGGTTATTTCCTAAAAATCAAGAAAAACCTGGGAATTCATACCGAGGTATTTTCTAATTCCATGATGGACCTGGTTAAATGCGGTACGGTTAATGGCAGTAAAAAAACTCTGTTTCCAGGTAAGGTAATCTATACTTTTGGGGTAGGTAACCAGCAGCTTTTTGATTTCTTAGATCATAATGAAACTATTATGGCCTGTGAAATAAGCAAAGTGAATACTCCTAGTATAATTGCCCGTAACGATAATATAGTATCGGTTAATAATGCCCTGTCAGTAGATTTGACCGGGCAGGTGGCCTCTGAAACTATCGGTTCCAGGCAATATACGGCTACAGGTGGGCAAGTAAATTTTGTTCACGGCAGCCAGATGGCTAAAAACGGCAAAAGTATTATAGCCCTTCCCTCTACTTACACAGATAAGGAGGGTAAGCTGCGTTCACGTATTGTGGCTATGTTAGCAATGGGTACCGTAGTTACCACCTCGCGCAATGATGTGGAATGGATAGTCACGGAGTATGGTGCTGTCCGTTTGACTAATAAGTCGGTATCGCAACGGGTGAAAAGCCTGATTAGCATAGCCCATCCTGATTTCCGGGATGAACTAAATTTTATGGCTAGAAAACAGTTATGGATAAGGTAAATCGGATGGAGTTGAGTGCCTTAAGTATATGGTATCAGCGAGGTTTAGTCCCAGGTTTAAGTTGTTCCAGGGTGACAAAGCGGTAACCCTGTTGGGAAAGGTTTTCCACGATTAAACGGGTGGCCTCTACATCTTTCCAACGAAAATCAGTTCTGCCATCGTGTAGTAGGATTATTTGACCCGGGTAAGCATGATTGATTACCCGGGTTGCCATTATTTGTGGAGTCGGGGCTTCACGATGGTAAGCACAAATGCCCCAGAGAACAATTGTATAACCTTTTTTCTGCAATATTTTTATAATTTCCGGGTTAAGGATACCCCGGGAGGGCGAAAAAGGTAAGTGTTTTGCCCGGCAATACGCTGCATACTGTGCTGACATTGCTCTGTTTCCCATTGTAGTTTTTCCGGGGAAAGCGTTCTGAGGTTATCAGGATGAGTATATGTATGGTTGGCAATGAGATGACCCCGGGCTGCTACTTCCTTTACAATATCCGGGTATTCTTCCATCCGGCTGCCAATCATAAAAAAGGTGGCTTTAACCTGATACTGATCCAGGATATCCAAAATTTGTGGCGTGTAAATAGGATGGGGGCCATCGTCAAAGGTAAGAGCTATTATTTTTTCTTTACTAATCAGTTGGTAAGTAACTCCGCTATAAGCCAACCCCATTTCTGGTATTAGAAAAGGTACAGCCAGAGGAAGCAGTAAAAGCAGTAATATAATTTTGAGGGAAAAATTTGCGGCTTTAAAAGACTTCACTGGAATTCTCCTTTCATCCCACCTGCATCATAATTTATGTTGAAATGAAGAAAAATTATTACACAAATTTTCCAGTATAGCCCTTGTAAAACTGTACACAATATGCTTAGAGTCAGCGATACGATTTTGTTAAAGAATTAAGTTCCTCATCCGAGGATAAATCTTAGTTCTTCTCTAACAAAACCTTCCAATATGGAAGATATCGCTGGCTCATTTAATTTCCTCCGGGCATCTTTTGCTCCTTACATAAAAAAGTTTACAGTTGAGGTATATATTCAATTTAGCTGGATAGAATATATTTTAGAAGATGGAGCCAAGTTAACTACAGGAATTACCCTACCGGGTGATTCTTTATCTAACTCATCCATCTTCATGTAAAATCCGCTGGTTAGCATTTCTCACATGGTTGTCGGGCGATCCGATTTTCGATGCTTGAGAAAGAACCAGCGGATTAATTATTTTACATCTCGGGCGGGTCTGCTTAAAATAAAATGGTAGGCGGTCATAATAAAGGGCAACGCGAGAAGTATATAGTAATAGAGGGGCCATCCCCGCCAGACTATGCCCGGCAGTAGAGATAGCATAGGCACTAAAGCAGTATACCAGAACAGCATAATAAAGTAGGCATAATTACTCAGGTCCCAGATGGCGGTATGGCTGATAACCAGTAGAAAAAGCAATATCCCCGGGGCTTGCCAGGCAATAATTACAAGCCACCTTGAATTTA
>Ga0265294_10011314_pt1 | contig 10046 bp, 11 predicted proteins | sample MunlanPumphouse3_FD_192504 | JGI IMG/M metagenome (GOLD analysis project Ga0265294, IMG submission 192504) | Groundwater microbial communities from a municipal landfill in Southern Ontario, Canada - Pumphouse #3 | ecosystem: Environmental > Aquatic > Deep subsurface > Groundwater | place...
CACAATTATCAAGAACAACAGCATAGTTGATATTGGTTGGGGGCTTGGATTCGTTGTAACTTCATGGATTTTATTTTTTGTTAAAGCTGACTTTGGAATTGAAAAAATCATTGTTAACATCTTAGTTAGTTTATGGGGGTTAAGACTTTTCTATCACATTCTGAAGAGAAACGCTTTTGCAGAAGAAGATTTTAGATACAAGAAATGGCGTGAAGAATGGGGAAAATGGGTTGTACCGCGAGCGTTTTTACAAGTGTTCATGCTACAAGGATTATTTATGTTTGTTGTTGGCTTAGGCGTTTTTTGGATAAATATAGTCCATATTGATCAATCATTAGAAACTATAAATATAGTTTTTATAGTAATCGGTATTCTAATCTGGTTGGTTGGTTATTTCTTTGAAGTAGTAGGAGATAGACAATTAAAGAATCATATAGCTAACAAGAATAAAAAACAAAAATTATTGACTACTGGGTTATGGAAATATACTAGACATCCTAATTATTTTGGTGAGGCTGTGATGTGGTGGGGTATACTTGTTATAGTGATTGCGATTCCATCAGATAGTGTTTGGAAATATATAGCGGCTATTAGCCCGATTGTTATTACATTTTTATTAAGATTTGTTAGTGGTGTACCTATGTTAGAAAGAAAAATGAAAGAAACACCTGGATGGGATGAGTACGCAAAAGTGACTAATGCTTTTATACCTTGGTTCCCAAAGAATAATAATGACTAGAAAAAAACAAGTTTTAGGTTTTGATAACAAGAATGATACGTGCTTGTATTTGATGACTAAAACATTTAGAATATATAATAATTATTCTCTAGATGAAGCATTAAAATACGCTAAAACAAATAGCTTAGAACTACATATTTGTTTGTTAGAACCATTCGAAATAAATCAAACAAACTTAAAATTTTTTTATGGTTTTACTGATGATTTACTGGAACAACTCTATAATTTTACTAAGCATGTTAATTTAGTTAAGCGAGTGGATAGTAAGAATTGTATTATGCAAGACATAAGTGCTATTTTTATTGATAAACCATATCTCAAGTTTGATTTAGAATTTTATCAGTTTGTTAAAATGAAGTGTTATGCAGAACAGATTAATTTATTCACTGTTGAGTCAAATGTATTTGTCCCTGTTCAAGAAGTAACTGATAAAGAAGAATATTCTGCTAGAACGATTAGAAAAAAGATAAATCAGAAGCTTTCTTTTTATCGTGACGAAGTGCTAACGGATCGATGCTTAGCAAAAGCGGAAATTGAATCTTTTAAATTACTTAATGATTTTATTAAAAAAAAACTAGAGAATTATCATTTGCATAATGATCCATCTTTAGATTACACATCTCTTTTAAGTCCTTATTTAAAATATGGATTTATCTCACCAGTATCTATTTATAATAAGATGGCTAAAATACATAGTGAGAATAAGGATTCATTTCTAGAAGAACTAATTGTAAGAAGAGAACTCGCTTATAATTATGTGTATTATAATTCTAGATATGACGACTTCAAATATATTACATATGATTGGGCTTACCAAACAATGAAACATCATCTTAATGATAAACGCGAGTATATTTATACAAAAGAAGATTATATTAATTTTAGAACACACGATAAATATTTTAATGCTTGTATGAAGGAAATGATATATTTAGGAAGAATGCATTCTTATATGAGAATGTATTGGTGCAAAAAGATTATTGAGTGGTCAACTTCGTATGAAGAAGCGTTTGAAATAGCGATTGGGTTGAATAATTATTATTTTTTAGATGGGTTAACACCTAATGGCTATTGTGGAGTAGCTTGGTGTTTTGGTAAACACGATAGAGCCTGGACAGAAAGAAACGTCTTTGGTAAAATTAGGTATATGAATGCAAATGGATTAGAAAGAAAGTTTAATATCGAAGATTATGTAAAAAGAATGGATAAAGAAGAATCAAGGAGGATATTATGAATTTTTTAAAAATGTATTTAATAGCTTTTGTTGTGTTTTTAGCGATTGATGCACTCTGGTTAGGGTTGGTAGCTCCTAAGTTCTATAAGAGTCAAATTGGGCATTTGATGACTGATAAACCAAACTTTATAGCTGCCGGTATTTTCTATTTAATCTTTATTGTTGGGCTAGTCTATTTTATTAAGCCAGGTATAGATGCTGGTAATCTAGGAAAAGCACTTTTATCAGGAGCCATTTTTGGCTTTATGGCTTATGCGACTTATGATTTGACTAATTTAGCCACTTTAAAAGATTGGCCGATAACAGTTACTATAGTTGATTTAATTTGGGGTACTTTTTTATCTAGTTCTATAACTCTTTTGACATACCTTTTATATCATTGGTTTTGGTAGATAATATGAAGTTGTTTAATTTAATCTTAGTTTTAAATCACTCAGAAGATAAAGTTTTAATGTGTTATAGATCTAAAAATCCATACATTGGCAAGTATAATCTTGTAGGTGGTAAGATTGAACAAGATGAAGAGTATTTAGATAGTGCATATAGAGAGTTGTTTGAAGAAACTGGGATTAAGTCCTCTGATATTTTACTTAAACCGTTTATTGATTTTCATTGGCATCCAATAAATATGAAAATGATGGTTTTTATTGGTAAACTAGATAAAGAGGTTTTGCTAGTGGAAGAAGTACACAGACTTCTATGGATGAGTATAGAAGAGAATTTTTTTGATACCGATAGATTTGCTGGAGAAGGAAATATTGGTCACATGATTGATATTTATAAGCAACACAGAAATATAATATTTAAAGATTAGAATTAGTTTTCTAATCTTTTTTCATTTATTATTTCGTTTACTTAAGGATGGTTTTATTGTATAATTGTTTTGGTAAGAAAGGGTTTTCATAGCCCAAAAATTATAAGGAGATGCTAGTCGTGAAAAATTATTCATTACCACCATTTAGAATAAAAATGGTAGAACCAATGAAACTTATTACAAAAGAAGAAAGAATTGAAAGATTGAAAGTAGCTGGATTTAATCCTTTTAGATTAAAATCAGAAGATGTTTATATCGATCTTTTAACAGACTCAGGCACTGGTGCTATGTCACATTTCCAATGGGGCGCACTAATGATGGGTGATGAAGCATATGCTGGGTCAAGAAGTTTCTATCGTCTTGAAGAAGCTGTTAAGGACATTACTGGGTATCAATATGTTATTCCAGCTCATCAAGGTAGAGGAGCTGAGCAAGTTGCTTTGCCAGCTTTAATTAAAAGACCAGGAATGTGTGTTATTTCTAATATTCATTTTGATACTACAAGAGCTCATGTAGAATTAGCTGGTGGTAGAGCAATAGATTGTGTTTGTAAGGAGTGTTTTGATTTAGAATTAGATTATCCTTTTAAAGGCAATTTTGATATTGAAAGACTAAAAGAAATAATTAAAGAAAAAGGCAAAGAAAATGTCGCAGCAATTATTATGACAATTACAAATAATTCTGCAGGTGGACAACCTGTTTCACTTGAAAACATGCGCCAAGTTAACAAAATAGCAAAAGAAAACAATATTACGGTTGTAATTGATGGTGCTAGATATGCAGAAAACTCTTATTTTATAAAATTAAGAGAAAAAGGATATCAAGAAAAAAGTGTAAAAGAAATAGCGACTGAAACTTTTAAACTAGCTGATATGTTTTTAATGAGTAGTAAAAAAGATGGTCTTGTAAATATTGGCGGTGTTATTGCTATTAAAGATAACGAAGAATTATTTAGACAATGCCAAGTTAGAGTAATCCCAATGGAAGGATTCCCTACTTATGGTGGATTAACTGGTAGAGATATGGATGCTTTAGCTATTGGGTTGAAAGAGGCTTTAGAAGAAGATTATTTGCAATATCGTTTAGATGAAATAAGATATCTTGGAGACAAGTTAAGAGCCGGTGGAGTACCTATTCAATATCCAACTGGTGGACATGCGGTATTTGTAGATTGTGGTAGAATCTGTCCTCAAATTCCATTTGATCAATTTCCTGCACAAGTTGTTTGTAATGAATTATATCTTGAAGGCGGAGTTAGAGCTGTTGAAATTGGTTCTTTATTATTGGGAAGAGATCCTGATACTCATGAAAATTTAAAAGCTGATAAGGAATTTTTAAGATTAACCATCCCTCGTAGAACATATACGTTAGAACATTTAAATTATGTAGCTGATTGTTTAATTAGAGTTTCGAAAAGAGGTTCTGAACTTAAAGGATTAGAGTTTGTTTACGAATCGCCAATATTAAGACACTTCACAGCTGAATTTAAACCAAAAGAATAAAAGGAGATTATATGAATCTATTAAATGTTAAATCTGAAATTGGAGAATTAAAAACTGTATTACTACATAGACCTGGCAGAGAACTAGAAAATTTAACGCCTAAATGGTTAAGCCAATTATTATTTGATGATATACCTTGGTTAGACTTAGCTCAGAAAGAGCATGATGCTTTCGCTGAGATTTTTCGTTCTAATGGAGTGAAGGTATTATATTTAGTAGATTTAGTTTCTGAAGCATTGGATACTTCTGAAAAAGTTAAAGATGAGTTCATTAATCAATTTATTGAAGAAGCGGCAATTACTTCTGATACATTAAAAGTTATTGTATTTCAACACTTAAAATCAATGACAAATACAAAAGATATGGTTAGTGTAACCATGGGTGGAATTAGAAAGGATGAAGTTCCTAATTTCACAAAAAGAACTTTGTCAGATTATATAAGAGATTATCCTTTTATTACTGATCCAATGCCAAATCTTTATTTTACTAGAGATCCTTTTTCTATCATAAATAATGGCGTTTCTATTTCTAAAATGTTTTCTGTAACACGTTCGCGTGAAACAATTTATGGTGAATATATATTTAAATATCATCCATTATATGGAAGAAGCGATATTCCTCATTTTTATAATAGACAGATGATTCCTACCTTAGAAGGTGGAGATATTTTAGTTTTATCAGACAAAATATTAGCTGTTGGCGTATCAGAAAGAACACATCCTGCAGCTATAGAAAAATTAGCTAAAAATTTATTTTATTTTAATAACACAAATTATGAAATAGTTTTAGCTTTTGATATACCTAAAAGTCGAGCTTTTATGCATTTGGATACTGTTTTTACTCAAGTCGATTATGATAAGTTTTTAATTCATCAAGAATTACGACACGAAATTAAGGCATACGAAATAACTAGATCGCAAATTAACAAAAACAAATTAAATGTTTTGCCGATTGAAGGTAAATTAGACGATATATTATCTAAGTATTTAGAAAAGAAGATTACTTTGATTCCATGTGGTGGAGAAGATGATCCGGTTGCCAGTGATAGAGAACAATGGAATGATGGGGCTAACACAATAGTCATCAGGCCCGGAGAAGTAATTGTATATGAAAGAAATCACATTACAAATAAATTACTTGAGCAATATGGAATTAAGATTCACAAGATGCCTTCTAGTGAATTATCTCGTGGACGTGGTGGGCCAAGATGTATGTCTATGCCTTTTGTAAGAGAATAGTTGACAAACAATTTTATAGTGGTATAATTAAGTTGTAGTTATTGACATATGTCAAAAATGGAGGTGAGATTATGCCACGCAGAGACGGAACAGGACCTAACGGTTTAGGAGCTTTAACAGGTAGAAGAATGGGCAATTGTGCAAAAGGCCAAGCTTATGGAATGGGTTATGGAATGGGCTATGGAATGGGCTATGGAAGAAATGCTCAAGTTTACACAAATACCAAAGAAGATCTGTTAAGAGAAAAAGAATTGTTAGAACAAAGACTAAAAGACATTGATGCAAAAATAGTAGAAAAATAATAAGTAATAAGCGACAAATTGTCGCTTATTACACTTTAAGGAGATGAAATTATGATAATTGTATTACCTACTAAAACAAGTGGAGAAAAGTCCTTTATTTCAGATAATTTAGGACGAGCAAATTATTTTTATGTTTATGATACAGAAAAAAACACTGGTGAAGTTTATATCAATAAAAATCTTGATCAACCTCATGGCGTTGGGATTAAAACCGCTGAATTTATACTAAATCATCACGCTGATGTTTTGATTACCCCAAGAATTGGAGATAAAACTTTAGATTTATTAAAAGGCAGGGTAAAACTTTATATTGCCACTGATAAAATTGTAAAAGAAAACATTTCTAGTTATTTAAATAATGACCTTGAGGAGTTAATTTAAATTGAGAATTGCTGTATTAAGTGGCAAAGGAGGAACTGGCAAAACTTTTTTGTCAGTGAATTTAGCTTATAGCATTAATAAATCAGTGTATTTAGACTGCGATGTAGAGGAACCGAATGGCGATATATATTTTAAGGGCGATTATATTGCTACAAATGTTGAAGTAGATGTACCAGTAATAGATCATGACGCTTGCACATTGTGCGGGAAATGTAGTGAATTTTGCCGATTTAATGCTTTAGCAATTATAATTGACAAAGTTAGAGTGTTTTCACAACTATGCCATTCTTGTGGTGGGTGTAAATTGGTTTGCCCAGTAGGAGCTATTACTGAAAAGAAAAAAGTAATAGGAGTTGTGAAAGAACTAGACTATGATAACCACAAAATTATTTCCGGAGAAATGAATATAAAAGAAGAAACTGGAGTAAAAATAATAGATCAAATTATTGAAAAATCAAAAGAGTTTACAGATAATATTGTAATTGATTGTCCACCAGGAAATGGATGTAGCGTAATGGCTTGTATAAGAGATGCTGATTACTGTCTTTTAGTAGCTGAACCAACTGTTTTTGGACTTCACAATTTACAAATGGTTTATGAACTTGCAAAAGTTTTTAATAAAAAAACTGGGATAGTTATTAATAAAGCGAATGACAATGATATGATAAACAGATTCGCGGAAGAAAATAGCATAGAAATAATAAAAGAAATACCTTTCGATAAAAAAATGGGTTATCTAAATTCAATTGGTGAAATTGTTTCTAAAGAAGAAAAATATTCAGTGATTTTTAAAGAAATCGCACAAAAGATTTTAGGTGATAGAGTATGAAGAAACTTCTAGTCTTAAGTGGAAAAGGCGGAACTGGAAAAACAACAATTGCCAGCAATTTTATAAATATATCTCAATCGAGAGTATTTGCGGATTGTGACGTTGAAGCGCCAAATCTTCATTTGGTTTCAATGGTAAAAACTGTTAAAAATCTTGAAAACTACTATGGTTTAGATAAATCAGTAATTGATCAAGATAAGTGTATTTCATGTGGTTTATGTAAAGAATCTTGTAGATTCAATGCTATATCTTTTGAAGATAATCAATATAAAATAAATTTGCATCAATGCGAAGGATGCGGTGTTTGCAATTTTGTTTGCCCTGTGCAAGCGATAGATTTTGTTAAATCGATTGATGGAGAGATTATTCTTTATGAAGACGAAAAATTGTTTTCTACTGCTCAGCTAAAAATGGGAAGCGGGAATTCTGGGTTATTAGTTACTAGAGTAAAAAAGCAGATGCAAGATTTAATAAGAGAAGATGATTTTGTGATAATTGATGGACCTCCTGGAATCGGTTGTCCTGTTATAGCCTCAATGTCTGGGGTAGATTTGATATTGTTAGTTGCAGAACCTTCAATGTCTGGAATCTCTGATTTGAAAAGAATTATTAAAACAGCTAGTAGTTTTCACCTTAAAATAGCTGTTTGTGTTAATAAATATGATTTGAATAAAGAACTTTCTAAGGAAATCATTGATTATGTAAAATCTAACAATTTTGATTACGTTGGAAAGATCGGTTATCACTCAGAGATTATTGATAGTATTAATAATGGCCGATTTTTAGATAATGATTCTTCAGCTTATAAAGAAGTAAAAGCTGTTTATGATAATACGATTCAATTGTTCTAGCCAAGCAAATTGATATAGTGAAGGATTTTTGTATGATATAATTATCATTGTAAACAAGAGGTGAAAATCATGTTTAAGACAATTATATTAATGCAAAAAGAAAAAAGATACATTATTCAAGGAATAATAGTTTTTATTGTATTTTTAGCTCTATATATCTTACTGGATCAATTAAATATTGGCTACTCAGGTATGATAGATGAATATGGAGTATTATTAGTAGTAGGTAATATTATTCTTAATATTATCATGGCTTTTATAAGTGCTTTTATGTGGAACATTTCAACTGCGATGGTTAAACTGACCGGTAAAGAGGGCAAAGGTTCTTTTGTGTCTAGTTTAGCAGTCATATTTGGCATGTTAACATATGGATGTACACCTTGTGTAATTGCATTTTTTTCTACTATAGGTATTACTTTTGCAGTAGCTGTTTTACCTTTAGCGGGATTGCCATATAAATTAGTTGCGCTGCTTTTATTAGTTCTCGGTTTATTATGGCTTATATATGAATCAAATCATGTAAAATGTAAAGTGAAAAACTAAAACCCAAATTATTTGGGTTTTTCTTTTGCGATTGAAATAAGCATTATATAATGATATTATTTGTATATCTTATTTTAGAAAGTTAGTGATGAATATTGAATATTATAGAAGCTAAAAAACTAAATAAATACTATAAACAAGGAAATATTAAAACTCATATACTGAAAGATATATCACTTAAAATAAACGAAGGTGACTTTTTAGGCATTGTTGGTCCTTCAGGTTCGGGAAAGACGACATTACTTTATTGTTTAAGTTCCTTAGAAACAGTTGATAGTGGGAAAATATTTGTTAATGGATCAAATATAAATGAATTTGATGATAAAAGAATAGCTGACTTAAGACAAAACATGATTGGGTTTGTTTTCCAGTTTTACAATCTAATCCCTAATTTAACCGCATACGAAAATGTCCTTTTAGCTGGGGTAATAGCTGATAAAGTTGATGAAGAAAAAGTACAAAATTTACTTAAATTAGTCAAAATGGATGAGTATCAAAATTATTATCCTAAAGAACTATCTGGTGGAATGCAACAAAGGATAGCTATAGCTAGAGCTTTGGTTAATGAACCAAAAATTCTATTTGCGGATGAACCAACAGGGAATTTGGATCAAAAAAAAGGAAAAGAGATTATGCAAATACTTAAAAGTTTGAATGAAGAAAGAAATTTAACAATTGTTTTAGTAACTCATAATGAAGATTACTTAAAGTATTGTAATAAAACTATGAATCTAGTTGATGGTGAATTTATTGAACAAGAATGATTTTGTTTATCTTTTAGCTAAGCGCAACATAAAAGCGAATAAGAAAACGACAGCTGTGATAATTATTACATTATCACTAGTTTTTGCGATGTTTATTTTAATGTTGGGTATCAGAGAAATATATCGAGATATTTTTACAAAAGAAGCACAGAATAGATATCCAAACATCGATATAGTTATTAGTTATGATGAGTATTCTTCTGCTCGTTTTATCAATAAAAGACAATTAGAAGAAGAGTATGAGAATATAGATTATGCTTTAGCTTTTTTTAACCTTCAAGTTCTTTCTATATCAGATGAACTAAATTATTATTCTAACATGCATTCTGCGCTTCCGAATGAATTTGAATTGTTTTTAGATATTGATGTTAATTTACTTAAAAATGAAACTATTATTACAAAATCATATTCGGAAGAATTTGATTTAGAAATTGGAGATAGTATTTATTTTTATATTCTTGATGAAAGTTATGAATATAAGGTTAAAGATATTGTGCCAGATAAAGGTATTTTTTCTGGCAATTCATTCTTTGTTGATAAGGGTGAATTATTATCGAGTATCTATGGGTTAAACTATTTAGATAATTTTGGTAATAAGATATATATTAAAACTCAAATGATCGATTCAGTTTATGATAGGTTAATAAGTGATTCGTTTTACAATGATTACAGTATAAAATTAGTTATAGATGAAGAAAGAATAGAAGGTTTGATAAGCGAATATATTTCCATGGTAGCTTTAGCTGGTATGATTGTTTTGATATCTTTAGTAATAGTTCTTAATTCTTTATTTATAATTGTTCTAAGAGATATTTTTGAAGAAATTGGGGTATTTGAAACTCTAGGAGA
>Ga0265294_10011315_pt1 | contig 10045 bp, 7 predicted proteins | sample MunlanPumphouse3_FD_192504 | JGI IMG/M metagenome (GOLD analysis project Ga0265294, IMG submission 192504) | Groundwater microbial communities from a municipal landfill in Southern Ontario, Canada - Pumphouse #3 | ecosystem: Environmental > Aquatic > Deep subsurface > Groundwater | place...
TAACACCAGAAGCAGGTTTTCTGACACGATAAAAGTCACGTAACAGTATTACACCAGCTTGGTACCGTTCTGCCGGGAGGATTGATGAAATTGGCCATAAGACAGCAGTATCCAAATCCAAGTAAAGGAATGGGCGCAGGCATTCCAACCCAGGCGAAAATAAATTCAACTTTGCCCACCACCCATTCCAGACATATTCCAAGGGCATCAGGATCACATCCCGCAATTCAATTCGCTGTTTTACAATATTAGTGAGACAATACACCTGTATATCCAACTCACCGGCATTACGTTTTAAATGATGAGCTAAAATGTAAACATCCCCGATCTGAAAATCTTTTCCAGTGCGAAACACTAATAATATGTTAACGGTCTTGTTCATAATGTCCAATTGCGTTGAACCCATAGTAAATCTTTACTGTACATTGGCATGCTTGGATCTTGGTTCCCGGAAAACATAACCAACCGGGCATTTTTCGGTAAATCCCCCCGTTTCCTGCCGGTGGTACGTTTCGGAACCATTATGTTTCGTAAATGATACACCCCATCCTCTTCACCAAACCTCTTTTCACCATCCCCCAAAACATAATTTATCCATGCCTGGTCACTTCCAATAATTTTCTTTTCAGCCTGAAGTTTTTTCAATAAATCCACACTTCGTTGACCATCGAATTGGGTGTACACTTCCGGTCTGCTACCCATATCCATCATAAATAAACTACCATTGTATTTTTGTTGATAACCATGACTGTCCATATAATAGGTATGAATAATGAAGTCCTCCTTCCGGCTGAAGATATTATCCAAATTTCCCGTAACCACTGTATCCAGATCAATACATAATACTCGCCGACCAAACACCTGACGCATCGCCGGGTCAAACATTTTTAACCGGGTAAAACACCGACCAAATTCCCTTCCCCAGTCCCATAACGGATATGTCTCACATTCAATCCCCTCTGGATCATCCGTTACACATACAAACCGATGAGGAATGGTCAGGTTGCGTTCCACCGCACGGTATAACTTGTTAACATAATCCGCAGTGTATTTTATTCCACGGGCAACTGCCGGTAATGGCTCACCCACGGTATGTTTCCATTTAAAACAAACCACTGTCAAACTATTGTTAGCAACTGCTCTTCCAAATTCCAATTCATACCAATCCCGTGGTTGCTTTGGATCTAATGGAATGAATGGTTTGTCTCCTTTTCCGGGTGAATGGGTGAATTCCCCAAAATAAGTATCCATTCCAAAATTATATAAATCAACCCGTATGAACGGTGGATTTCCCGCAATGTCCAATAACCGGTTTACTGTTTTCACCATTTGTTCCAAGTTTACCGGTTTCGGAAATTTTACCAATTGTGTACGGTCATCCCTCCGGAATGGTAATTCATTCCATTGAGTATCATAATAGTTTACTTTGGTACCGTTGTAATTAGCAGTGGCAATGAATTGAATTTGTCCATGAAAACACCATGCCTTATAATCCACAATTCCATATTCCCGTTCATAATCAGTAAAGTATTTACATAAATTTTCTTCAATCAACACTCCTCTATCAACTTCATCATAATACAACTCACCCCCATCCGCAAACCGGGTTTCCAACCATTGTTTCATCTTCACTTTGGCTTCTGGTAAATTAAATGGACGTGATTGTTTTTGATTAGCCGAAATTTGCTCAACTCCATCTTTTACAATAATGTTCATATGACTCCCGTGAGTTGCTTTAATCACAAACGACTTGGGCAACCGGCTGTAATCAAATTCATCGATTTGTAAGGGATCAGTAAAATGAGCCAATTCTTTTGCTACCTTTACCACTGGCTGAACCAAAGATTTTACATGATGCTTATTAATCAGCTGGTTGTAATCATGATTGGGGTATTGGTGTTTCATATAATAATGAATCCAATCTCCAAACTTCACCGGTAACTCTTCAATGTTTTGACTCTCCAATATCGGTTTACCCCAGTCCAGTTTGCGTACATCCCGCCGGTGATATACATACAAACCCGGAAGTTCATAAATATGTAAACCTTTTTTCAATAACCGCTCACAAAAATCCCAATCAATCAAATCCACCCCTTTACCAACTCCACGGAATTTCAGATCTTTCCACACTGATTTACGAACCAACATAAAAAACCCGGCAACCTTTTGAGTGGTTACCCGACGCAATGTCATTCCATACTTCTGATATAATTCATAAGCAGCCTGAACGTGTAAATCCAGATCCGGACTGTTTATGATAATGTCTGCCCATTGTGATCCCTTGTTTTTGTTATGTCGTGGATTACTTACGCAAGTTATTAATCCCACCCGGTCACTCACCGTTCTCACCGCTTCAATACACATATCATACCAATGAGGATTACAACTCACAAATACATCATGATCCAACAATAACACCCAATCCGTTTTACTGTCTTCCATGGCGTGGTTGTATGCCCCTGCCAAATCCATATTTAAACCATACGGGATTTTCACTTCAATCGTTGCGTTGCGTTTACGCACGTGTTGGATCACCCGTTGAGCTTTCTCCAATTTTTCTTTTCCAAGGTTCAAATAATCTTTATTGTCGTCATCATAACATTTCCAATGATCCATATGTTCCACGCTATGGTACTCAGTCAACTGACTGTTCCGGTACAATTGGAATGGAATATGAAAATAAGCATACGCACTGGCCATTGGCCCACCCCACCATATTTCCCGGAAGTTTGGATCCAGCATATTGTAAGCATACCGGTATTGCCGGGTGCTTAATATGAGTATGGCTGAATGATAATTATTAGCAATCTTTAAAATACGGTTTTTGAAAATGATAATGGGACTGTCCTTTTTCCAACCACCCCTCAAATCTACAAATCTACATTCCCCTTTTTCAATCTCAATCCTATTGGGCAAGAACACTTCATCAATACTTCGCAACCGGTTGAATTCAATAACGTTTTGAATTACATTTTCTTTTAATAAAATATCATCTTCAATATTAATGAAATAATCATAATCATTCGTAAAGTTATTCATGTAATTCAAACTCTCATATACCAAATTCCACGGTTTAATACCCGTAAAATCAATATCCACCTCTACACCCGGTATTGTAAAACCTTTTAATCCGCAAACCCGTACATCACAATTGGGTATATTACGCAACGCAGTGATGGCTTGGGTTACAACGGTTTCCCGGTTTTCATTCCCTTTTACAGTTGCTCCACCGGTAAATCCCTCTTGTTGTTGGGGATTGTAATAATGATTCACGAAACAAAGTATGCGTAAATCTTTGGTCAATCGCTTGCGGGGAGGTGTATGCCGTTGTAAAGAAACGGTGGGCAGCGCAGCAACCGGTTTTTCAACCGGTGGTAAATCCGCTGGTTTAATACGATTGTTGCTCAATTCGATGGCTTGTTTCAATGTTATGCGTGGAAATTCCAATATAGCACTATCTGGACAAACATTGTACACCTCAATACCACGCCGTTTCGCATCCTGTGCTATCTCAGGAAAACTTTTCAGGTGTTGAAAAAACTTGAGATTTTTACGTTTTGCCGGGTTGGCCGCAGTACGTTTGGATTTATACACACTATGAAAATGTTGATCACCACGATCATTCAGCTTCATATCAAACCCCAATAAGAAAATACGTTTTGCTCCCGCATTTGCAGCCACCGTCATTGCAGCTCCCCCACTATTGTAATTCCAACTGACTGTTTCCCTGTTTTCGGTCAAACCTCTTGGCTTGCGTTTATCCCGGCTCAGGTATTTTACCCATGGGCATTGTTGGGACGCAGGAGCACAACTGACTTTGAGTTTTGGATGGGTGTAAAGCTGATTTTTAAATTTCAGAAAAAATTTACTGTCCCCAAAAAATACCATATCCATCCATTCCCCTATCATAAAAGCAGCATTAACTGCTATGACATGTTTATCATGAAGAAATTTCATGTATGGTGAATATGCGGACATCGGTTGTTTCCCATTTAAAACATCCAACACCACTTCATCCGGTATCTCAAACTCTTTTGTTATGGAGGCACCACCCCCAATTATCCAGACATCCCCACCTGACCATATTTTAGGTACTGCCCAGTTCATATTACAAATTTTCTAATAATTCCTGAGCTTCATCCCGTTTCATAGCTTTCTCATTGATGGCTTTCCCATCCTTGTCCACTACATCATACCACCCTCCCCCACGGTGATGAAGATTGAAATTATCTTTGGTAATGGCTGGTTGTTTACTTACATCCACCACCTCCGGAATGTTATCCAAAGGTATCAACGTGTCCATGAAAGCATCTGGTATGTCTTCCCGGTCTGCTTCAAACGTCTGATTGGGTTTTATAATATGCCCATTGAAATGAAAAGATCCACTCAAATTTTTCCACCGGATCAATTTTTTACCGGGTTCATCTTTTATACGGATTATTTCTTTGCGTTTCATAATAATTTATTGTTAATGATTAAACAAACGTTGAAATCACTTGATTAGTGAATATCAAAATTAAGTATGGCTGGTTGCCAAGTGAACAATACCACAACGGCTGTTCTGATCTGAACGCAGCTGTAATACCTGGATGGCCAGTACTTTGTACTTGGTTATCCATCTTCCCTCTTGACTCCATTCCACATTCTGTAATCCCAAACCATCGATCAATCTCACTGTACGAGTATCCATTTCAACTAATACAGCATTGTCTGTAGGAAGGTGGTCAGCAACTTTTATCTCACTGATTCCATCAATAGCCATTAACCGCTGACGGATTGTATTACCACGGGTGGAATCATAATCCTCATCCAGTTTGGTTTCCCAACCGGTTGGAATATACAATGTCCATGGGCCATAGTGACGGTCATCGATGCTCATTTGTTTAGCAGCAATGATATCATCCCGGATATCAGATCCACTTACACCGCTGTCATCCCAAGCTGCGTCAATTTTTAATTTATTCCTGTCCGGGAAATTAACATAACTGTACACGCTGTTCCGGTCACGTTGGTCTTTTTCACCCCAGCTGTAGCTGGTATCGGCAAAACACATGTCTTCCATTTTCTCAACGCACTTCCGGGCAGCATTCGCAGCCATTTCCGTATCAATACCATTTCCAGATCTCCGGCTGGTATTTAAAAACCTCAGGTTGATCTCATAATCAAAACTGATAACCGGGATTGGAAGATAGTTGTACTGATACTTGGGTGTATCATTACGACCACGATTCTTTCCATCCATAGTCATGATTGCCTCACCGGCTTCACTAATGTCTTCCCACTGTAAAATAGTGGTACCAATAGCATTCGCCAACGGGTAAGTCAAACCTTTACTTTTCAGGTCATTAATCCCGATCAAACGTTTTTGAGCAACCCGCATGACCGCATCATCCAATGCTTTCCATTCGTCTTTACGCAATGTTCCATTCGTTTGAATTGGAAATGTACGGTAATTTTGACGATTGGTGGGATCACCTCCGGCATAAATTGTAACATATGTCCGGTTGTCTTTGCCGATAAACGGTCTCATCCACCCGACTTCTGTGTTACCAACCTGTGCGAAATGATTCGCAACTTCTCCACGCACCCCTTGTGGGGTAATTAAATCAACTGCCATAATTTATATCCTCCTTTCATTAAATTATTCGTACAGGCACCCGACCAACTTCAGCATCATCCGAATCAGTCATATCCAAATCATCCAACGCAACCCCAACAATGCTATTGGGATATTCAACGTCAGAAGCAGCATCACCTGTGTACACTTTCACTTTTCCCGTACCATCACTGATAAGAAAATCTCCTTTGGAAACCGTTTCCCCATCAGCAACTAATAAATATGCCTGATCACCACGTTGTGGTATCCAGCACTGGACTTTTGCGCTCACCGCAAAGTCATCATCAATTTCCTTGCCCTGTAATTCATCATGAAGGGCAACCATTGGTAATATCACCCCACCTTCAGTGGAATGAGCCTGAACCAAACCCGCACTGGTCACTTCCAGTAACATACCCGGAGTCAATGCCACCGCTGTAGCAGTGTATTCCTCAAAGATATTCAGGTAATTTTTCAAAACAATCGTGTTGTATGCCATAATTCAATCCTCCTTAATTTTTCAATTCAACACCTGGCATGACCAGTGGTTCCTCATCACATTCCTCTTCCATTTCACTACCACCGCCCATTCCTGAATAATTCGCAAACTGTTGATCCATAGCAGCGTTGTTATTTTGTTTTACCGGTTTAATGACTTTCGCCATTTTACGCAAAACATCCAGTTTCACATCCGCAAAATCCTTTTCAGCAAGAATAGGTTTACCATCGGCATCCTTTTCGCTGTTATTAAGGATTGTTTGGATCAACTCGGAACGTTGTTCATTATAAAACTTCACCCCAGCTTCGTACTGTTCCTTGGACAATCCCAGCGTTTGCCAGGCTTGTTCTTTGGTAACTTCCGGTGGGGTTTGGGTCTGGTTGACCTTGGGCTGGGTGGCAACGTTGGCTATCAAAATATCCAACTTGTCTTCCTCCAGGCTCTCCAACCATTCCCGGTGCTCCTCACTGTAGTGAGTGTTGGCATTTGCTATCAGCAATCCTGCCTTTTCCTTACATGGTTTACACATATTCGTGTCCTCCTTTTTTTTGTTATTACTAAATTTTGTGCGACGCATTGTTACATGTTCTTGTAACGTCACATAACTCACTGTTTTCTTTACTTGTACCGGATCACCAACAAAATCCACTTTATCATCCGCTCCAATCTGATAATTTTGTTTGAAATACCCGGCATCCTCACTGGCACTCAATTCGCCATCGTTTGATTTCGTTATCATTCGTTTCCGGTAAATGAAATAATCATCATACACCGCATCCAAATACAACCTTTCCCGGTCGTTACTTTTCCTATCTATAACAGACCAGATCTGATCCATTATATCTGTAAAACTGACCTCATTTACGATGGGTGAAACCGACATGCCCTGTTTACTTAAATCATTGAGCGTTTCTAATTTCAACACATTTAACTCTCCTCCTTTCTGTTTGTTAACACTATTTACTCTCACACCACAACCATCCATAATGCTACACGCACCAACCTCTCCGGGCAAAAGAGCAAGGTGATCCGGTATGTAATTACGGTTTATTGCTGTGTACTGTTCTCCTTTCCATTCTCCAGCAGTGGGTTCTTCTTCACTAAACACCCCCACGCTGACTTCAATCAATTCACAATTTTGTATCATTGTCAAAGTATCAGGACTCAACGCTGCTAACTTCTGAACATCCAACCATGCGTTTGCCCTTAATTTATCACCCTCCATACGAACATCATGAACTTCCCCCACTGCCCAATTGGCCATTACCGTGGGATCATTCGCTGATACAAACACTCCGTTTACCAATGGGTGAGAGATTGTAACCGGTTTACCATCCCATAATGGTACTGATTTTTCCAATTCCTCAACCACGTGTAACAATGGCCCAGCCGATCCACAATGTACACCCTCCCGTATCATGACCACCGGAATTATTAAATATTCTTTTCCGGCAATCGTTTTGGCTTCGGGTTCATAGGCAATTTGTGAATTCTTATGGGTTTTCATCAATTTTAACGCAAGATCTGAGTCAGCCTGTACATTCGTACCAACCTGACTGTTCGCTGTGCGTATTGCCAATGCGTCGCATTCCTTTTCGGTTTTACCGCTTTTCAGGCAGCTCAACCTTATAGCATTTGCCACATCCACCCATTTCCGCTTTTGGGCATCGGTCAAACCTTTCTTGTGTTTTTCAACATCCTTTACTGTCCACGGCATGATATCTTAATTTTAAATTTTGTTATTATTTTTCTTATGTACCGGTAAAACTATACAGCGGCACTGCGGGTGTACCGGGATCAGGTTTTGGGCTTCTTCCAAAGTGTACGTTTTACCTTGGGCTGCTATTGCGGCACAGCGATCACATACCCGGTCATCACCCGCAGTTAAAAACTCCGCCACCACATAAACATTCTCTGCTCGCCAATTCTTGTATTCTTGTATATTAGCCTGATGGTGTGCTCTGATGACTTCCGTTCTTGCCAGTATTTCAGCACGTCTCCGGGCAGGAATAAACCGCCCCAACGTATCCGTCAGCCCCAAATCACCGATGCCGCTGCCGTTGATGGTTCCCACGAGTTTACGTGCTAATAACCTTGGCCCATCGCCATCGATCAATCCCTGACTCAAAACCCGGCTGATTTGGGTATCCATCTGGGTAGTTATTCCTCTCAGATCTTCAAACACCCGGCTGTATAACAATCCCACCCGTTCCAAATGGAACGGTGTACCCATTGATACCTCCACCCCACCGGTGGCTTCCGTCGTGGGAACGTCAAACCCAGCTTTCCCCAATTCATACCGGGCACGAATCACCCCACGTTTGTAACTATCGTAAACATATTTGTTAGTCCAAGCTTGATTTATACTGGAACCAATCTGCTCATATTCCCTGACTTCCAAAATACCAGCATCCACCTGACTCCGGAACCAACGCATAAATGCCTCAACCTTTTCCCCACTGGTGCTAAACATAAAAGCATTTGTGCCGGTTGTACTCAGATTGGCTTGTAAGGTTAATGGTGATATTTCTTCACCCCCACCTTTTAATCCAAAACAATCCTCATCATCCACCGACACCCGGACAACCTTCACTAATTCATTAAACCGGGAACGCATTTCACTGGCCCACCGGTTGCGCAGGGAAGTGGTATGAGTGGGATCATAACGATTCATCCCCTCTGATACATAAACGTCAATATGTTTACACGTTTCACACATTTAATTTAATTCAAACGTTTTCAATACCAATATATCCATTAATTGTAATTGCTCATCTGCCCATTTCAATAACTCCCGGATCACTTCATCCTCTGTACCATTTACCGGGTAATCAGTAACACACCGGCAATTCGGGTGAGTCACCATATGATATTTACTATTGAAATCATACACAGTCATATCTTTTATTCATTTACCATTTCTTCAATCTCTTCAACCGGTTTACCATTCCCACCCATTTCATCCTCTTCAATGATTTGTTCCTCCTCTGGACTGATGGGTGTTTCCTCTTCTTTCATCTTTCGGTATGCTTGTTGTAAAGTTTTAATTACAATATTCAATTGATCTTCATCCAGCCCCAAGAACAACTCTGCAGCAAGTTCAGGTGGCATCGTTTCCGTGGCAACCGGATTGCTGGAATATGCTTTCCATGCATCTGCTCGTATTTTACCTATGTCTGAACGATCTTTATCACTGATGCTAAATAAATCATTCCAGGTCACTTCATAATCATTTTGTTCACTCTTGGGATCAGGCAATATTCCATACTCAATACACCGGTCAACGAATGGTCTGATGATTCTTGGTTCAGCAAATTCCTCCCTCCGGCTCTGAACATACTCCATCCATTCTTGCCGGTCTTGGTTACTGGATAACTCACCACGCTCACTTCCCAAGAGTATGCGTTTTGGTATTCCCTTTTCAGCACATATCATCTGTACCAATACTTCAACATGTCCCTTTGGATCTGCTATTTGTTGTGCCAGAGATTTCAACTCAATCCCCTCATTCAATAATATTCGCCGCAAATTATGCTCATACTCATCCACCTGATCCTGTAAATCACTCAGAGTGGTATTGGTCATCTTGTATTTTGGATCCAGTGTACCTGTATAACCCGGTCTGGCTCCACGCCAAAACATTTCTGCATCCCCTCCTACAACCTTTTCCAAGTCCATTAACCGGTTGTACACCGGCTGTAACCGTGGATTGCCCTCTGTTTCATCTTCCAGCAAATCATCCACTATATGAATAACCCGGCTATGATGAACTAACATTGTCCGGGTGCTTCCATCACTCCGGTTTTTTACCGTTATCTGGTACGTTTCCGGTAAACCAAACCGTGGATCTTGTGAATCCTTTACATATTTATTTACCTTTGCTGAATTTTCTGATAACGGTTTTACATATAAAAGTTTCAGTGTTTTACCGCTCACCGGTTTGGTAAAAT
>Ga0265294_10011316_pt1 | contig 10045 bp, 7 predicted proteins | sample MunlanPumphouse3_FD_192504 | JGI IMG/M metagenome (GOLD analysis project Ga0265294, IMG submission 192504) | Groundwater microbial communities from a municipal landfill in Southern Ontario, Canada - Pumphouse #3 | ecosystem: Environmental > Aquatic > Deep subsurface > Groundwater | place...
CTTAATTATCTCTGTGTGTTTTTCCATAACTAAACTCCGTTTCTAAAATATTGATATAAAAATTCAAAACATCCAATCTGACCACACAACCTCGCGAAAATCTGAAAAAACATCTAACCTGACCACTCGCGAACGCTGACATCTAACTCGACCACTCGCGGGGCTATGACATCTAACCTGACCACTTGACTATCAAATACCGCCCTTATGGACTTGTTTCCACGAAGCGATATTTTCATGTTTTTCGCTCAATGGGTTTTGTACCCATGTGTGCTGAAAGCGTTGATATATAAGGGTTTTCAGCGCACTCAATCATTTTTCTTTGTTATCAATACTACCGTCTCAACGTGGTTGGTTTGGGGAAACATGTCAACTGGTTGGATAGTGTTTATTTCATAATCTTTAATAAGTGTTTGCAAATCATTAACCAAAGTATAAGGATTACAGGAGATGTAAACAACCTTTTGAGGTTTAATCATCAGAATGGCTTGCAAGAATTGTGGAGTACTGCCACTGCGCGGCGGATCCATGATAACAACATCGACTTTTTCTTTTCTCCTTGCCATATTGATTAAGAAACGGGTCGCATCGTCATTAAAAAACCGAACGTTTTTGATTTTGTTCATCTTGGAATTTTCAATCGCATCCAGATGTGCGCTTTTTTCCAATTCCACGCTGATTACTTTGTCCACTAAGGAACTTGCAAAAATCCCAATTGTACCCACACCAGAGTAAGCGTCCAACAAAGTATTGGTTTTACTTAAATTGGCAAGTTTTAAAGCAGTCAAATAAAGAACTACGGTTTGTTTCGGATTGACTTGATAAAAGGATTGGGAGGAAATTTTAAAAATATATCCACCTAAACAATCGGTAATATAGCCTTTTCCATAAAGAACGATTTCTTTATTTCCTAAAACCGCACTGGTTTCTTTAGGATTGATGTTTTGGATAACCGTAGTTATTTCCGGATGCCTGGCAAGCAACATTTTCAGGAAATTGTTGCGTCCGGGAAAAACTTCCGTTCCCGTTACCAAGATAACCATGGTCTCATTTAAAGAAAAACTTCGCTTAACCATGACATGCCTGATTAAACCGGTTTTTCGGTCTTCATTGTAAGCACTCAAACGGAGTTTAACCATAATATCTTTGATGGTGGCAACAATTTTATTGGTTACATCATCTTGAAGATAGCAGTTATCAAAATTTATGACCTTATGGGTTCCTTCTACATAAAAACCGCTGATTACTTTAAGTTTGGGGTCATTGCCGAAAACCATTTGGTTTTTGTTCCGGTAATAATAAGGGTTATCCATCCCTAAGCATGGCTTAATGGTATAAGTTTTTTTTAAGGTTTTCTTGAATAACTCCTCAACTATGCGTTTTTTGTATTCCAGTTGATGGGAATAAATCATGTGTTGGATTTGACAACCACCGCATTTCTCAAAAATCGGACACTTGGGTTTAGTTCGATAAGGGGATTTTTCCTTAATGCGAATGAGCCTCGCTTCCCGGTTTTTATAGTTTATATCCACTTCCGCCACATCTTTTTCGACAACATTGCTTATTTCCCAAGGCATCCCATTGGATAAAAAGGTTCCGTTGCCTTTCTCGTTATATCCGATAATCGAGACTGTTTCGGTTGGTTTTTTAATTTCTTTCATGCAATCAAATCCTTTTTTATTTATGACCATGACGCTCTTCGTGCATAATGTCAATCGCAACCACCCATTCCATTACGGCTTTAATATTGTCGGTTGGAACGAATTTAAAACTGGCATCATAGTCGGGTACTTCAAAATGGGAAGCCGGCGCAAACGGAAGTTGGGTCAGCAAATCTAGTTTAAAGTGTTTTACCACTTTTTCCCCGGCAATCGTACCTTCATAATATAATTCGCTGTTTGTTAGGGTAATCACTCCGCTACCGACATAATCGAGGGTAGTTAGGGATTTGATGTTGCTGAAGAGATCGACTTGGTTTTCTAGCTTAAAGTCTGGCTGATGAACCGCTTTACGGATAAATTCCTTTTGATAATCATACCACTCGACTTCGCTAAAGAAGGATTTATCTTGATCGGTTACGCCATGCAAAAAGCCGTATTGATCCATGCGTACATGATTGCCACAATGCGTACACTTCATTTCGTGTTTATCGACAACATTAGTGTACTTGTGGTGGCATTTGGGACATACAACCAAAACATTTTCCAAGCCCTCCATAAGTCCTTCCCCTTTTATAATGCGTTTCATGGTTTTTTGATCTTCATACTCGCGAATATCAATCGACTTTGACACTCTTTGATAAATCTCATCATCGGTTAAGGTTGGAATTTCTTCTTTGGTTATTACCGTAACAAATTTGGTATCGATTCGGCACCGGCGTTCGCTGGTTCGCCATTTCGGATAACATAAATGCGAACCCCTGATTTGAAGTCCAATTACATCTGCATTGCAAAACCGGATAAGCTTTATGATTGCAGGAGAAATATAGGTGGAATTGCCGTGAATCGAAACTTGTCCCGTAGGCGCAATTGCAACTATCCCTTTTTGATTAATGACTTTTTTGATTTTGCGAATTGCCAGCAAATCTGGTTTAAATTGCTCCTTTTTGATGGCTTTGATGATATTTAAAAATTTTACCAACTTTGGATTATAATAATAATAGCTGGACAAAACATAATTGATGCGACGATAACCGATTGCGGCGGCGGTTAAAAAATGGTCTTTATTGGAATAATGATTGTAAATCAGAATCCTGCCCCGTTTCGGCTTTGTTTTTAAAGCTTTTCGGTTAAAAGTTACCTTCATCGCAAAAAAGACATAAATTTTGATTAACGTTATTAGAACAATCACCCAAAAGATTGATGGTTTTACTTTTTCGTTGCCTTTTTTCTTCATGTTTTAAACCTCTTTTTCTTATCTCTCTCTTTCCATTATATCAAAAAGCCTCCTAAATGTAAAATGTTTCATCATTCATTGTTTTTGCATTAAGTATCAAAAAAAACCCTAAAAATGGTATAATAACTCTAGGTGATAAAATGAACATCGAATCAATTTATAAAGAACAGAAAAATTTCTTTGACAGCAATACCACGCTTGATTATCATTTTCGGAAAGCCATGCTTAAACGGCTTTATCAAGGTGTGATTCGTTATCAAAACCGCTTAATCGAAGCTTTAAAGAGCGACTTAAATAAAGGTGAAACCGAAGCCATCCTAACCGAAATATGGATTGTTTTATCGGAGATAAAATACCATATCAAACATTTAAAACGGTGGATGAATCCCAAACGGGTTAAAACACCGCTTATTTTAAAACCAGGGAAAAGTTATCAAATAGCGCAACCACTTGGAGTCAATTTAATTCTTTCCCCTTGGAATTATCCGATTCAACTTGCTTTAATGCCACTCGTGGGAGCGATTGCCTCCGGCGGAACAGCGGTAATCAAACCTTCCAGCCAAACAAAGGCTTCCGCTAAGGTTTTACAAGAAATGATTGGGGAGTTATTTGAACCTCAATATGTGATTGTGATTGTTGGCGACCATGCTGTGGCAGATGAACTGTTGAATCAACCGTTTGACCATCTCTTTTTTACCGGTTCTTCGGCGGTGGGCAAAAAAATTGCCTCCATTGGCGCAAAGAATTTAGCAAGAGTAACTTTGGAACTAGGAGGTAAATCTCCCGCTATCATTCATAATGTTACCCGCATCGATAAAATTGCCCAGAGATTGCTTTTCGGCAAAGTGGTGAATGCGGGGCAAACGTGCGTAGCGCCCGATTATGTCATCTGCCACAAAAGCATGCTTAAATCGACGGTCAACGCTTTGAATTACTTTATTAAAAAAATGTTGGGCGAATCCCCCATCGATAATGATGAATACCCACGCATTATTTCGGAAAGGCATTTTAATCGCTTAATCGGTTATTTGGAAAATGCCAATATCTTGGGCGGGGGTACTTATAACCGAAACACTCTAAAGATTAGCCCTACTTTGATTCTTCTTGATGATATCAATTCCCCAATCATGAAAGAAGAAATCTTTGGACCGATTCTTCCAATCATCACTTATCAAGATGAGGAAGAAATTTATGAAATCATTAGTCAAAACCCCAATCCGCTTGCCCTATATGTCTTTAGCGAAAATAATTTTTTCAACAATCGCATTATTTCGCGCATCAAGAGCGGAGGGGTATCCGTCAACGACACGATTTCGCATTTAGTGAACCACAATCTTCCGTTCGGGGGTATCTTCACAAGCGGCACGGGAAGTTATCATGGCTATCAATCGTTTTTGACCTTTTCGCATTTGAAAAGCGTTTATGAAAAACATCCCCGCAGAGAATTAATGATTAAATACCCGCCATATTCCGAACGAACCCAAAGAATCATCAAACGATTCTTTCTAAAATAATTCGAAAAATTAAAATCCTGCCCTTTTTTCTTTCAAACGCTGTAAAAAGGGTGTTTACACCAAAAAAAGACCCTTTAAAGATGTTTGTGGTCACCACAATCTTCTTTATAGGTTTTTTAAAAAAGAAAATGGATTCCTTTCATGTAATAATTTGATTGCTACTCAAAAATTACATATGGAAAGGAATCTCATATATTATGATATCAAAAAACTTTTGAATTTAGAACAATTTGGTATTAAGTTTGAATCTGTCACCATTAAAAAAGAAAAAATAATATGTATCTTGAGTGCAAAAAGGACACTTTAGCAAACCCTGCAAAGTGTCCTTTTTTAGAATGTTTAACTACAAACTTCTTAAAAGTGCCCCAAAAAAGATTGACTTTTTTTCGATAAGTCAATCTGATGGGTTATTATTGTGAATTTTTATTTGCTCAGCGGTTTTGAAATCGACCACTATGGAATCGGTGTCAAAACTCAAAAAAGCAAGCTGAATAATTTCATTGGCAAGGGCGGCGCTTTCTTCCTCTGAAATGACTAATATTTCCACACCGGCACTAGTGGCGTGAACAAAGGCATCGCGATAACCGATGTTGATGGCTTTTTGTTCCAACAGCACCTCTTTTTCGGTTAAGGCAGAAAGAGCTTTCTTTTCTTGTATCGCTAATTCTTTGCTGGCTAAAGTAGCGTTTTCATCGGCCAATACTGCATCAAAGCTCATTGCCACTATACTTCTTTCTGCTCTGATAGCTTCTCTCATAGCCAATATTTCCGGAAGCCTGCCGGTTTCGGTAATTTTCCCGCTAACCAAATCGTCATTATCTTGATCTTTATCTATTGGCGTTCTGATATACCAAACCGCTAACATTGTTACAACAGTTAAAAATATTAAGGCCAATTGGTTTTTCTTAATCATGATATTCCCTCCGTCATTCATTAAACTATATGCAGAAGGGAATTAAGTTATCACTATTTTATTAGTCAATTTCGCTTGGCTTGTGGTCACCCGAATCTTCTTCGTCGTAATAACTTTTCTTTTGTAACGGTTTTGTGGTAAGTTTGTCTGGCAATTTAATTTCATCGGTGTGCGCTTTGGCGGGATTTGCCAGCCGTTTATCGGAGTTTATCCTAAAGATAACCAACATGTAAAAACCGATTTGCACAAACATGAAATAACGGGCATAAGAGAAATAAGGCATAAAGAAACCTAAAACAAAGGAAATTAAGCTCGGAACAACCAGTGCCACTCCGGCGATTACATAATATTCTCTAAACCGCGTTAATTCGCCGTACTTGCGCGACATTAGCCAAGTGGCAATGATAAACAAAAACGGAATGATAAAAATAGTTAAAAAGCCGAATATCTGGTTGTTGAGTTTAATGGAACTAGCTTGCACATTGACAATGAAATTATACCATTCCATTGCCAAATCCTTAACTTTGCCGCTAAACCCGTTTAACTCAAAATTATAAAATTCCGCAGAAGCATAATCAAGCATAAAACCGGTTCTGAGAGCGACAATTGGATTGTCATTTAAGCGCCGAACAGCGGTAAATTTTTCGGGTTCTTGGTCTTCAAGAGTAATGAATTTGAAATACTCGCCGTTTTCATCTTTAGCTGAAGCCGATGTTACGACTTCTGTCCATTTCGTGGTATCGATATCGCCAAATTCATTTACCGAAATCTCGGTTTCATCCTTTGGAAGATAATATATTTCTTTACCTTGGTCGTCGACTTTATAAACTGATCCTTCCTGCGATTTATCAAAATATTTTACCCCGTTCTCAAAGGCTCCATGGTTATGGATGTAAAAAAGGTAGTCTTTCGTTACCAGGAAAAGCATGTCTTTTTCGTTTTCGGCAGGGACATGACGGAAATACCCTTCTAAATCAAAATTTAAAGGATGTTCTTCTGGTTTTTGAAAATCATAATCTAAATCATAAAAAACTAAAAGATTGATGACAGTTTTATCCTCTAAAACAGTTTGGGAGGTAATCCTTTCTAAATGAATGTTTTCGTCAAATTTAATTTGTTTCGTCCCAGCTTCGGTTTTTTCCACTTCGACCGGAAATAGCGTAATAGGACTTTCATCCGTAAGAGCTTTTAGTTCAGAATAAAGCAAAACATCTTGTTCGTGTTTCTTAATGTAGCTTGTGCCCACAAAATTTGATGAACCGATGGCTACAAAAAAACACGCAAAATACAATAATACCGCAATAAAAATATTCATGTCCCGATGTCTTACCATCTTGCGGGGGAGAATAAAGGATAAAATAAAGTCTACCATGGTAATTCCTCCTTTGTAGTGCCAATAACCTTAACTCGTTGGCTTGTTGATCTGATAGATTAATTCATGATGAAAATTGGTGGTTGATTTTAAAATAATTACTTGTTTTTTGCGTTCAAGATAAAAACTGATAAGCGTTTTTCCCAAATCGTTTTCCAACAATCCCCAGTCTTCTATCGCAATCCCCTCCAAAAGCGGGAATAATTGATAGGACAAATTTGACGAAAAAAGCGTGGAATCAACCAAAATGGTTATTCCCATTTGGCGTAACCGATGGAAATAATCGCTAATAGCGCTATTAGAGGCCCGTTTATTTTCGGTACTTGATACGATTAAAGTTAGAGTATCAGGATATATTTCGCTGATTTTCTTTAATTGATTCCAAATGGTTCGCTTTCGCAACAAGACACTATCAAGCGAAATTATCGGTTTTTCAATTTTGTTAACAAGCAAATATTGCATCATTTTTTTGATTTGAAATTCCTGGAAATCTGGGGTTGGTTTCACCCCTCGAACCTCCATTATTAAGTAAGTTCCCCATTTTTGATAATTCAAAGTATTGCAAACCGGATATTGCTTAATATGAAACTGGTTGTCTTTGATGGCATCAAGCAAATATTGATGTTCGTTTTGTTTATTGCGGAAATCTAAATATTCAGAAAGCACAAAGTTTTCGGCATTAGTAGTCATTAGATAATCTATGATCGGTTTTAAAGCTAATTTCACCGGGAATTCTCGCCCGGAACGCATGTAGATAAAACGATAGTCTTTCAAGCGGTTTTCCAATTTTGTCAAAAACCTTTTATCGAGATTTCCGGAAACTAAAGAAACAATTGTTTCATCATTTACCTTGTAAAGCAAGGGTTTTTCCTTGTTGTGAGGAACTAGTTCGTTAAACAGTTCGAAATGATCAAGCGTTGTTTTTTCTTCCCAACCGCGGTAAGATAAAAACAACAAGGTGAACCGTTCCAATCCATGCCGATCAAGATAGTCAATGGCAAAAACAGGTTTGTCGATCCTAGTAATATTATTCTCCGAATAATATTCCACTAAACAATTTAAAATTTCCGTTTTTTTTACTAGGTTTAATTGAGGATTTGCTTTGATTAATTCCTTCCATTGCATTAAAGAAATCACATTTGTTTCTTGATTTAACGCTTGTTCCATAAAAGGGGATAAATAAACCTTTTGGTCAGAAAATAAAACCCAAGGCATAGCCAATTCCCGGTAAGTTTGTTTTACAATCTCTTGATGAAGCGCTTCTGTTTCGTCTTGAACCAATGATTCCATTAGTTTTCGTAATCCTTTGGCGCTTATTTTGGTTATCGATTCATCTTCGAGACTAAATTTCTTCGAAAAATAGAATAATGCTACACCCGTAATTCTTTCCGTTTCGGGAAAAAAAGGAACCATCAATAAAATTTCAAACGAAAGTTCACGCATGTCTTTGCGATAATATGGGTCTTTAAGAGAGTAAGTAAAATCCTGATAGGACAAAACCATTTTTTCTTTCATTTCAATCGCAAAGTCAATTATGGTGTCATTGATTTCCGCTAGGGGATAAGTTTTGGTAAAAACCCTTGTTCCCTTGGCATGCAAAACTGTAACTTCCGGTTTGGAAAGCAACAATTGTGCAAGGTTGTCAGAAAAGTCTTTATCCCAAAAACAAATAGTCATTTGCGTTAAGAAGGGTAGTCCAAGCGAATACAAGTATTCTAAAAGCAAGAACCGGCTATTATTTTTCATGCTTTTCCCCCCCCTTAGAACGATATTAAAAAGAAAGCGAGATTGTCACTGGACCATCACAAACTATAGCGAGTTCCATGTGGGCGCCAAAAACACCTGCTTTTACGGGGATGTGATACTCGCTTTCCAAGATTTGGTTAAATTCTTCATATAGCTTTGATGCTTCGTCGGGATTCATACTGTCAACAAAGGAAGGACGATTCCCTTTCTCCGTATCTGCATACAAAGTAAATTGCGATATGGAAAGAATTTCTCCTTTAATGGTTTGAATCGATAAGTTCATTTTTTGGTTTTCATCTTCAAAAATGCGTAAATTGGAAATTTTCTTAGCCATCTTCTTCGCTTCTTCGATTGTATCCCCATGCGTAAAGCCTACCAAAAGCAAATAGCCTTTTCCGATTTGGGAAACCACGTGGCCGTCAACGATACAACTTGCTTTCTTTACGCGTTGAACAACTACTTTCATGTTTATTTGAAAATCCTTTCGATATTGTAAATCTCGCTAATTTTACTCAAGGCAACGATTACGCGATTTAGTTCATCGGTGGTGCCGACTTGAAGTTTGAATTTCGTGATGCATTCCCCAACTTTGTTTTTGGAAGAAGACACTGAAATAATGCTTCCTTTGGTGGTATTGATGATATTAATCATTTCCGCCACCAAATTAGGTCGGTCAACCGCCTTTATCTGTATCGTGCTCTCATAGACCCGTCCGCTGAAATCGTGATCCCAATAAATATTGATAAACCGCTCTTGGTCCACGTTATTGATATTCGGACAGCCTTCCCGGTGCACAATAATACCGCTTCCTTTGGAAATGTATCCAGTAATCGAGTCGCCATAAACTGGTTGACAACAGTTACCCAGGCGGAGTTGAGCTTTATCGAGTCCCTCGACAACAATCCCGTAAGCGTTATTGTGCGAACGTCTGGCACGCGGTTTTTCCTCGCTTTCCGAGTACATCTTTAGAGCCGTTTCATCATCCAATTTGGTTTCGGTATTGCCCATCAAGCGATTGATAGCGCTTCGAGCGGATATAACCCCTTTACCGATTTCGTAATATAAATCTTCTAAAGTGGTGATGTTGTTACGGCCAAAGTATTCGTTGATAACTTTGTCGTCGAAATGGGTTAATGGAAGGTTTAATAGTTTCAACTGACGTTCAAACTCTTCTTTTCCCAATGCAATAATATTGTCCCTTTGAAGTTTATTTAGGAACGATTTGATTTTGTTGCGCGCGTGGGAAGTCTTGACGATTTTCACCCACTCTGAGGAAGGGCCGGGGCTGTTTTTGTTGGTTTTAATGTTTACAACCTCACCAGTTTTAAGCTTGTAATTTAAAGGCACTATCCTTCCGTTGACGATTGCACCCACGGTCTTATTTCCGATTTCGGTGTGAATCCGATAAGCAAAATCAAGCGGAGTCGAACCGGTAGGTAAATCAATTACATCCCCTTTAGGGGTAAAGATATAAACATTGGCACTGAAAATGTCCTCGATGATACTATCGAGCGGATCGGCATTTTGACTCATCTCCACATAAGTCGATAAATCGCGATACCATTTAAGCTTATTCACGATTTCCAGTTGTTCTTTTTCCGGGGT
>Ga0265294_10011317_pt1 | contig 10044 bp, 8 predicted proteins | sample MunlanPumphouse3_FD_192504 | JGI IMG/M metagenome (GOLD analysis project Ga0265294, IMG submission 192504) | Groundwater microbial communities from a municipal landfill in Southern Ontario, Canada - Pumphouse #3 | ecosystem: Environmental > Aquatic > Deep subsurface > Groundwater | place...
GTTTGCACCATGGTCACAACAGAAAATACCGGGATATTTGTAAGCCTGAAAAATTCTTCCGCATTTTTAACGGAATGGTCAATATTTTCCTGAACCGCAGCAACCGTTATGCCGGAACCCACAGCTAACATAAAACCTAATAGAATTATGGCCAACCGATTGGGCCTGTAGGGTTTTCCCGGCAGAGGAGCCGGTTCGATGATGGTAAATCGTTCACCATGCTGACCCGATTCCATACCCTGAGCAAGTTTTGCCTCAAGCACTTTGCTGACTATATCATTATATCTTGTCATGGCACTGTCATAACCGCGGGTTAATTCCTTATACTGCTTTTCCACTATCGGACTGTTGCCAAGCTTCCTTCGCCCCTCCTCCAATTCGCTTCTGATTTTATTGCGTTGTGTGACAAGGCTGTTGATGGTAGCGTCCGTTGAACCGATCTGTGCTCTCAGGCTGATATATGCGGGGTTATCCGGCTTTTCCCCAGATATCTTTTCAACTGCTGAAACCGTTCCGGAACTGCTCAACTCAGCCGAGAGATTTTCCACCTGTTTTGAAAGCGTTATGACATCAGGATGTTTTGATCCCAGTGTGCCCGTCAGCACAGCGAGTTGTCCTTTCAGCTCGTTATACATCCGCACCTTTTCCACCGAATCATCCGTATTGCCTACCTGATGTTCCAACTCGGCGATTTCTCTTTTCAATCGTATGATATCCGGATGTTTTTCCGATAATGTCGATTGAAGACTGATCAAATCCAGCCTCTGGATTTTCAGTCGTTCTTTCGGATTCATGGACACTTTGCCCTGATCTGTCAAAACCGGAATTAACGGTTCCACTTTTTCAAGCTCTCCTGTAAAGAAAATTTTTCTCTCCTGCAAAGATCTCAATTCCGTATTGACCCGATCCAGGTCGTTCTCCAGCCTTGCCAGACTCTGAAGACTCAGCCCGTAATCGTCCGGAAGTTCTCCTAAATGCGCCATTTTAAACTCACTGATTTTCTGTTCGTAAAGATGGATCTGTTTCTTTAAATTTTCCGCTTCTTTTTCAAGAAAGTCTGTCGTCATAGAAACCATTTTATTTCGCGTTCTTAAATCTTCTTTGAGATAGAGGGAAGACAGCTCTTCAGCCACTTTCTGTACCGTTTCTGGCTCTCTGCCCTCATAGGACAGTGTAAACGCAATGGTCGCCGTATTGGTTCGGCCGGTTTTTTTATTCACGATATCAGAGCTGATGGTTTCCAGCTGAATATCATCCCGCAATTTTTCAATAATAGACTCTGTCTCGTATGTACCTCTTATATTCGGGTATAAATTAAATTGATCAATTATTTCCAGAAGCCGGTTCCGGCTCATCACCTGACGGGTAATCATCTGGATACGTTCTTCCACATAACTGGTCAAGGTAGATTTTACATAATCCTGGGGTATCTGCTGGTCTTCGACCAGGATCATGGATTCTGATCTGTATATGGGTGGCAGCATAAACGCTACGGCTACCGAAATCAGAAAAACGGATAAAAAAATGGCCGCAAAAATTTTTTTTCGTCTTCGGATGAAACCCTTGAGATCCTTAACATCAAACTCCTGATTCATGGATTTTTCCTTATAGGGGGTTATTAATTTATCACCATTTCTGTGGAAAATTAAAATTGACCGCAATCCATATTCTGCTGCGATTGGCCTGCCCTCCTTGAGCCTGCTCATCATCATCTTCCGCATAGCTGTAGGCCAGCTGCAAATTGTGTTTTTCCGTAAGCTGATAATTTAAAGACGGAATCACTTCAAAATATCGGATATCGCCATCCGATTCTCTTTCATACCGGGTAAAGTAAAGATTTCCTGAAAACCCAACGCCAAGCCGTCCAATAATTTTACGATTCGCATGGCAATATATTTTGTCCACCTCAATCAATTCACCGGATACATCATTCTGAACATCGCGGCTATATCCGGCATCGCAGGAAAAGTTTTCTCCCTTTTTCAATAAATTCACATCCGCCACCCATCCCCAGCTGGTATCGCTTTCTCCTTCCTCTCTTAAATCCGTATATCGGCTGCCCAGAAACATTTTAAGACTGTGAATTTCTGTAAACAAACGGGTCCACCCGAGAGAGATCCCATAATTATCCGCTTTGCTGACATCAGATTCCCGTTTGGAGTAATAGGGTTGGATGGTCATGAGATCCAGCTGGTTATCGAGCCGGTAATTAAAGGAGGCCTTAATTTGATTGTAGTCATAGTCCTCATTTGAGGGATCGTCATATTCGGTTTTACTGTAATCGTAATTGATTTTTGCATCAGTTGTCATGGATATTTTATAAGAACTGCCGACCCCTGCGTTATATCTTTTGCGATCGGATCTGGTGTTTATCAGACCTGTTTCAAAAAGTTCGGATTCAAGTGTCGTGTCTTCAATATACGAGGCATTTCCCGATATACCGGAACGTTCCGTTATCTGATACCCGGCATCCAATCCGGCATACAGATTTTCGGTATTCAGATCGGTTTCATCAACATAGCGCAAAAAATCAGCCGCAATTTTAGTCGAAATATTTCCCTTGCTGGTAGCAGCGCTGAATTCAAGCGACGGGCTTATCGTCGTCAAAAAATCTTCTCTTTCATTGTCTCTGTCAAACGCTGCGTTATCATTGTATTCACCACTGACACCGAGAGAAGGTATCAGATTATATTCAGCAGCAATTGAGTACGAACTGTAACAGGATAGAACAATTATCAGGAATAAAAAAAACCGTCTCAAAAAAAATACTGTCTTTGATATCATGTCGTTTAACCTTTTTATTGATCAGCCTTTATTAATATCAAGGAACTACGATCACATCCCCCCGATTTAATGTTATGTTCTGTTTTAATTCTTCCCCCTTTACAACATCCTTGTAATTAAACGGAACGGATATCGTATCATTTTTTACACGGCGGAGGACATGAATGCCTCCCGGTGAAGCAAAGGGGTTCAAGCCACCTGCCTTGGCCAGCATCTGCATCACGCTGGTATCCATTGAAATTGGAAATTCCCCGGGGTTATTGACCTTTCCGATAACATATGCCTTGAGACTGTTGATTTGCATCAGAATAACCGAAATCGTTGCATCCGGCACAAATTCTGAGATTTTTACCTTAACTGCGTTTCTCAAATCCGTAATGCTCATGCCTTTCACGTCTATATCGCCTATCAATGGAAACGATATGATTTCATCCGGAGGCACCACGATTTGACGGCTCAACGCTTCATCTTTCCAGACTGAAATTTCCAGAATATCCCCCGAGCCGATAAAGTAATTACCCGCATCAGCAGAAACCGGGACAGCACTTATGACTAGTAACCATAACAGGATGGCAGTGATATTTCTCATCATTATGATTTTCCTTTCTCTACCAAAAAATTGATCAGTTATTTTAAAAAAGGCTTGTAGAAAGACCACTGATAAACGGAAGGACATAAACATTGAGTGAGTTAATTCACCTAACCGAATTGATTTAATGTTTTATTTCATACTAACTTAATAGCATGAGAAATTTAATCGGTAAAAAGATGATCTGGAAAGCAGGAAAACCTTATTTTCATATCATCCAAAACCTGATATTAAAATAATGTTTCGATATTAAAAACCGAATTATACGAAATTTTTCAAACATATGGTGAGCACAACCGGTAAAGCCGAGACCAATCCCTTTGGAACGTTAGCTATGGATCTGATTCGAAGCTCGCCAATGATCACTTCAAATCCGAAATAGCATACGATCACCTTAACTAAAATAAAATTCATCCCCAGATTTTTGATTAATTCGTCCGGCAGATTCGGAATCACAATGGCAAATAAAAGGATGAGAAAATCTATGGGGGAACTTTTAAAGCCACGCGTACGCCGGGTAAGCTTAAGGGTTAATATAACGCCTGCAGCCAGGATTACAAACGAAAGGTTATATATCATCAAAACGCCGGAATGGCACCAGGCAGCTCTGTTCGTTTCACCGAAATAAATTAAAAAAGGCGTAAACAAATACAAGGCAAATCCAAGCATGCTGAAAATCCATTTCCGACATGCAAACCATGTAGCCGTAATCAAAGCCAGAATTATCACTGATCCCACCGTAAAATGAACCGGATAGCTTTCAGGAAGAAAGCTGGTAAAGAGAAGGAGCAAAGGAATCCCGATTTCAATCGTCTTAAAAGATATTTTGATCATTATATTGGATTCTTTTAATCTCTTTAAACGGCCTTTAATCACTTTATCAACGATTTCATTCCGTTTGAATTTCCATCCAGTTTGCCTGGCGCTGAAAAATGCAGCGAGAATAATTCCGGAACAAACCAGATAAACTGATAAAATAACCCATTCGTTATGTGATTGATAGACAAACGCGAAGGCCAGGAACACAACATGAAAAAGGTATATTATCAGAACGGATTCCGTGTGATAAAATCCCAAATCCATCAGCCGGTGGTGAAAATGATTTTTATCGGCGGCAAAGGGAGATTTTCTTTTGTAAATACGCGTAAGCATGACGGTCAAGGTATCCAGAACAGGAAAAGCGAGAATAAGCAACGGCAGCAGCGGGCTTAAACCAGAATTATTCTGGGTGAGCTTCAGAGAAAGTGATATCAAAACAAATCCAAGGAGTTGACTTCCGGCATCTCCCATGAAAAGCCTTGCCGGATATGTATTAAACCTGAGAAACCCGAAAATTACCCCGATCATTGCAGCTGAAATAAATAAAACGACGAAATGCTCCGTATGCCAGGCAAAATAACCAATACAGGAAAAGCTGAGCAGTGAGATCCCGCCGGCCAGGCCGTCCAGACCGTCAGACAGATTGATGGCATTTGTTACACCGACTATTACAACCAATGTTAACAGAATTGAGACGATACCCGGCAAATGAATATATGTCGGAAGCAGCGAGCCGATATGATCAATATTTACTCCGCCATAAAAGGTCACAACTGTTGCGGCCAGGCACTGAGCAGCAAATTTTACATAACAATTCAGTTCTTTTATATCATCCATGATCCCGAAGAATACAATGATTCCGGCGCCGATCATCAGTGCGCATACAAATTCGTTGAGGGGCACCCATATCAAAATCGGAAACAGCGCCCCCAGTGCCATGGCTATTCCTCCACATCGGGGGACTACCGTCACATTTATTTTCCTTTCACCGGGCTGATCCAAAGCCTTGAACCTTACGGCAAGATCCCTGAATATGGGAATCAGAACTATGGTTAAGGACATGGCAAGCAGTATGAATGATAAAAACAGCATGATGATCCGAATGTATTGTTATGGGGGATGTTGGAAGATATGGGCTTGATCATAATTTCGGCCACGTTATCGTGGGCTCCGTAATAATAGAGAAAATAACTGTAATCTTCCAAGAAGATTCTATTTTTTTCTATGATTTCAAACTGAAATTTATATTTGGAACTTTTTTGAAGTTCCGAGGAAAACAATACCGTATGAATCGGTTCCCATTTCCCGTAAACTGTCGACCGCCATCCCAGGAATGGATTTTCTGAACCATAAAAAATCTGAATGGAAAACATAGGGGGAAATAAAATCGCAAATATAAATTTTCCGAAATCCACCTCAATGCAATTGCCAAGCTGTTTGACTTTATGGCATTTGCCCAAATGAAATGCCCCCCGCATCGGGGTATCCGCGGGGCATGGAAACGAATCTTCAATTGAAAATTTATTATTCTCAGGGTATTCAACCCTCCTGGTATGAACAATAGAAAATTTTTTCAAATACCCATCATGGCTTGCTTCAGCAAATAGGTTCGGGCTTTGACCTGCTGAATGCAATGTCGTATTGTAAGCTTTTTTCCATAAAAACGGTCCGAGAATTTCGGCCTGATTCTGATTTCCGATTTCAATGGTATTGTGCGCAATCGTCGAGCGAAAATAATTCCGAATATGCTGATCGCCGTTATACTGACCACTTCCCAGATCAACCAGTACTGGCATATTGTCCCACCAGAACAATACGGAAAGCGCATCTGCATGGCCATGACCGCAGGTATTTCCAAGCCCCAGACGGGCATGCCGGAACAAGAGCCTTCCTTTTCCCCGTTTCATAAGGGTCATACCGCCATTCGGGTAGGTCTGCAGGGCCGGAGTCCGGCAGTAACCGTCCTTACCTTTTCCGATGTTTTGAAACGGCAGGACCGGATCCCGTTTTCCGGACCAGAATGCCAACCGATCCAATGCGGCCGGATTTTGTCTTCTCCATTCAGGCCGTTTAAAAAGCAAACTCCCGGTATTTAGCAAGCCTGGAAACGGCGACTCATTGTAATTGCCCGAGATACGGAACACAAAGCCGTCATCCCGGTCGCCATAATCCGGATATACGCCGTCCGGCAATGTCATCTCGTCTATAAACTGAACCGCCTTTTCGACCCGCTCACGAACTTCCCCGGGAACCTTATTTTCATCTTCCATCAAGAAATAATGAAAAAGCGCATCGAGCACAAAACCCAAATACCAGAAACTCTGTTCCTGACTGGTTCCATCCGGATGGATCTGTCTCGTTATCTGTTCGCCAAGTATTCGTCTACTCTTTTCAATCCATCGCCTGCCCGGTTTCGATTCTTTCAGCGCCATGCCCAGCCAGAAAAGGCCGACCGCCTCGATAATCAGATGATTGCCTGCGGATGAATAGGTGGACAACCGTTGTTCGATATATTTCCCGGAAGACGCCGCCAGGCCGGTCAGTGCTGTTTTCAACCGACTGTCAAGCCGATCTCCCGACACGCACACGGACCAGTAAATAGAAATCCATCTCAGGGCCACCTCCATCGAGGAGAGATAACCCGGGCCATGGAGATACGGATTTTTTTCCAGCCAGTCTGACAGTATGCTTATGGCCTGATCCGGCTGAGCGGCAGCCATTGCCGGAAGAAACTGCAGCCGGTTCAGTTCCCAGTTCACCCGGATATCGCCGTAAGGATTTCCCGGGCGATAGTTGATGCGGGAAAAGTGATGATTAGGCCATCGGCTTTTGGGCATACTTGAAAAATTCCAATCAACGGGAAAACTCAGATCAAATTCCCTTTCATACACACGGTAATTTTTCCAATCCCCTTTTAGAGCCACCCCCGTAAGATCATAGAATCCAAGCATTCCTTCACCTACAAAACGATCATAGGCGCATTTCGATGTGTCCTCATAACAGAGGTATGACAGACAAACGTGTAGATATTCACCAATCCGCTTCATAATTTCAGCGGATGGCATTTTGGCCAATCGGTTAAAGTACCAAGATGCATTCATCAACTGTCGCAAACCCTATCGGCATTATTTTTTAATCCGGAATACCGCTCGATGAGTTGTTTCGTTTCGTTAAGATGATGTTCACTGGATGCTCCGAATACAATTGAGCCAATAGAGGGGAAAGCACTGACATACCTGACGGCATCTTCCGGGACGATCGCCCCGGATGCCATAATGGACATCGCAATCGGCCGAAAGGATTTTTTTCTCAATACTGCCTCATATGAGGCAATATCCGGATTCATGAGATAACCGGATTTATTAATGGCCGAGCATACTATAGGATTTTCCATCCCGCTCTCCAGCAGCAATTCCAAGAGTCTTGGCATGTTCATGGTGATAAATCCGGCTTCAATTCCGTATCGCGACTGCACGTAATCGGAAAAGGCCATAAATATTTCCTTCAAACAAAACCCCAGCAAAAGATCCGTAACAATGTTCTGGAGAAAAATCACTTTTACCTGCAGCCCCCGAAACATTTTCATTTCCACATCCACCAGCAGCTGCATCACTTTGATCATGTCTTTTTCAAACAGGGTGCTTCCGCCTTTTGTCACCAGCTGAATGATATCGCCAAAGCTGTTGCCCGAAATAATCGTCTCTTTTATAGTGGTAAAAATCCCTTTCTGTGCCACAGAATTTGCGTACTTGTGTGCATAGGGCATCGATGGATACAGGCAAAAGTCTGAATACCGGGAAGAATTCTCTCGCAGATAGTCACAGATTCCCTTTGCCCGGTCATTCGTATTTAACATCAGAGCCCTGATGCCGCAGTCATAGGCAGCATCAATCACATTAAGAATGTTGCGGAGATCCATAAATTTTTCGGAAAGCGCACTGGCCTTTTGTTCCGACATATGATTGATTCCAAAAAACTGATTATCCCCGAGAATTATCCTATCAATCATAACGACACCCCCCTGCCGTTTAAAATTTTTCTCCACATGGGCTTGGCTTTGGGCTGCATGTCAGTCAAAAGAACAGAATCCGAATCGGCGTTTTTCACCTGATCGGGATTCGCGTCTATAATAATGTTCTTGATAATAATATCGGTTTTAAGGGCTTCATTGAATCCGATGGTATTATTCAAAGTATTGCCGCTGATGCAACTGACGAAATGATCCAGTTGCCGGGTAAATTCATTTCCTCGAACATACATCCTGACACTTTTAGAAAAATCCGTAATATAGCGAGTATTCCATCCTTTGTTCAGGTTCTGTTGCGGCTGAGACTCTTTCAGGTATATTTTTACCGCATGTTTGTCCGCAATGATTTTACCATGAGTTCCGAAAAGTGTGATGATGTTGGCAGGTTTTCGATACGTTTCATCACTCCAGTTGATGAAAACGGACCCACGGATACCATTATCATAGATAAAGTTGGAACTGACCATATCTTCGACTTCTGAAGAATAAACCGACTGTAATATGGTACCGGAAATTCTGTCCGGAGGCCCAAGCAGATAAACCACAAGATCGATACAATGGGAGCCAAAATCATAAAGGCAGCCACCTCCTGTTTCCCGGTTACTTCTCCATCCGGACTTGGAATCCTTCAATACGGTCGCTCCATGCATTTCCGAAGTAAAATACCGGATATCACCGATCAGGTTTTGTTCCAACAATTTCTTTACTTCCTCAAAAACTTCATTGAAACGGTTTACATATCCCACCTGATTCACCAGGGATTTGTGATTTATGTTCTCCACAATTCTCTTTCCGTCTTCCGTATTCAGACAAAACGGTTTTTCACAAAAAACATGCATATTATTTTCAACTGCGGTACGAATAATTTCACTGTGAGAATCCGAAGGCGTTGAAATGATGATGCAATCCATGGATTCGGATTCCATCATCTGATGATAATCTGCATAAGTCGCCACAGACAAATATTTTTTCAAAATATTGAGCATCATGCGGGACTGATCGCAAACCGCAACGATCTCGACATCAGGGTGACTGTTAAGGATTGAAAAATGCGTGATCCCCATCCTTCCGAATCCTATAAACCCGGCTTTTATCATTTAGCCATTACCTCTCTTTGTGGATTCTTTTAAAATCACTTTCGTTATTAACTCATACGCCTGCTTTCCTTTGCCGAGCAAATCTGTGTCGGGGATTTTCCGCTCTTGCTGTTCCATGAAATTGATTACAAAATCAGCATCAAGCTGTTTCCGATGAATCATATATCCTTTACTTACGAAAAATTGATCCACCCCCAGCAGGCTGTCCTGATATGTTGAAATCGTCGGGATTCCCAATACTGCAGCTTCACGGGTCATCGTACCGCCCGCGCCAATAAACACATCGCAATTTTCCATAATATCTGTTAATGGCCATCTATAATGAACCACATTTGGCCAATAATTTTGACCCACTAAATTCATAAATTTCTGAAGAAAAAACTATTTTCAATACAAGAATTTGGTTTTGATTTAGACTCCCCCTTTTTAAGCATTATAAGAAAAAAGGGGGGGGTGAAAAAATGAAAAGGTGGGATATGATCCATAAAATAAAGATGCTACATGATAATGGCAATGGTCTTTCAATGAGACAGATAAGAGATGAATTAGGAATTTCGAGAAATACCGTAAAAAAATACCTGAAAATGGACGAAGAGGCTATTTAGTGCCTGAACGAAAACCCCTTTGTAGGTGTATCGAGAGTGAGGTAAATTTACTTCACATAATACAAATCGTTCCATTTATAAGGAAGTATAAATCCAAACTCAATGTTTGCTCTTTTTTCTTCT
>Ga0265294_10011319_pt1 | contig 10043 bp, 9 predicted proteins | sample MunlanPumphouse3_FD_192504 | JGI IMG/M metagenome (GOLD analysis project Ga0265294, IMG submission 192504) | Groundwater microbial communities from a municipal landfill in Southern Ontario, Canada - Pumphouse #3 | ecosystem: Environmental > Aquatic > Deep subsurface > Groundwater | place...
TACCTATGTAACGTTTGAATTTGCTTGCTATTAAATTATCTCACACCAAAACAATACAAAGATATGTCTTTTGACGAGCAAAATTATTATATAGATTAAATTAAGTGTCTACTTTATCTTGACTAGTGCAATTTGACCCCCCACGCCCTGCACGTCAAGCATTTACACACATAGTGTTTATTGGTCTATATTTAACCGTTTCAATCAAATTAAAAACTAGTTTGACCCTTGTCTTGACCCTTGTTAGATTTTCTAGAATAATTAATATAATAACTACTTAACCATCATATAGTTAGTTAAAAATTACATTTTAAGAGAATATTCTATCATTATATATAAGGAATTAAACTCCGGGTCCTGCAATAAAAATTATCCATATAGTTAACCCAATTATATTCAAAATTACAACCGCCAAATTTAATATTGAAATGTTCATCAAAAGATTTATTCGATATTTTTCTCTATAGCTACTACCATTAATAGTTAATCTTCTTTTTAGTAATTTATACAAAGGAAATGATGAAATAAGCGATAGTGTACCTAAAATTACAAATGGATAAAACAAATAGACGGATACATGGATATTACTCATGTTAAAGTGATCAAACCAAATAATTGCTACATAAAGAAAAGAATATAAGGTAAAAATTAAAAGAAGTAAAATAAATGATAAAAAATATTTTTGGTTATTCTTCATATTTTAATATCTCCCTTAACTGATGCAATTTTAATTTCTGCAATTCTAATGACTTGAAATTATTATTTGTTTTTTTCATATATCTGCAAAACCTAAATAGTTATTCTAATAAAAAATCTTCAATATTCAAATGAATAATTCCATTTTGTGAAAAATCCACATTATCCATAGATAATACATACTTTTCAAAATTATCTCTAATACTTTCGTATACACCAAATTCTCTATCTCTTGTTTTTTCAGATTCCATAATATAACAAACTTGATAATACTTAGTTAATTTTCCTTTTTTTGCTACAAAATCAATTTCTCGATCGTTTACTTTGCCAATGTAGACTGTATATCCTCTTCTTAATAGTTCAATGTATACAATATTTTCTAATAGCATTTCTATAATATTTTCATTGTTTCCAACAATTGCTTCCCGAATGCCTTGATCAGCAATGTAGTATTTCTCTTCAGTTTTTAAAATTGATTTTCCTATTAGGTCATTTCTTTTTACTTTATAAATTAAAAAGGCATTTGTAATAATATTTAGGTAGTTTAATATAGTGTCAACTGAAACATTCATTCTTTGAGATTTCAAATATTTAGATATTGATAAAGCCGAAAAAGTCTTTCCTGTATTGCTAAAAACATATTCGATTAATCTTTCTAAGATAACTGTATTTCTTATGCTATTTCTTTGAATAACATCTTGCAGTACGGCTGACTTAAACTGATCTCTTAAAATATTCATCGATATATCATAATCAAATCCAAAAGTAGTTATTGAAGGCATTCCACCAAATATAATATATTCTCTAAATGTTGCTTTAGGTTTAAATTGTTTAAACTCTTTAAATGAAAAAGGATGAATTAGAATTTCAACATATCTTCCAGCTAAATAAGTTGATAAATCTGAAGATAGCAAATCTGCATTAGATCCAGTTACATATATATCAAAATTATTTAATGCATGAAATCCATTAACTGCTTTTTCCCAATTCTCAACTCTACCAACTTCATCAAGGAACAAATATAATTTACCTGATTTTCCTTCGCTCCAATTCAACACTCTATTTGATAAATCTTTATAGTTTTGGATATTGAAATTTTCTGGAAGTTCGAAATTGAGTTTTAAAACTTGTTCTTTTACAACGGCATGGTTGTATAGTTCATCAATAAACAAATCTAATAGAACTGATTTTCCAACTCGTCTTAAGCCAGTCAATATCTTAATGATTGGCTTATCTTTATATTTTAATAATTCATTTATATATTCATCTCTTTTTACCATTTTATCACCTCTATTTAGATTATATTCGAAATTAAGGGATATTTCAAGTATAATTTCGATTATATTAGAAATTATTCCTTTGTAATCTATTGGTGTTCGTTCGATTGTACCGTGATTCGTGTTCAATTTACTACAAATCTATTAAAAATAAAAAAAGCTCCCTTCATCAGAGTGGTATGGTTATTATACCATATCTCCAACTTTTGGAAGCTATTTCATTTTTTTATGGTGGAACCAGAGGGATTTGAACCCCCGACCTTCTGCACGTCAAGCATTTTCACATATGTTATTTATTTTTCTATATTTAGCCGTTTTAATCAAATTAGAAACTAGTTTGACCCTTGTTATATTTTTTAAATAATACAAATAAATTGCCGCTAAACCATCATATGTTTCATGATATATAAAATTTAAGATATATATTTTTATCATCAATTTTACTAACGAAATTCTAAATTAGAAAAGACAAATAATAAGGTAAATACAGAATATCGTTCTCCATTTTTATATTGTTAATACAAAAAACAATTGGATTCTCAACATCTTTTTCTTTTATTATTCTACTAAGAGAAGGATGCTTAAAAAAGTCAATACCAGATTTTGATTCAATGATTCTAATTTGTTTCCCAATTTGTAACACAAAATCTAATTCCATACTGGTCGGCTTCTTTCGATCATAATATCTTAATTGAATACCATTTTTAAAAAACGCAGATGCTAACGCATTTTCTATTATCGAACCTTCATTTATTTCAATGTCTCCATTTAAGACTTCGAACTGTATTCCTTCATATGACATCGAAGTTAATAATCCTGTATCGAACATATATATTTTAAAGAGATTCCTTTTTTCATTTAGTGTCAGCGGTAATTCTATTGATGATATATTGAATGATGGAATCGCTATTGATGCATCTATTAACCACATTATAGAATCCTCGTATGTTCTCATTTTAGGTTCTTTAGATAGCATTGACAAAAAATATCTTTTATTTTTTTTGTTTAATTGTTCTGGTATTGAGTCAAACACTTCTTGTACTTTTAACTTTTCTTTCCCAGAATATTTTTTGACATCTTCTCGATAACTATTAATAATATCTTTTTGCTCACGTAAAACTTCACTTATGTTAGAAGTTTTAATGAATGCACTAACAACAGAAGGCATACCTCCCACAATAACATACTCTCTAAAATATCTCATCATAGCTTTATGAATTGCGCTTGGTATAGATTTTTGATTTACAAAATGCTTTTTTAATAGGTTAATAACTTCCTCATTCACATTTTTAGCCCATAAAAATTCTTCAAAATCCAAAGGATGCATATAATGTTGCTCTTCGAATCCAACAGGATAGCTGCTCACATCATTATGGTTAATGCCTAACAAAGATCCTGATTCAATATAATCAAATCTTCCATCTTGAACTAAAAATTTGATTGCAGTTCGAGCTTTTGGGCAAGATTGGATTTCATCAAAAAAAATAAGACTTTCCTTTTCTATAAAAGGTCCCAAACCCAATGCTGACATATTAATAATAATTGAATCTGCATCTAAAGACTCAGCGAATATTTCTTTATACTCTGGATTTTTTTCGAAATTTAGTTCAATAAAGGATTTATAGTTAGCCTTTCCAAATATTTGTATACTAGTACTTTTGCCGACTTGCCTAGCGCCTTTAATTAATAATGCTTTCTTGTTATCTCTATTCTTCCATTGCATAAGCACATAATCAATTTTTCTCTTTAACATTTTCTACCTCCTTTTTCTTATATTACACCTTTTTCTTGCTATTTTCAATACTATACTACACCTTTTTCTTGCTATTTGCAATACTATATTACACCTTTTCTTATAATTCATTAGAAAAAGCCATCCCATGATGGCTTATAAGTTGCTGAAAAATACTATCTATTACTGTTACAAGATATTATTTAAATTATAATATCACAGTTTGCAAAGTTTTACATATCCCCATTTTCGCTATACTGTTAATCTTACAAAATAAAAAAAGCTCCCTTTATCAGAGTGGTATGGTTATTATACCATATCTCCAACTTTTGGAAGCTATTACAGCTTTTTTTGGGTTTTGTGACCTATTTTGATACAATTGTGCACTCCTCTCACATTTTACGCACCCTTGATAATTTCTCTGGCTTCTACAGCATATTACTATAATAACAATGTGCAACTTTTGGTAGTGGATTCATGATAAATATAGAATTTATAAAACATATATAAAACATTATGTTCTATTCAATAATAATATCCTGAATATGATGACGAATAGACTCATGAAATGTATCTTGATACTCTTGTAATCCGACAATCATCATCATTGTCCCAGTAAGATGATACTCTATGACTACTTCTTGATTTAACTCTTCCATTCCCTCTAATGGTTCAATCAGTTGAGCTGCTGGGCGGAGATATACATTTGAAAATTTGTAACTCAGCATTTGCATTAAGAATCCCATTTCAATGTAATCTTGGAAAGATGGATTTTCTTTAGAAAAAATTATGTATGTAAACTCATGTTCAAGACGTTTTTCAAATTGTGTTATAGAGGATTTACCAAAAGAATCCCATGTTGTTGTCCATCCAATAAAGCTTTCGGCATAAAACTGAAATGGTGGTTTAATCGTATTTAGTGACAAACCATAACGATACTCGTTTTTCTCTTTTCTTGAAAAGCGAAAAACCGATAACATTTCTTCCATCGCGGATTGATTCTGAGATTCTATTACAGTTCCATTTAGTAAATACGATTGAAAATCAACAATTGAATCTTCATTAATGATAGTTGAATGAATATCAATATACTCTGATAAGAAAGATTGTAATGCTTCATTTGAAAAGTCGACTTGATTTTCATTGATTGCATTATCAATAAGATTAACTGTAGCTCCCGATGTGGTGTCGGCATTTTCTGGATTCATCGTTCCAGATATTGTAAACGTTGCAACCAAAGGATAGTCTTCACTAAAATCAATTTCTTCAGGATAAAGAACAGCAATTTGAACATTCAATATCTCTGACTCATGGATTACACTTGCAATAAAGGTTCCTTGAGACATCAGCAGTTGAGTATTCTCTGGATCAATGACTGCTAATTCTTTTTCTTTATCGATATGAAGAGAAAATGAGGTTTCATTTAAGATTCTCACCTTCCATGGTTGCATGTTATGGCCGCTGGAGGAGGATATACCTGCTTTTATTAAATTATACTGTGTTTCTGTCATTAAAGAGGATTCTGTATCATAGACATCATTCGTTAGTAAATACTCTCTCTCTGAAAAATCACCACTGAATAGCGGAACACTTAAAAAGAAAATAAAAAGTACCGATATAAAGATAATAAAAATCAATTTAACACTCCTTTTCATAGTAAATCATCCATTACCTTTCTTAATATGGCTATATGAGATTTTATCGTTTGAGTCGAAGATTGGCCATAATATTCGGTAATCCATTGATTTTTATTTTGTAATAGATAGATAAATCCTATGATATAACTCCATAAAAAGAGCGCTATTTGACGAGTATATATTTCTTCATCAAGATGCTTATCTTTAAATAAATTAAAAATTTCATATTTATTCGCAATTTCATCAATATCATTAACAATATCTATAAATTCTGATTGATATGTTAAACGATTATAGTGAATCATTAAGGTTGTTTCGAGTGGATGATCAAATGAAAAACGAAGATAGACATAGGCTAACTTAGTTAGTAATTCCTTAATCTCTAAATTCATATCAATTTCCATATCAAATGCTTGGTTCAATTTCATAAAGCTTTGTTTGATTAATTTTAGATAGATTTCATCTAAACTCGAGAAATAGAAATAAAGTGTTTTTTTACTGATTTCTGCTTCTCTTGCAATATCATCAGCCTTAATGTTTTTCCATTCCCGGGATTGTAATAAAGCATATGCTGATGAAAGAATGGTTTCTTGATATTGATTTTTACGTTCTTCTCTTTTCATAGTATACCCCTATATATAAACTGCTAGTTTACTTTTATTATATAATATCTAAGAAAACAAGTCAAGCAAATATATATAGAAATTTGTACATTTTAAAATTAACTCTTTTTACTATTATTGGTAACATTAGATTCCCTGAAATTAAGAAATGGCTTAATTAGAGCATAAAAAAAGGATTGACAATTGTATCAATCCTATGCTTTCAATATGGTGGAACCAGAGGGATTTGAACCCCCGACCTTCTGCACGTCAAGCATTTTCACACATAGTGTTTATCGCTCTATATTTAGCCGTTTTAATCAAATTAAAAATTAGTTTGACCCTTGTCTTGACCCTTGTTATATTTTCTAAATAATACAAATAAATTGCCGGTAAACCATCATATTTTTATCATTATTATAAAAAATAAGGAATATCATTATTGATATCCCTCATGCCCTTCATTCAATGAATTGATTATTATTTGCTTAGAATAAAAATAGAGAGAAGTTTATTCAAACGAACAAACTTTCCCTGATTATGTCTTTTTTATGTTTTGCAAGACCTATTTTAATACAGTAAGTCACATTTGACCGTTTTTTTACGCACCCTTCACAGGATTTTACACACCCCCTGCAAAATTTAGATCACAGTTCTAGTTTAAACTTGATTAAAAAGAGTATCTACCTTCAAATTCAGCTATTTGGTCATGATAAAAAATAATCCTTGTATAACTATCATTATAATATATTAAAAAACCAATATAGTAATTATTTTCACTATCAATTGTATTCCAATCAAGCATTATTTCCATTGATACATCACTGAGATCGATACCACTGTATTTTGATTTAATATAATTTATTGAATCTTGATAATCAAAATAATCTTCTAATACAATAACATAATCACCTAAGAAAACTCTCCAAGTTTTTATAAACAAAATTTTTTCTCCTGTGTTATTCTCTCCAAATATACACGTAACTGTTTCGTCATCAAAAAACTTATGACTAACTTGATCTCTATAGTTTTCGTCAAGAAAGTCGTTAAGATATTTTCCTCCTAATTTGTAATCATAAGAGTATACTTCTGTAATATAATCGCTTGTAATCTCTTGAACTGCATTTTCATTAAAATCAATTTCCCAAAACGCATATAAGTAAATCCCTATAAAAATTATAATTACAAATACAACAAGAGATAACAAAACTACCAAACTTTTTTTTAGTTTCATACTCATTAACACCCTCCTGGTGAAAGCACTACTACACCTGTTTTATATAATGATGTTCCAAATAGATACCATCTATCAGTTGGATGATTGTTATTATTATACCACCCATCAACTGCATGAACATAATATTCTCCAGTTTCGTATTCTCTATAGCCGATACCACAGAAAGTATGCGCGGTTAATAACGTAGGCCAAATAGTTAAATAAGTCATCTTATTTTGAGCAATCTGACCTTTATATACGGACCATGTATTAGATGTAGAATTAGTAATAATACTATAATCAGTTTCATTTTCAATATAACTAGTAAATCTTGATCTATATTGTGTTGGAGTTACGGGGCCATTGTGTATATAGCTATGTATATCTAGGAAAACTGTCTCTCTATCATTCTCATTAATAGGGTTGTTATAAAAAGCCCTGTAATACAATAAAGTATTGAATGCAGCTGTAGCAACACAATGGTTATCAACATTTGGCAAATCGTCAAACTCATCATATGTACCCCAATCATCTACAAAATCAATATCTATTAAATCTAAATATGTATATGAAGTTGTAGGCAACTCTCCGCCCCAAATGATACCATTTGAACCACCCAGCAACAAAAATTCTGATTGACCAGTTAAGTCTACTGAATAGCTCTTCTCTTTAATAAGCACATCAGTGTTTTCTTGCTTTATTATATTTTTTGATTCGTTGATTTTTTTCACTTTTTCAGTAAAATCAATTTTTGATATTTCGCTTTCCAATTCTTCAGTTCTTTTTATTGCATCTTCAGATTTTATCTCCATATTGAAGGTAATATTTTCCGCTTTAAATAAATCTTTTCTTTCATCCTTTGATGCAATTAAACTAGGATAGAAGTAATATAATTTCTCATTACTCATTTCATGACTTTCATTCAATAAACTACCAGTATAACTAAACTCTATTATTGCTGGTTTCTCAACGCTTGTATAAATTATAATATAACCTCCACCAACGAATCCAACATAGTAATATGATTCATTATCCTTAGCATCAAGCAATTTTGTTGGCCTCTTTATTTCAAATTCTCTATAGTTTTCATTTTGTTCTGATTCAATAAACATTTGAATATTGACCAATAAGTCTAGTTCGGTAAATTCAACTTCAATATTACTATAATCTATAGACTTTGCGTTTATTGTATATGCATAACTTCCCAATGTCATTGCAATAGTAAACACTAATAAAAATATTTTTTTCATTTTTCTCTCCTTTTCTTTTGAATTTTCTCACACTATAATTCTATTCTTTATTTTTCTACCTCTTTAATAATGTTATATTGGCTATTGCTATCATCTTTTATTTTTTTTAGTTCCATAAATGTGTATTTACCATTGAGTCTCTTGAGTGTGTTTGATAGTTCTTTGTCTTCTCTGAATCGACCAGCTTTGATTTGACAACCTTCATACACAGTTTTGAACAACTCTTCACTGTATAGGAGCAGTTCAAACTTGAATTTGACAGCCAATTCAAACAAATGCTTCTTCATTTCGCACATCATTTCATCAACTGAATCAAGTCTCTTGTCTTTGTAAAACGAGACAACCATGCATTCGCCACCACAGACATATCTTACTACACATTCTTGACAATGTTTTCTTTCTGACTGAATCTTCCAGAAAAGATTCATTTTCTCTTGATTGAGTCCTGAGTCTACTGTGCTCAGTTCCATTTCTTCAATGCCAATACTACCCGGACAAGCAATGATCTTTTTGTCTGGAGTAAAAGAAAATCTTCCAAGACCAGCATCGCATCTGGTAGTGATCTTATGATTCAATACAACTCTTTGTATAAATTTACCGAAGTAATCATCACCGTTTAATAAAATACCTAATGAGTTTAGTTTACCTTTCAATGTCTTCTGTAATATATATTTGTATAGTCTTGTGTATTGATTCTTTATCCCCTCTATATTGTCTTCATTGATGCCATCCACACTACTGTCAAAACTCCTAACTGGTTTAATACTAATTGTAGTGAAGTACTTGGACAATAACTTAAACGCTTTAACCAAATCCATCTTCTCATTTGTCAATGTTACAGCTACACCAAGGTATTCTCGATGCTTGATATTCTTGACATTATTGATGATTTGTTTGTATGTTCCCTCTTGTTTCTTGTTTACTCTATTGGCATCATGCGTTTCTTGATATCCATCAATGCTGATTCCAAATATATACCCAGCTGACTGTAATTTATCTACATTCTCTTTAGTAAGTAATGTTCCATTCGTGACTAACATAGGAAGAACTTCTTTACGTATCTCATTACTCCTAAAATGGCAGTATTCGGCCAGTTCAAGGATGAAATCCATTCTCAGTATTGGTTCGCCAGATCCTGTTGGATCAAATATGAATTTCTCTGCTTTAGGGAACTCCGATATAATAAAATCGATGAAACGTTTTGCTTCATCGATTGTTATATTCACATCAGGTCTATCTAGCATGAAGCAGTATTTACAATTCATGTTACACTTACTTGATGCATGTAGGCTTATGTATATTGTCTTGAAAAGTTCTTTCTTGTATATTGATTGAGTAGGAATTTCATCGTCCATGTGATTCTTCTTAAATATTCCCTTCAAATCCTTGGTGGTAATGTTCGGGTCATTTGGAAGGATTATCTGATTTCCATTAATTCGACTAACATAGATAGTATGATTACTCAATTCATATGTAATATAATCATTCATTCTGTTCCCCTATATTTCATTTTATTTCACCTTTGTTTTCAAAGTCATAGTATCATATCAACGTTGAATTGTCAATATCGTATCTTTTTTTTTTTTTTTGAAAAAATTTTTTAAAAATCATTTAATTTTTTTTGTTTATACAA
>Ga0265294_10011321_pt1 | contig 10042 bp, 9 predicted proteins | sample MunlanPumphouse3_FD_192504 | JGI IMG/M metagenome (GOLD analysis project Ga0265294, IMG submission 192504) | Groundwater microbial communities from a municipal landfill in Southern Ontario, Canada - Pumphouse #3 | ecosystem: Environmental > Aquatic > Deep subsurface > Groundwater | place...
GTAGTTCTTTCTTGTAGATTTTTCTAATATGGATTTCTCATATTGTTCTTTGATGAGAATCTTATCGATGATCAAAATGAAATGAGCGCCAAATCGAGAAGTAATGCCATTGAAGTTATGGAATTTATATCCTTCATAGTCATCTAAGACTTTATCATCTTGAGCGTTATCAAGTTCTTCCCACCATGTGCATTCAAAAACTTGAATAGCTTCATCGAGAACTTTAGGGAATACATCATCAGGATTCTCTTTTTGTCTTAATCCATCAATAGGAGTTAGTTTGAAGTTCTTTATCTTCTCTTCCGGAGTGTCTCCAGGAAAACCGCAGTTGACTGCTTGTTGAAAACACTTCTTATTTCCAGGGATGAAGTTGATTGAACATTTGCCTGTTCTTAATAGTGACTTAGCAGTATTACTTGTATTACGGCATTCAAGCACCATTGCATAGTGCTCTTTACCTGCGATGTAATAAGGGAATATTAAAGAATAGGATCCATAACTTGTCTTACCATCTTCAGATAGAGTACCAATCATTGTCAGTGGCATAGGAAAGAAACAGGAAGATTGATAAAAGTTATCTTTGATAATTATGCTTTTGAAATCGTTTTTCATAAGATGATGCCTCAAAAATAATTATAACTATTATCACCAGCAAGAACTAGATTGTTGTCATTTCAGTTTCTCTAAGCTACTGTCTCAATGTGGGTTTACACAAAGTTTAGTTAAAGCAGACTAGTCACTTTTATTTCTTTATTGCCATAATTTGTTTTATTTATTTGCTTCTATTAAAATTTCCACTCGTGTTGACATCTACAAAGACCTCTTGAAAAACTTCTCGGCACATCAAGTTTACGTTCTGATTGCTGAGTCTTGTTCTATCAAGAACATTCACAACAAATTTCTTCTTATATTTTGTTGGATTCATTTTTCGAGCCTTGCTAAAATTTTGAGTTTTGCCATCGAAATATTCTTTTAATAAAAGACTCCAATTCTCGACGATTTTAAACAAATATTCATATTTTGCATATAGTTCATCTTGCTCAAAAATGGTCGTATCACGTTTTTTCAAATATTCATTGACGATGAACAAAAACATTCTAAAATCATCTTCTTTTATTACAGATATTTTTTCCTTAAGCCACCACAATAGACGAACGTCCTTTGTCGTGATTGACCTGTCTAAAAATTCGCTCCATTGTCTCCAGGTAAAAGAGAAAACCAATGTCTCGCCGAAAGAATAGAGTCTGAAGCAATAATCGTAAAACTGTCTCTTGACACCTCTATCTTTGCTTGTCTCAATGGTTGTTTCTACCCAGTTTCTAATTTCTTGCCAAACATAACGGCGTTCACAATTGTTTATTCCTCGTGACATTATTTTATTACTCAAAAATTCACCAATTTTATATTTATATTCCAAGCTTGATGGCGAACAAGCATTCTTTAATTCAATCTCAAAAGTAGAAATGTCCTTTTGCAAACACAGCAAGAATTCATCCGCTTCCTTGATTTCTTGAGGAGACAGGGCTCCTAAATATACTTTTGAACCCCTTTCATTTCTCCCAATCAACTTTGTTGACATTTTTTCCACCACATTTCATCGATTTTATTTAGCATATTGGCAAGTACATCGATATGATTTGTTCTAGAACCGTCAGGATCTTCGTTAAATCCTATCTGATCGTATTTGCCTTCTTTCAAGTAAAGAACAACGAACTCTCTAATTACTAATTTTTCTAAAAACATTTTTTTCATTTCATCATCTATTTTCAAATACTCTGGATGACCAATGTTTACATATATTCTCCAGTCTCCAGTATGACCATCGCTCCATGCTCTTCGTGGATTTTCTGGTTCTTTTGTTGGGTGAATAGTAAAAGAGTCTTCCATTCCCCTCTTTTCATTCATATTGTAAAATATAGTGAACTTGTATTCTGCGACCTCATCGCCTTTTTCATATATACCATTATCCTCAGCAACAACAAGTCTTGCTCTTAAATCAATTTTTCCCTTTTTTACAACATCATCATAAACTTCGCTTAAGAAAATGATATCAAAAGGGGCGCTTTCTATCGTTTCAAAGGGATTCAACAAGCAATCAAAAGTACCTATTTTTTCAATTAAAGAAGCATTATCCTCTAAATTGTGAGTTGATACAGAAAGTCTAAGTCTTGTCTGTCTTTCTAAGTTGTTAGAAAAACTATAAACAATATCTGAAATGGACTCATTGGAATTTACTCTCTTATCTCCAATTCTTGGCAAAGTTCTGTTTGACATCACTAAGTCAAAATCTTTTTCTGGCGCTTTTTTGGTATCGATAGCGTAATAAAAAATGATTTTTTTTGCCTCAACACGTCGGCCAGAGGATGGGTAAATTGATAAGACTATAAAATTGTCAATATACTTTTCAGCGGTAGTTTCATTGATATCAACAACGATTTCTTGGCTTGTGTATTTTCCGAGCGGATCAATTTCAATAGAAGAGGTAGATAAAATATTCGAGAATCCGTTTGGAGAAACTATCTTGATTTCAACAAAAAACTTTTTCTTTGTACAATACGAACTTTTTACTATGAATTTAAAAGCTATTTTGTCGTTGTCATAAACTGTTTTTCTTTCTTCTGGATGGGGGAATACAATGTCTTTGAACCGAATGTTGTATTGTGATTTGAGGTCTCCTTTTCCGAGATTTTCAAATCCTTCATCCTTGAATAAAGATTGGATATCTTCTTTGATTTCGGAGAGAAGTGAATGAAGTAATTTATCTTCACTTTCTTTTTCTTTAATGAAACCCCATTCTTTAAGTTTTTCTGTGACGAGATTGGTAACGAAGTGTCTCATCTCAGAGTAGTATTTATTTCCTTTTTTTGTGCTTTGTATGTCGTAATGGGTAATGTTTTCCAGAGCAACCAATTCATTTTCCCAGTCTGGTTGAACTTCAATGTAACCAAAATACTTATCCTGCAAATTTTTAGGTAAAACATCACTTAAATTAATTTGTCCAATTTTCATTCCCCTTCTATAAAAAAAGAAGCCTCTGAGTCTTTCATCTAATTTTTTGCAAAGGAAAAACCCAACCTTTTTTGTCCTTAAGTTTAAATCTGGGCACACAATGGTCGATTTTTCATCTTCATAAAAATGATTTTCATCATAATTATCACTAGAATATTGTTTTGGAGTACAAGCTTTAACTCCGTTTACAAAAATGCCGGTGTTTTGTTGTTGGAAGAATGGCATAATTCTCCACCAAGTTTCTTCAATATCATATAGCATTTCTCCATTTATGATGGATTCAATTATTTCGGCTTTTGGATCACAAATAGTGATTCGAGTCCCGACATGGTTGATTGGGTCTAATCCGGTTTTTTCTTTGATATATTTTTTTGCATTATCACCTTCAAAAGCACCGTTTGTGTTCGATTTGTTTTTGTCGTTTACATTACATCTGTAACCAAATCCGATTGTTAAAGATTCAAAATAATACCTGCAAACACTAGAATTTGAAGCGGCACTATATAAAGTTTTGCCAATTCCAAACAGTCCGGCCCCCGTTGTCAACCCACCTGAAACGTTGTTGCAAGAAATTCTTGCCAATCTCCAATCTTCTGGAAAAGTTTCGTTATTATCACACATTTGAGCAATTTCGGCGATTTTTTTATTTGGGCCTGTTAAACCCTCAGTCCCGTAGTCAGTTACAGTTAAGAACTTACCCTTTGGGGTTTCAATTAAATCAATAGAGCATTTCCAGTTATTCCATGAATTTGTTGCCCTGGCTCCGACGGCGTTTTGAATAACGTCTTTTTGAAATCCATGTACCAGACCAAAACCAGTGCTATTGTACTCATTAATAATTTGCTCAACTCTTTTAATAAAATTAGTAGGTAAAGCGGTCAATGTTTCGTTTTCCATTTTAATTCTTCCTACAAAGAAAATGTGTCTTCTGCACTACTTTTGCCTAAATATTTGGTTTTCATCTTTTTGACCTCATTATCAATTGCAGAAAAAATCTTTCTAATATCCTTTTCAGAATAATCGTAATTGTTCCGATTGGAGCAATTTCCCAAGAGTTTCAAATCTTTAATCACTTTATTCACCCTTGCAACCGCTACTTTTTCAAAACGATCTCTTTTCTTATTCATACAAACACCAACTTTCTAATTATATTTTATTTTTGCATAACAAGATTTACAACTACATTTTCAATATGTAGTGAGAAATTTAGTATTAAAATTATGCATGAAGAATTTATTCTTCAAACTCAACAAAATCTATTGAATATAATTTATGTTTCTTTTTGATAATTACTGAATCGATGCCTATTTTGAGCAATTTATCATACGTCAATAACTCATGAGGCTGCAAACCCAATACTTCCCTTAATAGCCATTTCCCAAGCGCTTTATTTGGATCTGACATAAGTGCTTTTCCGCTTTCTTGACACACCTTCATTGAGATTACATTTCCGTTTGGAATTTTCATTTTCCACTTCTCTTCTCTGCTTGGAAAAAATGTTTGACACTCTTTTCTAATTTTTGCAGGGTAAGGTATATAAATTTCGTCTTTGTCTCTTTTTCTGCCACCCGCATTCCATTGGTTTAAACCGCTTTTTTCACCAACAAATCTAATTCCCTTTTTTACGGAGTATAGAGGAATAATTAAGCTTTCCTCATTATACGATTTCATATAGTGATGCTCTCTATTAGGGTAATATCTTTCGACGGTATTTAAAAGAGTTCTGAGTTGTTCCATTGGATTTTCTAAAATCTTAACGCCTAAGCTTAAGATTGGTTTCTCTAAATTAAACTGTTTAAAAAGAGTACTCTTGGCAAAATAAAATTCATAAGTCTCATATTTATCTTTAAAGCAGATTTTTTTGTCAGTTTCAGCAAGTAATTCAAGTGTACTGATATCGACTGGAAGGAGAGGTTCTTCAAAGATTTCGATCTTGTTTGGCCCACGCACCACGCAATGGTAGATCATATGATTTAAGTTGTATATTCTCATGGCAAACGAGATTCTTTCGTTTCTCAATTCAGATATTTTTTTTGCTAAATTTATTCCGCCAAGACCAGAATATAAAGGGGCCTGTCTATTGAATTCAGCAATTTTCTGATTTCTCGTAGTGTTAAGAAATGTCTTAATCCCAACGCCGACAGTTCCGATAACAGCATCAGCAGTACTATCATTTCTTGAAACATTAGTTGCACCAAAACATTCACAATAAATATTTTCAGTTGCACGATAATAAATAAGTGGAACCTCACTATCGGAAAATAGATTAGATAAAGATGCCACTAATTTTAAATCTTCTTTATATTTAATTAGTAGTTCTGGAGAATAAATTAACATACTAAACAATATTGTATATTTTCATTTAAGAATTTGCCACTTTTTAGAACCATTATTTTATTGCGGCGTGCTGCAATTATATGTATAATCAAAACAATGGAAAATAAGGATAAATCATTAAAATGCGCTAGCTTCTTTGCTGGTGTTGGGGGAATCGATGTTGGTTTCGAAAACAAAGGCTATTTCACCACAGTTTATGCAAATGAGATTGATCAAATGGCTTCTGCAACATTCGAACTAAACTTCAATATTAAAGTTGATTGTAGAGATATTAATTTAGTTAAAAATAATGAGATTCCGCAATTTGATATTATGTTGGCGGGTTTTCCATGCCAGGCTTTTAGTGTTGCTGGCTATAGGCGGGGTTTTAATGACGAAAAAGGAAGAGGAACATTATTTTTCGAATTAATAAGAATCGTTCGTGCAAAACATCCAAAAGTAATTTTTCTCGAAAATGTCAAAAACTTAGTTGGGCACGATAACGGCAATACCTTTAGAGTCATATTAGAATATTTGATGGAGAGCGGTTATTTTGTAAAATATCAGGTTTTAAACGCCAAAGATTTTGGAAACATTCCTCAGAATAGGGAGAGAATCTATATCGTTGCTTTTAGAAACAAAAAATCATTTCAAAAATTCGAATTTCCAAAACCTATTGAGCTAGTTACAAAGCTTTCAGAAGTAATTTGTTTTAATAAAAAAGTTGATGAGAAGTTTTATTACACAAAAGAGAATTGTTTCTTCTATGAAGAGTTGTTAAAAAACATGCACTCTTCAAACACCGTTTATCAGTGGAGAAGAATTTATGTTAGGGAAAACAAATCTGATGTGTGCCCGACATTAACCGCAAATATGGGGACAGGTGGCCATAACGTTCCGCTTGTTAAGACAAAATACGGTATAAGGAAACTAACTCCAAGAGAGTGTTTCAATCTTCAGGGTTTCCCTTCATATTTTAAGCTTCCTAATGTTGCAACGACTCATCTTTATAAACAGGCTGGTAACAGCGTTGTTGTTTCGGTCATCGAAAGAATCGCTGAAAATATTTTTCAAGCACTAAAATAGTTAATATTTAAGACTTTTGAAAACAAATTCTTTGAAAGAAGTTTTACTTCCACTATCTACAAAATTTTTGGCATCAATATTGATATCAAGGTACATAGGTTTATCAGGTCTAATTCTCAAAACACCTTTTTCGTGGTTTAAAGAACACATAAAAGTGTTGCCTGGTACTTTAAGAATATGAATAACCCTATCAACTTGGTTGTTTAGTACGATCATCCAGTCAGTTTTTATTAGGTCTACGTCAGGGTTTATCCAAAATACCTTTTTCTTTTCCTGAAGTTTGGCATAAGAAAAGAATGTGAAAAGTTCAACATTATTTTCCTTAAGATAATCACCAACTTCTTTCTTTGCTCTCAGGTCAATTTGACCAGTTGTTTTGTTTTCAATCGGTGGCAGGACAGTGTTGATTTTGCTTTTTGCTTTTTTGTTCTTTTGAAACGCTGTTACTCCAATCAATTCAAGAATAAAATAGGCTTCTTCAAGATATTGGTCTAGAAGTCGTCTCTCGTATTTATCCAAGTTATGTTTATTTCCCTTGGTCTTATTTTCGATATCATTGGTTCCGCATTCAGTAGCCTTTTGAATCAGCGCAGCTTCGAGATATGTAATATGCGATTGGTTTAGTTCGTCTTTTTTTGACGTTAAAAGAATTACTCTTTCCCACCAGTCTTTACTGAGTTTATGCTGTTTGATTCTTGAGCGCAAATCAGTTGCTTGCCCAACATAAACTTGTTTATTAGACAAGAGCATATATACTCCAACTTTATCTGCTGATTCATCATTCACAAGTTCATCAAGTTTATTTCTTGGGCAAGAATATAATTCCCCACCAAAATCCCAGCCGTCTGACTCTGAGATATTGATTAAACCATCTAACGTACCATTTTCAAGATACAGAGTTATCTTTTTTGCTTTTGCCAACATATATTAAACCTTCGTTATTTACATGCTAACAGTTTTAGATCTCTCAATCCAGAAAGATTCGTTACCAATAACAATCAACAAACAATTGATGTCAAAAAGGAAATTTCTTGAAACCAAACAAGATGATTGATTAAAGTTGCCTTAAACAATAATGTGTTTGAAATTGCTTAATTATTTACATTTGCTGGAAAAGCTACGCCAAGCCCTATAAAAAGAGCTGTAAAGAAAAGTAATATGGCCATTATTATAATTAAAATGACACTTATTCGAGAAAGCTTACTTTTTTGATGGGCTATTCGGGAATTAATCGAAACTTGATCAAATAAAGTTTCTGTTGAGGGCTCACTACTAATTAATTTTTCATTTTCTTTGTTATAGAAAACATCTTCATAATATTTGTTATAGATTTGATTGTTGTTCTTCTCTTTTTTGTTTCTACAACGAGGCAAAATTGTAATTACACAACATGCGATTGACAAAACGGAAAAGACTAAATATAAGCAACCAAAAATATAAGAAAGAATATTAAAAACCAATATCGTTGATTTGATAAAAAGAAACTCAAAAGATGTTGCTGAAAAAGCAAAGATGATGCCAGTAGCGGTTAATAAAGACATTGCTTTGCTATCGAAAGAAGAAATTGACGAATGAAGGCTGTTTAAAACTAGCTCTAATTCATTTCTTTTTGATTTAGCACTCATAGATACTTATCCACCCATGAATTAAAGTCCGTATTAATAATATTACATTGATAAAAGTAAGAATCAAATTCATAGCTATTGGTTCTTCTTATCCACTGTTGATAAGCTTTTTCTTCCTTTGTTAAGGAGTCAATAATATTCGAAAAGAACATCGAACTCATCGCAATCGGGTCGTTTCCTTTTCTATTGGCGATTTTTGATAATTTATCAGCTTCAAGAAGTGCAGAACCAATCCAAATATAGTCGCTATATTGACGTTTTACACCAGCTTTTATGATTAAATCCTCTGAGCAAGAAAGACCAATACCGGCTTTAATTGTCGGCCATTGCTTTTGTTCTAGTATTTTATTAAGCATTTTCATAAAAGTGTTTGCCATATAAGCGATTCGAAAAACATTAACGACATCTTCTTGAAGAGGCGTGTTATAAACTGCAAATACTGCATCGCCTCGGATTCCAACATCTATTGGAGACTTATCGTTGTCATTGAATATTTTAATTAATCCATCGCAAAAGCATCGCAAAATTCTAGCTTTGACCTTGTCGCTAATTCGCTGGTTCTTGAAAAGAGTGGACGAATCAACTATATCCACAAAAATACTTGCAATCCACGATCTAACCCCATTATTAAATGTTGTAATATTTTCAGGCGAGTTTGAAATATTAGGAATAGATTGTATTTCAACAGGAGAATTGACAATTTCTTTTATTTTTTTACTTTCTTCAACATAATCATAAGACATATAATTTCCTCCAAAATTTACATAAAAATGCTCGTTAAAACAACGCCCGCAAGAGAAAAAATAGGAAGCAGAAGCAAAATTACTTTCATGGCTCGGTTTCTTTTCCGTGCCGACAAATCAAGAAACCCTAAAAAAGTTCCAATAAAAGCAAAAAGAGCAAGTGAAATAGTTAGTAATGTTAAATTAATAACTACAATATTTTTCAGAGTCGGGGTCTCCATCGCCTTGATATTGCCTAACAAAAACGCAAAAATGGTCAATGCAATACTCGAAACAGTAAATTGTATTATTTGACCTTTTTGCAGAGTGTTGTTCAATTTATTAATCTCGGTACTTGTCCAGCGATTGTATTTTTTAATAAACGCAGAATAGTTTTCGTTTATTTTTAAAAGGTATTCATTTTTCTTTGTCAGAATTGAACTTTTCTCAAAATCTTTAATTTCATTCTCGAATGATTCTATTGAAGCAATAGCATTTTCGTATAAACAAAAACATTCATCAAATTGCTCTTGATTTTCAATACTCTTTTTTGAAGCAATGATAAAGTTATCGATGAGTTTCATTGCTTCTTTTGCCTGGGAAGAGTCATCAATTGATTTCGATTCAACAAAAATATTAAGTTTTCCGATTTGAGTTTTTGGCGAATAAACTTTTACTTTATTCTCATTGTTTTTTCCTAGTTTGTCTTTCATATTTTTCCTTTTTGCTACTTAAGGCACTAGTCAAAGAGGCTTTCGAGTTATGAAAATATCTTCGCGCTCAATTTTATATCATCTTTGATTTTATTTATTATACCATATAGCCAACAAGTTGAAATGTTTGATAGTAATCGGAGGTTTTGAGTATTCTTGATTCTTTAAATTTCGCGACTATAAGATAATAAATTGCGAGTATGGTTTTGTTTAAAGCGTTTTTGAAAAATATAGTTTAAGTCTTGAACTTCATATGTAGTTCTTTGCTCTAATAATATAGTTTTTGCTTAATGTGACGTTTGATTTTTGGTTTCCTTGCTGTCAATATTTTACATTTAAACAAATGGTTACAAAATTTTCTTGGATAATATGAGGAAAAAATAGGAAAAGCCAAAATAATAAGTTTGAAAAGAATCATAACTTGTTATAATTCTATAGTTGACTGTCTAACACAGTATGAATGAGGATTAAGCACTATGAGAAAATCACTGTTAATTTTACTTGGCATTTCATGCCTAACACTTGTGGCATGCAATGGGATAAAAGATAACCATTCAATCACACTTAATAA
>Ga0265294_10011323_pt1 | contig 10041 bp, 7 predicted proteins | sample MunlanPumphouse3_FD_192504 | JGI IMG/M metagenome (GOLD analysis project Ga0265294, IMG submission 192504) | Groundwater microbial communities from a municipal landfill in Southern Ontario, Canada - Pumphouse #3 | ecosystem: Environmental > Aquatic > Deep subsurface > Groundwater | place...
TGCGAACTTTTTCTGCGGGACCTGACCGCCGGGGCGATCTCCACAACACCCGACATCGCTGGAGTCGGAATCAGGCATTAGTGCTTTATTATGCGTCTTTTACGGTCGGAAATCAAGTCATCGCGCCCAAGGCAGGGCACAGATGTCCCCGTTGGTTTTGGAATCTTTTTGATTGCCGGCGTTGAAGCGGGCCGTGCTGATCCCTGAACAAACTTGCCCGAAAGCCCGGAATGACCGTTTCGGCCTTTGAATGTGCCGCCAAAAGATGAGAAACGCTCAAAAAATGCCGTCGATAGGGTTTAATAATGGATGCATTGAGTCATTTTACAGGGTTAGGCATGGCCGCTTCTTTCAAAATTCAGCCCTTTTGGTAAACGAGATCATTCCAGGCAGCGGATCTCGCCATTGTATATACAGCGGAATTTGTATTTCGCCTCTTTCGCGCCGCAGGACACCTCGCGGTGTTTTCCCAGAACGCTTGGTCGGCCGTCGGGCCGCAGCCAGAGTCCGCCTGGCTGAGCCCGGTTTGCGATCAATTCCCAGTCTCTGAACCTGAGAATGTTGTCAATGGAAGGGTCGCACGAATTGGGCCGGCTCGTTTCCGATAAGGCCGGAGAACCCGTGTGAACGCCCGGGGAGATTTGATTTTGGGAAAGATTCGGTCGGGGAGCGCTGTTCCCGATGAATGGCGCGGGTCTGCCTTGATCGACCATGCGTTGTTGCGATGGGGAGAAGCCCGTAATATTCGGCATGACGGCGGGCGGAGGATTCTGAACAGGAGTCTGGCCGGAACTTCTGATATGGTCCAGGTTCTGCTGCATGGTTGCCATCGCCCCCAGCAGCCCGATGGCCGCCTGCTGCCGCTCCTGATCGGCTCGCTGGGCTGCCTCCGCCTGGCGGCGCGCCTCCTCTGCCGCATAGTGATCGGCAACCGTTTCGGGCTGTGGGTTCCGCCAACCCGGGGCGGCGCCTGGAGCGGCTTCGGAAGGAGACTCGAAAAACGACCGAACCGGGTCCTGGGAGGACGGGATTTGCAAAGGGGGCGTTTGCTGAGACGGGGCAACCGGTTCGGGCTTTTCGGCCGATGCAACTGTTTCTCCTCCGGCGCTGCTGAAGCCGCCGGGCACAGGCGAACCGTCTCCGTCACCGGCTGCCGCCTGATGCGTCTCTCCTCCCTCGCTGCTGAAGCCGCCGCTGTTTTCGCCTCCGTCTGAAGCGATTTCTTCCGCGCCGGAACGTCTTGCGCATTCGTTTGCCATTGCGGGCAGATCACCATGGGCTGCAACGGCGATGGCGGCATCCTGGTCGGCCGCTGCAATGTCCGTCAACAAATCATCTACCGAGACCGATTCGCACGCACCGAGGGCGGCGGCGGATTCCTCCAGGGACCGCATCAGATTTTCGGAATGAAGTTTTGCATATACCGCCTTGTCCTGAGCATTGTTGTAACGGCTTTTGAATGCCTCATGGCTGCACGCCCTGCCTCGATAACGCGCCACCAGTTCTTTCAACTCTTCGAACCGCGCCGTCTCCTCCGGGCCGAGTTCGCCGAAAGCCTCCCGCAGGTTTGCCATATTCCGGTCCGATGCCGCACAGGCGCTCGCGAGGCCGTTCGCGCCGTCCATGGCGCGCTGAACATCCGTTTCGAAAACGCCGGAGCGCCCCACGGCCTGTCCTGCGAGAACGGCGATGCGGTCTTTTGATGTCCGGGCCGTATCGACGAAGGAGCGCACCTGTGCCGCGTTGCTCTGAATCCCCCGGATCTCCTCTGCTTTTTGCAGCGCTTCGGCGTTTAATTGCCGAATACCCCGCATCAAGCCCGCGCAGGCGTCGTACCCTTCCCGTATTCTTTCCGCCTCCTCCCGGGTGGCGCAGGATCGGCACTGCCCGCTCAAACGCTCCAGGGCCTCCCGGATCTGAGAGGCGTATCCTGTAACGCGGTCCCTGATCGACGCGACACGGGCGCTGTATGCCGCAATATTCGAGCAGCTTCGCGCCGTCTCTTCAATTCTGGCGGCAAGGGCGGGCCCGGCCATGGCTGCCAACTCCTCCTGAGCGAGGTTTGCATCCCTTTCGGCGTCGCTCGCAGTGCCCTCCAGGCCGCTGCAGATTCCCGCCAGGGAGGTTGCGTGGCCCTCCAGCAGATTCAGCGTTCTGATTCGCTCCTTATCGAGCATCTCTGCCAGGCGCGGACGGTTTATCTCCTGCTGCCGTTCACGTTCCCTCTCGATCTGTTCCTCCTCGATCAGGGCCTGAACCAGGCTGCCTCCTTCGTACATGAATTCAACGGAATCCTGGAATCCCTTCACGGTCATGGTGGCAGCGCCCACGGCGACCAGTACCGGCACCGTGCCGGTCAGCATCGCCCCGACAGTTATGCCCGTACCGACCGCCGCCTGTTCCAGAAGACGGCAGGCGCACTCTCCGGAGGAAAGGCCCTCATTCTTGCAGCGAATGATCTGCTCTGTCGTCAGGAGGACGGTAAGCACCGCGGCCCCGTGACGCTCCGTGAAACCGGGTTGCTCGCCTGGCGTCTGGGCGGGTGTTCCCCCGGTCTGCACCCTCTGAGTCTCCGCGTTGGCGTCGGGACCTGTGAGTGGCCGCCTGACCCTGGAAGGAGGAGTCGATTGAACCGGCACAGGCTGGGTGTCGCCCGACAGGTTCGGAGATACCAGAGGCCTCCTGGCGCCGGAAGGCGGGGTCGAAGACGGAGCGGTCTGAACCGGAACCGGCTGTGTCTCCGCGGACCGTATGCTCGGGTCTACCGTGAGGGGTCGCCTGGCGCCGGGAGGTTGAGTCGAAGACGGGGCGGTCTGAACCGGCACAGGCTGGGTGTCGCCCGACAGGTTCGGAGATACCAGAGGCCGCCTGGCACCGGAAGGCGGGGTCGAAGACGGAACGGTCTGAACCGGAACCGGCTGGGTCTCCGCGGACCGTATGCTCGGATCTACCGTGAGGGGTCGCCTGGCACCGGAAGACGGAGCGGTCTGAACCGTAATGCCCTGATCTTCGGCCTCAACGCATGGAACCGCGAGAACCAGACACAACGCAGCGATCCACATCAAAAACCATGTCCTTCGTCCTTCCATATCCACCTCTCAGCATTCGCTTTTCCATGACATCCGCTGCGACGCAATGCGGACCGGCTCTACTCGATTACCAGGGGCAGGTTCTTCTCCGCTGCGGCCTGACCCGACCGGATCGCCACCTTGATCACGTAATACCCCTTTGCCCCTGCCGTGATATGTTCCACCCGCAACGTCTTCCGCCCGTTCAGGGCCTCCACCTCAACAGGCCGCTGTTCGAAAAGCGTCTTTCCCTGTTCCGCGATCGCGTAGGCTGCCGATGCCCGGATCTTTTCACCGCCCGCTTGGGAATCGTTGACGGTGAATTCAATGCGCAGGTCGAACCTTGAACCGGCCTTGACGACAGGCGGGTCGAGACCGAGCCGGTCGATCCGGATGGATGGAGGAACGGCAGTGGCTGCGGACTGGGCGCCGGCGTTAAGCCGTGCCTGTCTGACCCGCTCGGGCAGGTCGGGCGTGACTCCGACCGGGACATTGAAATCCATGAACGACCCGTCCCGGAACACCTTGAGCTGCGCCACCGAGCCGAACCCGATTTCATCCACGGCTGCAACCAGAAAACCCGTATCGGTTCCGGCCAGGGACTTTCCGTTCAGGGACACGATGAGGTCGTTCGCCTGGATACCGACCAGATCGGCAGGCCCCCCTTTCGAAGCAAAGAAAACCTTCATGCCTGCAGAATCCTGACCGAATCGCAATCGAATGAGGGCTTCCTGACCGAGCAATGCGCAAGCCTCTGCATATTCGCCGCGACCGAGATGCACATCGACAATGCACTCCTGAAGCAGCTTTTTCACTTCATCGGACGGATTTTTTTCAAGTCCCGTACGCGCCGCCTGCAGTGCCGGGTCCCAGGAGCCGATACGCAGGTATGCGGCAGCGAGATCCCGCAGAATGATGGGATCATTCGGGTCGAGAGCATAAGCCCGTTTGATGCTTTGCAATCCCTCGGTCGGCCTGTGCAGGTGCTCAACAAGAATCCGTCCGATCATGTCGTGGTTTGCCGCCACTTCCCGCAATGCGTTGGACTGCTGGAAAGCGGTGACGGATTCCTCAAATCGTCCCAGGTTGATCAACGCATGCCCTGCCCAATGCGGCGCCGCATAATGGTTTGGCTCCAATGCCGCAGCGGATCGAAATGACTGGAGGGCGGCATCGAAGTTTCCGTTATTCAGAGATTCCCTTCCCGCCTGCATCAATCGATCAAATTCGGTGGCAAAAAACTGCTGGACATTTCCTACAGCCGGCTGGCCGGGTCCCGAAATCGCCTGGCCGCCGGGAAATTCCGCCTTCTGCGGAGTGTTCTGGCAGGACGAAAACAGAAATAGAAAAACCGGGAAGACAATCATGAATGCAATTTGAATGAGCGGTCGCGTGCCCAGGCTTGTCCGGGTCATTCGCATGCTCAAGCTTCCGCCGTACAGCTTGTTCATTTCTTCGCTCCTTGCAAAATGCTGCCCCGATCGTAAAAAGCTATGCAATTGAAAACAGTTGGATTCCACCAAAAATCAAGGAAAGAGGCGGAGGGAATTGTACACGGGAGTGGATCTTCGTTCAACAGATTTCAGCAATCTTTCCTCAAAGACAAGGATGGTTGGGCCTCGAAACGGAATTCCGGAAACACCTCACTTATCCTGCTTTTTATCCAGTTATTGGCCCTTGAATTCCCGCCCGGTTGCCGTTCAATGCTTTCAATGAAAGGGTTCCGGTGCAATATAAAAACAACACACACGGCCGGATGGGAGATTATGCCAGGCGTCCCCGGAATTCAAAAGGCCGGGTGAGCCGTTTCAGTATCCCCCATTCTCGAGGGGTCGAAAACAGATGCGCCGGGTTTTCACTTTCCAGTTCCGCCTGGGACCCGTATCCCCAAAGCACGCCTGCGGAGGCAATTCCGTTCGCATGGGCCGCCTTCAGGTCCATCCCTCTGTCTCCGATCATCAGCGTGTCTTTCGATGCCCTGCCCTCAGACAGCATTCGGGCGATCTGCTGCTCCTTGTAAACACCCACGTCGCCGCCGTTCACAAACAGAAAGAGATGATCCAGTTCAAACATGCGCACTATCTTCTCGGCGTAGTCAGGGCGTTTCGATGTGGAAACGGCCATGGGAACATGATTCGCATGCAGATCCTCCAAAACCTCCGTCACACCGGGGTACAAACGATTCTCGGCGTACCCGATATCGGAAAACCTTTCTCTGAATTTGGCCACGAGGTGTTCTATAATTTCCCTGGACCCGGTTCCGGCCAGAAGTGCGAACGTATCGTCAATCGGCGGCCCGATGAACCTTGCCAGAGAAGACTCGGGAACTTGCGGATATCCGAATTCGTTCAACGCGTAGTTGATCGACCGGGCGATGCCCGTGAGCGAGTCGCTGATCGTGCCGTCCAGATCGAATAAGATCAGATCGTATTCCATAATTCCTCAGGCTTTCGCTTGAGCCCGTCCGATGTTTATACGGCATGATACCGCGTTGCGGTTCGATTACAATGTTTTTTTGGACCTTGAATCTTCCGCTCTAAAATATACTATTTGACAATTTAATTAAGCATGGTATTTTTTAATAAAAAACGTAGAAAGGAGACGATCATGAACCTGCAGATACTCGCTCAAAATATAAGACGGCTGAGAACTGCGAAGCGCTTGAGCCAAAGCGCGCTGGCGGATGCCGCGGGTCTCTCCTTGCCGGCGATTAAGAATCTCGAACTCGCAAAGAACGAACCGCGAATGAGGACCGTACAGGCTATTGCCAGGGCCCTCGGAGTGAAGCTTCAGGAGCTTTTCCTGCCGGTCCGGGAATTGCGCGCCGTCCGGTTTCGTTCGGTAAGGCGGATGCAGAACCGCGAGAATGTTCTGGCCGAAGTGGCAAGATGGCTCGACGATTTCAGCTATCTTGAAAAGGTTCTGAACAACCAGATGACCTTCAGCCTCAAGCCGGTCCGGGCGCAATGCTCCAGAAACCGTCTATCTGAGGCCGCCGGACTTTGTCGGAAAAAGCTGGGGCTGAAACCGACCGAACCCATCCATGACATCTGCGGCCTTCTTGAAAGTGCGGGCGTGAAAGTCTTCCCGGTTCCCATGGCATCCGACGGATTTTTCGGCATGTCGGTGGGAGAGGAGAGCGGCGGCCCGGCAGTGGTCGTGAACGCATGGGAGCGGATTCCCGTGGAAAGGCAGATTTTCAGCGCCGCCCACGAACTTGGCCATCTCATGTTGCATCTCGACGCCTACGATGTCAGCCGGATCGAAGAAAGCAAAGAGGAAGAGCACGAGGCCGATTGTTTCGCCGGGCACTTTCTGATGCCTAACGACGGGTTCCGCAAGGAATGGAATGAAGCGGCGGGATTGCACTTCGTGGATAGAGTCTTCAAGGTCAAACGCATTTTCCGCGTCAGTTACAAGACCGTGCTTTACCGCCTTTTGGAAGACGGGGTCGTGGGCAGTTCCATTTGGGCAAAATTCAACAACTCATACCAGCAGCGCTTCAACAGGAAACTCCCCTTCAAGCGGGAACCGATGGGATTCGATCCCACCGAACCGTTCGGAATGCGGCGATTCGATTTCTTCGAAGACCGTTTCAGTCGACTGACCAGGGAGGCGGTGGAAAAAGACAAGATATCGCTTGGCCGCGGCGCGGAAATGCTTCGAATCGGCATTGAGGAAATGCATGATCTCCTGCGGAATTGGGAGGTCATTCTGTGAAACGCCCCCTGTCCGCCGCAGGTTGATGATCATGGACGCATGCGTGTTGATCGATTACATACAGCGACTGGCCGATAATTCCCGGAGCTTCTGTCCTATTCTTCTTTTCGTGTCCGGTTTTTGACGTTTGAATCCCCCACTCTATTGCTGTTCAATTCTTTCGATGAAAGGTTTCCGGCGATGTGCCCCCGGAATTCGCCATGCGATTCCATGAAGTTGGGATTGCTGCCTAACCTTCTTGAATGCGTACAGATTTAACTTCTCTAAAATCATGTTTTGTGTTAGCGGAACTGATTGATTGGAATCCAGGTATGATGAAGTCAACGGAAAATGCATCCGCGCACCTGTCAGCCAGGGCGTTGAACGCATATAAACTGTAGACTCATGAAACAATCGGAGAAACTGGAAATAATGAAAAAGTTTATTATCTTACTCTCGTGTTTGATGCTCGTCGGCTGCGCCGTGACGCCGCCTGAGCCGAAAATGGAAGCGGAACCGTATATCGCGAAATTTGATTATACCCCGGATACTCAGGCCGCCCCCAACTCCTCAGGGGTGACCTTTACGGTCTCAAACGGCAGTTATAAGACCAACAGCAAAGATATGCTCTGGTTCACTTATCCGCAATTTGCCGGTCTGGAAAACGGCATAAAGAGCGATCTTGGGGATATCCTTATTGCCAAGGGATTCAGCGTCCGCGGGCCTTTTGGTTCATACGACTTGATACCGTATTCTGATAAGAAAAACATTGATATGCTTCTAGTCCCTCAGATAGAGCTCAACATCAAAATAAAGGACCAGAAATCGGAAGTAGAGAATATCTGGGCGGCGCCTCCTGTCGACATTCTGACTGGCAATGTCGAAGTGAGCGGAAAGGTGACGGTTGAGTTAAGGGAGATCGCTACCTTGGTGCTGATGTGGGCCAAAAGCGTTCCCTTTGAGGAATTTAAATTTTCTTACAGGGTCCGCAATTGTCCATTTTACAACGAGAAGCACCGCATCGTTTTTGATCTCAAGCCAATTATCATGACCGACGTGGCGAAAGGCGTAGAATCTCAATATCCTGAGATTATGGCCGCTATCGCGAGCCTCATCGATGCCGAAGAGATGAATATTCTCAAAAAGCAATGTCAGGAAGTCAGAAAGGATAAAACGTCCAACCAGGGAATGCAGCCTGCAAAATGACCCTCGCAAATGCGGGGAAAAACAGGGGCATCCCGATTATTGCCCTTTGCCGTTTAAATCCCCTGCCCGCTTGGCGTTCAATTCTTTCGATGAAGGGTTCCCGGAATTCGCCATGTGATTTCATGAAGTCGGGATTGCTGCTTAACCTCCGTGAATGCGTACAAAATTTACTTCTCTAAAATCATGTTTTGTGTTAGCGAAATGGACTGGTTGGAATCCAGATATGATGAAGTCATCAAAATTTCCAATATGATTTCTGACGAAAACGGTCGTTGGTTCTGCATCGAAGAAGCTTTCAAAGCAATTTTTTATCTATTCGCGGGCAAGTCAGACTCGAAGATCAAAATGTTAAACCGGGGAAACAAACAGATTATCAGGGCAAATCGACCTGATAATCAATGGTCGCTTTCTATAATCGTAATTGATTTAAAAGGCTTGCATTTTTAAGATAAAGGCCATATAGTCTTACCAGTAAGATAAATAAATTATAGGGAGGCATATTATGGCAAATGTATCAACAACAAAAATGTCCTCTAAAGGACAGGTTGTTATTCCAGAAAACATACGGAAACAACTCAATTTAAAGGCTGGGGCTCAATTTGTCGTTGTCGGTGAGAAGGATGTTGTTATTCTTAAAAACATAGCACCTCCATCCCTTGATGAATTTGATGCTCTAATTGCTGACGCCAGAAAAAAAGGGAAACAAGCCGGATTAAAAAAGTCTGATATTAAGGATGCGATATTTAAAGCTCGAGGGAAGAAGAAATGAAAATCATCCTTGATACGAATGTTTTCATATCTGGGATATTTTTTAGTGGCCCTCCTTTTCAAATTCTCAAGGCATGGCAAAACTCAAGACTACAAATTGTACTTTCGCAAGAAATCCTTAATGAATACCAACGTGTTGCTGAGTCTTTAGCGGCTAAATTTCCAGCAATCGACATCTTGCCGATTATTGAACTTATGACAATTCATGGGCAACTTATAGACACCCAAGGTTTTGATATATCTGTATGTGATGACCCTGATGACAATAAGTTCATGGAATGCGCAATTGCCAGCAATAGCGAAATAATTATCAGCGGAGACAAACATTTATTAAAGGTGTCAGGATATCAAGGCATTACAGTTTTGAAGCCACGGGAATTCGTTGATAGCTATTTGAAATAATAATCAAAAGCGAACAAGGGCATTGAGATGGACTGGGAAAAGCCGGCACGTTTTATACCTTTAGCTGAAGACTTCCCAAAACTACCAGTTTCCAAGGTTTTTCTTGGCTTTTCCCTGCGCACTCATGCCTAGCGTCAGGCAGTGACCGAATTTATTCACACCCGTAAGGAAATTTTCCACAATGGACATTCCACGGATCTTCAACATCACCGAAAGTGCTCACCGCATCCACAACCCGTTCACACCCGAAAAGCTCGCCACCCTCGGCGCGGCGCTGCGTCTGGAAACGGGAACCCGAGTGCTCGACCTCGGCAGTGGTTCCGGTGAGATGCTGTGCACCTGGGCACGCGATTACGGCGTCATCGGCACCGGCATCGACATGAGCCAGTTGTTCACCGAGCAAGCGAAACTACGTGCTGAAGAACTCGGCGTCGCCGATCAAGTCAAGTTCATCCATGGCGATGCTGCCGGCTACGTCTCTGACGAGAAGGCCGGTGTGGCAGCCTGTGTCGGCGCCACGTGGATCGGCGGGGGAGTCGCCGGCACTATCGAGCTTCTGGCGCGGAGCCTCCGCCCCGGAGGGATCATCCTCATCGGCGAGCCCTACTGGCGGCAGTTACCGCCGACGGAAGATGTTGCCAAGGGGTGTCTTGCCCACTCAATCTCCGACTTTCTCCTGCTTCCGGAACTTCTCGCGTCTTTTGGCCGCCTCGGCTACGACGTCGTTGAGATGGTTCTGGCTGACCAAGACGGTTGGGACAGATACGAGGCGGCCAAGTGGCTCACCATGCGCCGATGGCTTGAAGCCAATCCCGACGACGAGTTAGCCAAAGAGGTTCGAGCCCAACTGACCTCGGAACCCGTGCGCCACGCCACTTACACGCGTGAATACCTGGGC
>Ga0265294_10011324_pt1 | contig 10040 bp, 7 predicted proteins | sample MunlanPumphouse3_FD_192504 | JGI IMG/M metagenome (GOLD analysis project Ga0265294, IMG submission 192504) | Groundwater microbial communities from a municipal landfill in Southern Ontario, Canada - Pumphouse #3 | ecosystem: Environmental > Aquatic > Deep subsurface > Groundwater | place...
ACCATACGGCAAAAACCAGACAAAGTACTTCCAGTAAGTAGGCCAGCCATATTCCGGGATCTGATATTCCAAACATAAGTACCGGTATTAATTAAATTGTAATAATTCTTCTTCGTTCAGACAATTCAGCTTGTGTGCTGTTATCACTTCAAGTGTTTTGGTGGTATCGCTGGTACGCATAATCAGTATGCCTCTGTTATCCAGATAAAAAGAATACATGTATTCAATATTGATGCCTGCCAGAGTAAAATACGAAATGGTCTCGGCTGCAGTACCTACAGTATTAGCGAGCGATATGGCAAAAACTTCTGTCAGGTTCACTGCCAGACCACGGCTTTTCAAAGCCAGATAGGCTTTGCGCGGTTCAGGAGTAATAAGCCTGTAGATGCCGTATTCCACTGTATCGGAAACGGTAGATGCTATGATCTGCAGCTTTTCCGATTTGATAATGTCCAGAATCTCGTTGAGAGAACCCAGTTTGTTTTCTATAAAAATGGAAATCTGATGTATGCTCATGGTATTCGAATTAATGGTTACGCATATCATTGACACGAACAGCCTTGCCCTCGCTTTTGGGCAGGCTGCCTTTTTTAACCAGCTTCAGCTTAGGAGTCACCAACAGTTCATCTTTGAGTTGCCGGGTTATTTCTTTGGTGAGCCATTGCAGTTTAGAATAGTCGTCAGTAAACAATTCTTCGAGTTCTACTTCGACGCTCATTTCGTCGTTATTATTGTTGGTGCTGAGCACAATAAGATAATTGCTGCTCAATTCTTCGAATTTCATTAAAATGGTTTCCACCTGGATGGGGAAAATATTAACACCTTTCAGAATAATCATATCGTCACTCCGACCTTTCATGCGGTCCAAACGCACATGATTCCTGCCGCAGGGGCAGGCTCCGGGCAAAATACGGGTAAGGTCTCTGGTGCGGTAACGCAGCAGAGGCATGGCCTCTCGGTTTATGGTGGTCAGAACTAATTCTCCGATTTCACCATCGGCCACCGGTTCGAGAGTGTCCGGATTGATAATTTCCACTATATAATAATCTTCCCAAATATGCATACCGTTTTGTTCCGGACATTCAAAAGCCACTCCGGGCCCGCACATTTCGGACATTCCGAAACTATTATAAGCTTTGACGCCCAACATTTCTTCGATGCGTTTACGCTGAGCTTCCGAGTGGGGTTCTGCTCCGATCAGTAAGGTGCGTAATTTTGTATCGCGAGGATCGATTCCCTGTTGAAGCATCACTTCGTACAAACGGCTGGCATAGCTTGGTATGGCATGCAGAGCAGTTGTCCCGAAGTCAGTAATGAATTTAATTTGCCTCAGGGTGTTACCGGCTGCAGCAGGTACGGTGAGCATACCCAAACGTTCCGCCCCATACTGGAAACCCAGCCCCCCGGTAAACATACCATAACCCGAGGAATTCTGAAAGATATCCGATTTCCGTAAACCCACCATATAAAGGCAACGCGCCACGGCTTCTGCCCATTGGTCTAAGTCTTGCTGTGTATGCAAGACAACAGTGGGGTTACCCGTAGTTCCGCTGGAGGAATGCAGGCGCACCGTTTTGTCCAGGGGTACAGCTGCCATTCCGAAAGGATAGTTGTTGCGAAGATCTGTTTTGGTAGTAAATGGAATTCTTTTTAGATCATCCAGCGTTTTGATATCCTCGGGACTGAGTTTATATTCCTCAAAACGATTACGATAAAAGGGGGAGTTTTGGCAATGATTCAGAGTTTTTCTGAGCCTTTCCATCTGTAATTTCTCAATTCCGTTCCGGCTCAGTGTTTCCAAGGCTGCATGCAAATACATCTTAAATACAGGTTTTATGTCAAAAATGTGCAAATGTAATAAATTATCTGTTTTTTACACCCTCAAGGAGTGTAAAGATTTCTATCTTTGCATCAAAATATAGGATATGGACAAATCCGGGCGTTTTATGCCCAAAAAACAAAAAATCAGTACTATTCCGGTTTCTGAAGAGTCGTTGTTGATGGACTTTCTTATTGTTAAACTCCAGGATCAGTCCCGTAACAAGATTAAATCTTTGCTGGCTCACCAACAAGTATTGGTCAACAGACGGGTAATCCGCCAGTTTGACCATTTACTCAAGCCCGGGGATGATGTCAGTATTCTTTGGACTAAAGGGAAACAAAGCCTTAATCATCCAAGACTTAAAATTTTGTTTGAAGACAAAGACCTGATCGTGGTGGAAAAGGCTGCAGGCCTTCTTTCGATTGGAACTGCCAAAGAACGTAGTAAAACAGCTTATTCCATTCTGAGTGAATACGTAAAAAAACAGCATCCGGGCAACAAAATATTTGTAGTGCATCGCCTGGACAGGGAAACTTCAGGCATCATGCTTTTTGCAAAAAATCAGGACATTCAGTCACTCATGCAAAACAATTGGCGCTTTGCCGTCAATCAACGCAAATACCTGGGAGTACTGGAAGGGATTCCGCAAACCGGTGACGGCAGCGGGCAGGGGACAGTAATTTCTTATTTATGGGAAAGCAAAGCCTTGATTGTTTATGCCAGTTCTAATCCCGAAGATGGCCTTAAAGCTATCACGCATTACAAAGTTCTGAAAAGCAGTGAGCATTACAGTATAGCTGAATTCAGGCTTGATACCGGACGAAAAAATCAGATCAGGGTACAAATGAACAGCATCGGTTACCCCATAGCCGGCGATTTGAAATACGGAGGACATCCAAGTCCTATCAAACGCATGGCCTTGCATGCCTGTGTTTTGGCCTTTACTCACCCTGTCAGCGGGGAACAAATGCTTTTTGAAAGCGAGATTCCCAAAGAATTCAACCGGCTGCTGGCACTTGATAGCAAAAATACTGATCAATAAGACTGTTTTAGTAGCACAACAACAAAGCCCTGCAATCTTCTGGATTACAGGGCTTTTGTCTTACATAATTGTGCCCAGAACAGGACTCGAACCTGCACAGCCTTGCGGCCACTAGTCCCTGAAACTAGCGTGTCTACCAATTTCACCATCTGGGCAAGATGATGCAGGGAAAGGTACCCAGGATGAGACTCGAACTCACACGAGCGAACGCCCACTACCCCCTCAAAGTAGCGTGTCTACCAATTCCACCACCTGGGTTCGTATTCTCTTTTTAAAAGGAAGATAAAGATACCTGAAGTCTTCCCAAAAATAATAGCGACCGCTGTCGCTACTTCTAGAGCGAAAAACGGGACTCGAACCCGCGACCCTAACCTTGGCAAGGTTATGCTCTACCAACTGAGCTATTTTCGCGATTGCGGAGCAAAAGTACTATCTTTTTTGTATTCGGCAAATACTTCCGGAATTTTTTTTTGATTTTTCTTTTTAGACCTGCAGATGGCCTGAAACTAATCCATTCTTTGTTTGTAATCGGAATAATAGTATTCCCTCCAAATTTCAATCTCCCGGTCCTGACGTAAAAAACAAAGGGCAGGATGAGCGACTCCATTGAAAGTATGGGTTTTTACCACAGTATAATGAATCATGTCTTCGAAGATCAATGTATCACCGGCCCTGAGAGGATGGGGGAAAGTCCAGAAGCCCATACTGTCTCCGGCCAGGCAACTGTTACCTCCCATATGATATTTGTAGGGGTAGAGCTCTTCGTCGGGCTTACTTGCCCCCCTGATCAGAGGTTTATAGGGCATTTCCAGGCAATCGGGCATATGACAGGCAAAGGAAACATTCAACATTGCCGTATCAACGCCTTGATTACTAACGATATCAACTACTTGAGCATATAAGAAGCCTGTTTGCCATACAAAGGCACTTCCCGGTTCCATAATGAGGTGTATATGCGGGTACCTGGATTTAAAACTTCTGAGCACATCGATTAAATGGGCAGTATCGTAGTCTTTGCGGGTAATCAGATGTCCACCGCCCAGATTCAGCCATTGAATTTGTCCGAACAAATGACCAAACTTTTTTTCCACAGCCTGCAGTGTTCTTTCCAGGACGTAAGAATCAGATTCACAAAGGCTGTGAAAATGTAGTCCTTCTACACCGGCAGGAAGTCCGTCTTTAAGCTTTACAGCTGGTATACCCAGTCGACCTCCCGGACGGGCCGGATTGTACAAATCGGTTTCCACTTCGGAATATTCCGGATTAATTCGCAAACCACAGGAAACTGAGTGATTCCCGGAAGCCATGATCTGAGGATAAAGCAATTCAAATTGCGAAAGAGAGTTGAAAGTGATTTGTTTGCTTAACTGTAGAAAATGTGGAAAATCCTGAACCGTAAAAGCAGGCAGATAGCTGTGAGTAAGCTCAGCCATTTCTTCGTAAGCAAGGCGGGCTTCGTTCAACGAACTCGATGTAGTGCCCTGGAAGCCGTATTCTTTGAACAAGGGAAAGGCTTTCCACATGGCAAAAGCCTTGAAGGCCAATACTATTTCTACACCAGCTTTGTCACGAACATCCGCGATTTTTTCGAGGTTCTTTCTCAAAAGTGATTCTTCGAGCACATAAGCAGGGCAGGGGCATTTACTCAGATCCATTTTGGTTTAATTTAATGCTTTCATACTGGCAAATTTAAGCAAAAGCAGTTTATAACCAGCCTGCTTAAATTCAACACCGATTTTGCAATTATCGCCTTGACCCTCAATTTTTTGTATCAGGCCTTCACCGAATCGTTCGTGCAACACTCTTTGACCCGGTCTGAATTCACCTTTTGAAGTTTTGACACCGGAACCGCCTGCTTCTGCTTGAAAACTACCCTTCTGACCGGCGGCAGATCCGGCAGGCCTGGCAGATAGTTTGCTCCATTTTCCCTGCCGGCTGCTGATGTTTTCGAGCGGATTTTTGACAGGCTGCCCGCTTGGCCTTGTTGTTTTATTTGCTTCCGGATTGTAAAAAGAAGAAGGACGATGAATGCTTCCAAAGCCTGAAGAGGATTCTGTTTCTTTTTCAGCCAGGGGACGACTGGGCAAATCCAACAAGTTCTGATCCAGGTCATTCAAAAAACGGCTGGGCCTGGAATATTCTGTCTGACCATTGCGAAAACGGCTTTTTGCATAACTCAACACGCATTGGTTACCGGCCCGTGTAATGGCCACGTATAACAAGCGTCGTTCTTCTTCGAGCTCACGCTCGGATTCCTGATTGCGTATAGAGGGAAAAATGCTGTCTTCCAGGCCGCTTACAAAGACATTTTTAAATTCCAGACCTTTGGCGGCGTGGACTGTCATCAAGTTTACTTTATCGCCCTCGTCGACTTCGTCCTGATCGGTCAAGAGGGATATTTCGGCCAGGTAGTCGGGGAGCAGTATTTGTTCATTCCCTTCTTCCAGTCGGCTTTGGCAGAAATCGAACATACCCGAAAGCAAAGATTCCAAATGTTCCTTACGGTTAATGCCTTCCTCGGAATTGTCTTGCAAAAGAGCCGCGTTGATGCCACTGTCCTGTACCAGTTTTTTGGTAAACTCATACACATTCAGACTTGATGAAAAGGGTCTCAGACCATCGATAAGCGAACTGAACAATTGTAATTTGCTGGCAGTGCCACTATGTACAGCTAAGTTATATGTCAGGGCATTAGCGGTTATTTCCCAAAAAGTGACCTGGTGTTGGTTAGCTGACTGGCGTATTTTGTCGAGAGTTGTTTTGCCGATGCCTCTGGCCGGAAAATTGATGACACGCTTAAAAGCTTCTTCGTCAGAGGGATTTATAACCAGCCTCAGATATGCAACGATATCCTTGATCTCTTTGCGTTGGTAAAAAGAGGTGCCGCCGTAGATGCGATAAGGAATACCCCGCTTGCGTAAGGCATCTTCCAAAATACGTGATTGAGCATTAGTGCGATAAAGCACGGCAAACTCACTCCAGGGATCATAAACGCTCATATGCAGCTCGTTGATCTTATTGGCGATCATATAAGCTTCTTCCATGTCCGAAAAAGCACTCAGAACCTGTATTTTGTTCCCTGCTTCCCGTTTGGAAAATACCGATTTGTGAATTTGCTTTCTGTTCTTGGCAATCAGGCTGTTGGCTAAATTGACAATATTCTGAGTGGAACGGTAATTTTGTTCCAGTTTAAACATCAGGCATTCGGGGTAAGTCTTTTTGAAATTCAGAATGTTGTCTATGTTAGCTCCCCTGAATGAATAAATGCTCTGAGAATCGTCACCTACTACACATACTTTGTGATGACGTTCGGCCAGTCGGCTGACTATAAGATGTTGTGAGAAATTGGTATCCTGGTATTCATCCACCAGAATAAACTGAAAGCGAGATTGATACGCTTTGAGTATTTCGGGATGATCACGAAACAATACATTAGTGTTATACAACAAGTCGTCAAAATCCATGGCTGAAGCCAGACGGCAGCGTTGCACATAGCGCTGGTAGATTTCGGCAATTCGGGGCATTTTGGTAAATAAATCCCTTTCCTGCAGGGCAGGATTGTTCGCGTAGGCATTTGCTGAAATCAAATCGTTTTTGGCCGATGAAATGCGGGCATGTACTGCTCCTTCGCGGTAAATCTTTTCGTCCAGACCCAAATCGCGGATAATGCTTTTTATCTGGTTCTTGCTGTCTGTGGCATCGTAAATACTAAAAGAGGAAGGATAGCCCAGGACCGAAGCTTCAGCCCGCAAAATCCGCAAAAAAACGGAATGAAAAGTCCCCATCCACAACAAAGAAGCCGATTCAGGATCCACCAGAGTGGCAATACGTTCTTTCATTTCTCTGGCCGCTTTGTTGGTAAAAGTAAGGGCCATGATGTTCCAGGGAGCCAGGCCCTGTTTAAGCAAAACAGCCACCTTACGGGTCAGCACCCGTGTTTTGCCCGATCCGGCTCCGGCAATCACCAGCGAAGGTCCATCGTTGTACAGCACAGCTTGTTTCTGGCTGTCGTTGAGTTTATCTAAAATTTTCTCCACAAATTCAGCAATAAGAATGGACAAAGTTAGCAGAAATTGCCCTATGCGACAAAATAATCCCGGCCTAAGTCTTCTAATTTATTCAGAGTCGAAATCAGCTTTGAACGCAATTCTGAAGGCTGAGCATGCAAAAAGCGCATTAGCCTGAATTCCCGCCTGAAAGCGGGGATAAATCGTCCACCGGAACAAGCAGCAAGTATGAATACCAAAAACAAAATAAAAGCCTTAAGAATAGAAAAATTAAACAGCAATACCGGCAGAATGCTCAGTACTATATACCAAAGCGGCAACAAAAGAGCCGAGAGAGCAAAACGATAGCTGCTGTGCATTTGACGATCTTTGTCAAGCTTTACTATAGCCTGAATGACCTTTCGTATCGGCCAGTTAATAATATAAGCAGGAAAAAGGGCTAGTGCCATAAACACAATTTTAAGCTTTTGCCTTTCCAGTATTCTTCTTAAATTTTCTAATAAACAATATTTATCTTCCCTGCTGCCCGGCAGAACATCGTAAATCACATGAAATTCTTTTAGGATACTTGTTTGTGTTTTTTCTTCATTTTTGTTCTCGAAAAACTCTTTGAGTCTGAGACTCAACTGACGACGAGCTTCAAAACAGTTAAGAGCACTTTTTTTCAGGTCCCTGGCCTGAAGATAAGCCGGGCTTAATAAGCGGGACAAGCCATAGATCTCTTCGTAACAATCAGCATTGTGTATGTCTGTTATCAAATCTTTAATCTTCTCAGCCAATGTCTCCCGCAAGACATTCATGCCCAGTACCGGATCCTGTTCGTAATAAGCTGCAAAATCCGACACGAATATAGCTTTTCCGAAATGCACCACCAGATCTGCTCCAGGCTGTTCGTATTCGGAATAGTCTATACCCACAGGTACAATTTGTACATCTCTGCTTTTTCCCACAGCCAGTTGTGCCTCTAAAGCTATCCGAAACAGGCCTTTGACCAGGGACCTGAGACGGCGATGACCGTCCTGACTGCCTTCGGGCATCAGACATAAAGTACCGTTATTTAAAAGCACTGAACAGGCCTCTTTGAACTGTTGCTCATTTTTGCTGAGTTTGGAATAGCCGTCACGCATCCTGTAGACGGGCATAATTTTGATCAGTCTTAGCAGAAAGGCTGTCCATTTTTTTTGGAACATATCTGCCCTGGCCATAAAGACTACAGGTCTTTTTTGCCAGAGTAATACAGCCAGCGCATCCATCAGGGCATTCTGATGATTAGGAGCAAATATCACAGGCCCCTTATCGGGAATGTTTTCCCGGCCGGTATAGTGAATATTCTTATAAAAACAACGAAAACAAATGCGGGTATAAAAACGCAGAGAAGTATACAATAAAGAACTGCGTTCAATATCTTTTTTTGAATTGAAAAGAAACACAACAAAAGTACTATTTATGAAAGTAATTTATTTAATCCAGGGGTTTTTTTGACCAGGAATAGGAAAGCCCCAAACCAGATACAATATGCCAGATTCCCCACCAGGCAGTAATGAACAACATACCGCCAATGGCCATTTCGGGAGGAAATATTTTGGGATTGAACAAGAGGGCCAGGCCCAGACCTGAATTCTGAATACCCGTCTCGATAGTAATTGCTCTGCGTTCTTTACGATCTACACGCAGTAATGAAGCAAAGGAAAAACCAGTCAACAATGCCAGGCCATTATGAACAAGAACTATAATAAAAATCCACTGTATGTGTTTAAGGAATAAATCAAAATTATTGGAAAAAGCCATAATGACTATCAACAAAAACAGCCCCATGGATACCTTGCGAAAAGTCGGGGATATTTTTTTGGAGAATTTCGGAAAAAAATGGGTACACAGCAAACCCAGTGTGAGAGGTATTCCCAACAGGATAAAAATGGTGGAAAACATTTGGCCCAGAGGAATAAATATAGGTTGCAGTAAATCATCAGAGGCTTTTGCCATATAATCTACATATAAACCTCCAAAAATCTTAAAAATTAAAGGCGTGGTAAATATGGCTAAAGCGGTATTAATGGCAGTCATAGTTACTGATAACTCTGTTTTGCCTTTGGCCAGGTTGGTCATGAAATTGGAAATATTTCCACCGGGACAAGCCGAGACCAAAATCATACCCATACTGATGGTAGGAGTAAGCCACTTGTGAAAAAGAATAATCAACAAGAAGGTAAGTGAAGGCATCAGAATGAGTTGAGAAGTCAAACCGGTTATCAATGCTTTGGGTTTGAGCAATACTTCTTTGAACACATTCAGGCGTATATCCAGGGCAACGCCAAACATTATTAAAGCTAAAATACTGTTTACCAGGTGAGTTCCTGCTGCGGAGAAGTTTATGGTCACTTGATCAAGGACCGACAAGGATTCGTGCATACGTTTTATTTTAATTTCCTCTTTTCGATACTGGCTGCTAATTTAAAGTATTTATTGTAAATCTCAAACAAATCTTTTTTAGTAATTTTGCAGCTTCAATAAATATTAGAGTATAAAGACAATGGCAAAGGAATTGAAAGAATTGTGCTCACGCAGCGAAAATTACTCGCAATGGTATACAGATTTGGTTAATAAAGCCGATTTGGCAGAAAATTCTGCCGTAAGAGGTTGTATGGTTATAAAACCCTACGGATACTCTATCTGGGAAAAAATGCAGGCTCAACTGGACAAGATGTTCAAGGAAACCGGACATCAAAACGCTTACTTTCCTTTGTTTATTCCCAAATCTTTTTTGAGCCGCGAAGCCGAACACGTCGAAGGTTTCGCCAAAGAATGCGCCGTCGTAACCCATTACAGACTCAAACAATCCCCCGAAGGTGACCATCTTATAGTAGATCCCGAGGCAAAACTTGAAGAGGAACTGATTGTAAGGCCAACTTCTGAAACCATTATCTGGAACACTTACAAAGACTGGATTCAATCTTACAGAGATTTGCCCATACTATGCAATCAATGGGCCAACGTGGTTCGTTGGGAGATGCGTACCAGGTTGTTTTTGCGTACCACCGAATTTTTATGGCAGGAAGGGCATACCGCGCATGCTACCAAAAAAGAAGCTGAGGAAGAAGCACTGACAATACTGAACATATATTCAGATTTTGCTGAACAATATATGGCCATGCCTGTGCTCAAAGGGGTA
>Ga0265294_10011326_pt1 | contig 10040 bp, 8 predicted proteins | sample MunlanPumphouse3_FD_192504 | JGI IMG/M metagenome (GOLD analysis project Ga0265294, IMG submission 192504) | Groundwater microbial communities from a municipal landfill in Southern Ontario, Canada - Pumphouse #3 | ecosystem: Environmental > Aquatic > Deep subsurface > Groundwater | place...
CCTCTAATTTCTGAATATCCTCTTCTGTTGTTTCACTTGGGGTTATTGAAGCATTTTCATTGAAATTCAATGATAACGCTACTATATGAAGCGTTTTAGGAGCATTTTCAATTGTAATTTCATATTTATCTTCATTATTTTTTTCAATATTTGTTGTAAATTCTTCTTCTTCCTCAATTATACTTTCTTCACAATAAGGAACAAATGTCCAGTATTCACTTAATTCTAAAGTAACACCATCTTCATTTTCATTAACATAAAATTCTGCCCATTCACTTGTACATCTAACTTCATTTCCTTCTTTATAACAAGAACATGGGTATCCAATTATACTTGAACATAAATATTCAATTATCATAGGGTTATCTGTTGCAATGTGTGTACTTGTTTTGAATTTCATGAATTCAATTGTTGTTTCATCACCAAATGTAATTACAAGTTCTTCTGTTGGTTTAAATCCACATATAATATCATTTCCAATTTCACAAGTACATTCCGATTTAAATCCTTCCGTACAATATTTCTCTAAAATTATTTTATCGTTCAAAGCTTCTTTAGGTAAACAATCTTCATTCACAACTGAGAAAATAGTTCCCATTAAGAACAGTAACATTAGAATAGATATTTTTTTCATAATTAAATTAAAAAGAGAAATTATTTTAACCAACTGGCATAATCTTTCTTTAATTCCGCTAACAATTCTCTTGCTTTTTTGTTTCCTTCTTTTTTTAATTTGTAAATTAATTCAATGTCACGGAAATCTTTTTTTCCTTCTTGGTATTCTTCTAAAATTACAGCACCTTTCTTTAACAATAACAATGCAATTTCATAACAAGAACCTTTTGATTCTTCAGTTGTTTCCATTCCATTTTGTAATGCTAAATAGAATGCATTAAAATAAAAATCAGGATCAGGTTCTTCAATATTAACATTTTTTTCTAATAAATATTCAACAATTTGAATGTTACCTTCATTTATAGCTACCTGTAAAGGCGTGAATCCATTTTCATCTTTCTTATTAACATCAAGTCCAACAATTTCAACTAAATATTTCATAGAAATTGTAGAATTATATTCCGCTGCTCTGTGTAAGAAATCAATTGAATATTTCTCTTCAATTCCCTTATAATCTCCTTTAAACTCTCTTTCAAGCTCTTCAATTACCCCAAACATTACAAAATCATTAATTTTTTCTGTACTATGAAAAGTTTTTACTTTTTCATCAATTTTCTTTTTATTATACAATTCAGGGTTTTCCTTTTTAATTTTTTCAAATCTTTTTAATTCTAAGATTGATAATACGTTCTTTTGAGGACCATTAATGATATTTTTATTTTTCATATTCTGTTTAGGGGAAGTGGTGATTTTTAAACATTTTGATTAATAAGAGGATATGGACTTGCCGGGGATTGAACCCGGAGTCTCTACCTTGCGAAGGTAGCGTCATACCATTAGACCACAAGCCCACTATTATGTTAAAGTGAACTAATATTTTAAACATTCCATGTGTATAAATTTATTATGGATTTATTTATCTTAGGATTAATTGTTATTGTTTGTTTGATATTTTCTTTAATTGTGAGTAAAATATTATGGAAAGGTATGGAGATGATGTTCAAATTTCTTTTTGTATCTATCGTTACAATCATTCTAAGCGCAATCCTTATATACTTCTTTTTATTCATTTTATGATATCTTTTTATAATTCCCAACTCTAATTATAACATGTCTAAAACCTTTTTTTTATTGGCCAATTTAAATTCTAAAAGCAAAGAGGATATTAATTTTATAAAAAATGCTATGCGTGATGCTTTTGATAAATTAGACGGGAGTATTAATTTAGTATTAAGTCCCAGGGAAAGGTTATTACATATTGACCCTCGTTTAATCAACAAATTAAAGAAAGCTGAAAAGACAGGTAAATTTAAAGTAAAAGAATTTAAAGACCAGAAGAAAAAGTATGAGAAAATATTAAACAAAATGTTTAACCATAATGGTTTTGTCCCTGAGAATTATTGCGTTACTGAATTCAAGGATTTATTATTAAAAAATAAATATCGTATAAAAATTTATGTTCTCCCCATAACCCAACAGATGTTATGTTATGATTGGAGATGTAAACTTTTACTTAATAATTCAAATTTAAATAACAATGAAAGTTTAGTTAATGATTATATTAGGATGAGATTGGATAGAACTAATATTTCTAATAATGAAATTCTTTCATTTTTAAGTTTATTAAAGGGCAATACTATTGTTTTAATTGATGAGATTCATCATGGGGTTATAAGTAGGTACCCTGACAATAATGAGTTTATATTCCCTAACAATCGCGTATTTATACCTAACGTTATAATTAAAGATGAGGTTATAAATCAAAAACTATATAAATAATTTTTTCACTCCATAAAAAGGACACGATAAGTTAATTGTCATTAAGAACGTTTTAGAAGTTTGTTTAAGATGTTTAAGTTACGTTTATGATGCGAATTGGTTTTCTGTAAACAAATTATTTCGCCTATAAAAAATTCCACTTCCTCTGAGGAATTAAATACAATTTAGGGTTTCTAATTTTCCTCTTTTTAAGCAAAGTTTATATAGTTTGAAGCACAAGTTTTTAGTGGTAATGATTATGAGTCCTATTCCACAAACTACTATAACTAAAGCATTCATTGGTAATACTGAAAAAGAAAAAATCAATGAAGGACATAAAAAAATAAATGATAAAATGAATGAGATAATTGACTCTAAAAAGGAATTTAAAACAGGAAGTCAACTTAACGTTCAACAAGAAATGTTTCTTAGAAAAACCATTAAAGAAAATAAAGATAATCTAAAAATGAGTGATTATATTAAGTATAACAACTTAAAGGAAAAAGACTCAATTATAAAAGACGTTTTATTTGTATCACTTGCATTACAATATGGTGACGAAAAGCAAAAAGCAATGGCCCTTGATTTATATAACGAGTTAAGGCCAATATTGGAACAAGAGGGTGTCAAAGATTTACCTGGATATGAAGAAGTCAAACCTCTAGATATATCTGTACGACAAGATTTTAATCAAGAAGGACCTATAAAAGTTAGTTCAATAGATATTATTCCTTGGGGTACAGTTGGAGAAGATAAAATTCCAGAAAAAATTCTATATAAAAATTATTATGGAGAAACAAGAAATTACACTTTAATAAAAGAGAAAGAAGGTATTTATAGAGATGGTAATAAAATTCCGTATTATAAATACAATGAGAAAGGTACTGATTATACTATTGGATTAGATGAAATTATAAAATTAGGACATTTCAATTCAGAAAAGATAGGTATAAAATTAGTTGAATCTCAAGGTATTAAAATACAAGGCAGAGATCCATTATTGATTTATCCTGAGGACTATGATAAACTTTCAATTGAACATTTATTGAATTCAAAACAAATGTTAATTCCAATAAAAGATTTAGAAGAAGAAAATAGATTAAGATTAAAAAGTCATGTTTTACGTCCAGAAATTGCAAAAATGGCAGATGATTGTCTTAGAGACCTTTCAAAAAGAGGTTTATTAACAGATTCGGTTAGAAGTAAATTTTTAATTAGTTTATATGAAGTGGATTATATGGACAGGGCGGTGGGTTATCGCCACAACCTAGCTAAAAAATATATAAGAGCAGTACAAAATTTAGATTCACAACTCAGGGATTATCCTAATCTTTTTGCTAGAGGTATTGATAATTTAAAAGTACAAATACAAGTTAAAACAGAACAATTTCATGAAGAACCCAATACTTCTCCATTTACAAATGGTAATGTTCCCAGGATAGCATCTACTTTAAATCAAGGTTTAGAAGAAGTATCTAAATTAGGAAAACTTGATTTTTTCTTTTTTGGAAGAAGAGATCTCTTAGACACTTTTTTAGATATGAAAAGTATGGATTTAGTTCCGGGAGCTATAGTTCAGAAGAATATAAGACAAGAACAATTTAATTTATTATCTGAAGAAGAATATCAAGAAATTGATAGATTCCTTCTTAGTCTTCTTGGTGAAACCTATTACAATAATATGATAAATCAATTTATAGGAAGTGTGAGTGGTGATGTTGGTTCTGGAAGAAGGTTTGAAGAAGGAAATGTTAACGTTTCAACACCTACATCAAATATTAATTATGAAACAAATGTTAAACGTGTCAAAATGTTAATTAATGCTGCATTATACCCTGATAAATTATCTAGAGGTATTTCAAGTAATATTGGCGGCACTGAATGGTACGTAGGTACTGCAGATATTGAAGGAGCGATTGCAAGGTGTTTCATTTTATCACAAAGAATGAATATTGTATCTGGGCCTGGTAGAGGGGGTGGTTCTGCAGCATTATTAGGAACAGTAGAACAAGATACAAGTGGTTACAAATTAGATTCTTCCGGTAATTTAATTCCAAAAAAAGATGAAAAAGGAAACATTATTTATCAAAAAGATAAAAATGGAAGTATTATTAAAGATGAAAACGGAGATCCTATACCTAAATATGAAAAAGCAGAAAAAAAGGTAGAATTAGAAAGAGGGTTTGGTTCATTACATTATACTGCGCAAACTCGAAGTTTAAAAGAAAGAATAATTGATTATGCAGATAATTTAAAAGATAAAGAAAAAAAAGATTTTTGGAGTAAAATAAAATTAATTTATGTTAAAAAAGGAGTGCCAATAAGTGAAAATGAAGAAAATATTAAAACATATGATTTTGCAAATATAAACACAGATAAAAAAGTATTTTTTAAATATAACAAAGAGGAAAGACTTTTTGAAGACATAATGAAAGATGAGAATGCATTTGTTGGTTTTACTCCTGATACTGAAGATTTTTTAAGAGAAAAAGGTTTATTTGAAGAAGAAATTCCATTAGATATAAGGGCTGGGGGAGGCAAAAGTTTTGATAAAGTAACTGGTGGTTTTAGTATTTCGTCTGTTTATATGGGAAATTATGCTCAATTAGATTCTTCACAATTTGCTTATGAAAAAGACAAGGAAACTTTAAAAATAATTCAAAAAACTGCAGCACATGTATTTGGTAAGGAAGGATATTCAGGTAATTTCTTATTTACTACCAGGCATAATGAAAAAAATGATGATATCTGGACAATTAATGAGTTATATTACATGGACAATAAAGGAGATGTTTTTAAACTCCTTTTTGTGGATAATACTATTTTAGATTACTTTAATGGTTTTGCATTTGGTTCAGATTCTCCTTATGCTAAAACAAGTGCCTATACAAATTATCAATGGGAAACAGATACTAAAGGAATTATTGCTGCTATTGATGTAGGTGATATTTTTGATATTTCTTGGAAACCCACAGCAGGTTATCAATATCAAGAAGTAACAACACCTGAAAGATTTAAGAAGGAAGTAGGTTCTGAAGGAAAAACTAAAACAAGTGTTATAGATAAGGAAAATAGAAGAAAATATGAGGAACAACACACAATAATGTTTGAATTTAAAAAGAGTGGATGGGATACTAAATTTGCCATTCCAATGACTCTTGGTTATTATAATATAAAAGAAAATGATGAAGAAGGTAAAGAAAGAATAATAAGTAAAATTGATTATGAAACTTATGGTGGAACATTAGTTGTAAAAAATGAAAATAATCGTATAATATTAGGTGGAAAAGGAGGAGTTTCCGAAATGGAAAGGAAAGATGTGGAAGAGGATCCTACTAAGTCTGATATTTATGATTTTTATGGAATGTATGATTATAGAAACGGTGGATTAAAATGGGGTGTCGGTGGTGCATATCATACCGGAGCAGCAATGGAAAATTTAGAAACAACTCAAGAAACCTATGAGTATTTAACTAATCTTAAAAGAGTTTTAACAAGAAGTTACATTGGTACTGATATATCAAATCATTATTTGGGTCTTTACTTTTTGAATGCTTTACAAATGAGTAATAATCCAGTAAGAGATGAAAATGGAGACATAAAATATAGAAAAGATGAAAATGGAAAGATCATATATAAAAAAGATAAAGAAGGAAACCTTATTCGTGATAAAGAAAACAATCCCGTACCAATACCCGTTACAGAAAATACAGAATTTTTCTTTAGATTAGCAGGAATTTATAAGTGGAATAAGGAAAGTAATACCGGTATTAAATTTGATTTAAGTAGAATTCCTGGTTTAGAAGATAATTTAAAAGAGATAACTAGATTAAATGATAAAATTGGAAATAAAGAGTATGATATGGGTAATCTTGATGATGATACTAAAAAATTAAATGAAAGTTTAAATGAATTAAATGACACAGTTTGGAAGGTACAATCGAGATTTGTTTTTGATGAGAATAGTTCTAGAGTAACTATTCAATTTGATGTTAATGAAAAAACTAAAGAACTGTATGAACCAGGGGTATATGGTCTTTATAATCATGAGAATGGTTTTTTCAAGATTTTTGTACAACCCTCTAGTTCAATTTCAAAAACAGAGATAAATTCAAAACTTAGTGAAAGTGAGGAAAAATCCTATTTGCTCGGTGCAGGTTTTGGTGTAGGTAATGCTTTCCGTTTAGCTGTAAGTGGTGGTGCTATATTGGCTGCTGATATGGTTACAGATTTTAAAAATTATGATACTTCTAAAACAAAACTTGGTTTTGAAAAAAGAACATATCCTACGAGGGGAGGTTTTGGAAGTGTGTTTATAGGTTATAGTGAAGAATTAATTGAAAAAACAAAAAAAATAAAAGAAGTAGACGAAATAATTAAGGGATTACGCGAAAATAAATTACCTGAAAATAATAATACTTTAAATACTGCATTTAGATTAATGTATGATGAAATAAAAGATTCAAAAAAATATTCTGATGGATTTAAGAGAGTTGTTTCAGGTCAAGCTGGATTGAATTATTTAAGTACGTATGAAAGAGATTTATTCGAAAAAATGCTTAGTGATAAAATTTCAATTGATTTAAAAGAATTTTCAAAGAGGAGATTGCACTCTTTCGGTTTAGGTGCAATATATTTGCATACCCGTTCTTATAGTGTTATTGATGAATTTCGTGTTACTGGTTTTGAAGAAGGACCAGCAGGACCATTAGGTGTGGGAAGTACGAATAAAATGCCTATATTTGGAACAATTCCTAAGAAAACTGAAGATAATATAAAAAATTCAATAGAAATTCCATTTAATTATTCTGTAACAAACGAAGTTGACGCTTATGTAATATATAGGTATAAGTGGGCAGAATATGCTTCTAAGAAATTGAAAACGGAAGAGCATGGAGTAGCTTTAGGTTTTGAAACTTTTAGAGGGAAATTTGCTACCTTTGGTGAATTGGCATTAAATTATTCAAAAACTACTGATAAGACCCAACAGAAACAAATAAAGAAGAAAATGATAGATACTCTTGCAACTCTTGGATTTAAAGTTAAAGGAAAAGAATTAGATTTTTCACTTGCTTTACAGGGATTTTTGGGAGATACGAGTAAGTTTTCTAGTTCTTTAGATGATACTTATGTTCCAGACAACCAAAGTCTTGATTATGGTGCTGGATTATTATTCAGTATTGATTTTTAAAAAAAGATAAGGAATTTATTCCTTATTATTTATTTCTTTCAACGTTCCTTCCAAATCATCTAATTGTTTTGATATCCTCTCAAGGGCCCTTCTCATGCTACTTATTTCATATGACAAGTTCTGGAAAAGCACTCTATCCTGGAATGGAGATATAACGGCCTTTGGTGCCACATTATCTTCTTCAACTCTTCTCTCTTTCACAACTTCTTTCTTTTTAGTTTCAGTTGGCTTTTCTTTTTTCACTTCAACTTTCTTTGTTGGTTTCTTTTCTTTCATGTCACTCTTGACCTCTTTTATCCATTTCTTTAAATTAACATAAGGTAAAAATTTATACTTACCTGTTTTTTTATAAATTATTTCTTTCAATTCAGCAAGTTTAGCTTGATTAATACTTTCCCCTTCCCACTTTTCAAGTGCTTTTTTAATTACTTTTTTTACATCATCTTCCAATCAATCACCCTATTTTCTAATTAATATAATTTCAATTGCGGAAACCTTATTCTTATTTCCATCTTCACCAGTAATCTCTTCAGTCATAATCTTAACGTCTTTAACTTCTGCATCACTAACAAACCTGTTCCTAACAATTTCCGTAACATCTACTGCTCTGCTAATAACTTTACCTCTCGCTTTAACTACAACTTCCTTAATTCCAGAATTAAACTGAGTAACTACTGCTAAAACATAACTCATTATGTTCTTTTTCCCTATAAAAACTACGTTCTCGTTATCTTTTTCCATACCTACACCTCTTTTTCACTTGTTGATTACTTTATATTTAGTATTGTAAATTTAAAAAAACTATTTTATTTTACTCTCTTTTCCAACTTTTAATCCCTTTTCAAAAACAACGTTAGGTCCACTTACACAACCAAATTTACCGTTTTCATTTTTAATTTCATTTTCTTCTAATGTATTATTTGTTCCAATTAAACAATCTTGTAATTTACTTGAATTTATTTTACTTTTCTCTAAAACCATAGAATTGTATATTTCACTATTTTCTATTAAACATTTTTCTCCAATAAAACTGTAAGGTTTAACCTTAACATTTTTCAAAATCACATTTTTTGATATGAAGCAAGGCCCTTCAATTTCACAATTTTCTATATTAACATTTTCTTCCATTGAAATTTCATTTTCATTTTTCTTCATGAGTTCAGCATTACTTTCAAGAACAGATAGTGGTGTCCCCACATCATTCCAATACCCTTTAGCAACAAAACCATACAATTTACCTTCCAAACTCATTCGTGTTAAAGCGTCTGTAACTTCATATTCATTCCTTTTACTCAATTTTATGTCTTCTAAATATTTCATATCTCCTGAAGTGAAAAGGTAAACACTTCCATTAATTAAATTACTTTTAGGTTCTTCAGGTTTTTCTTCAATATCAATCACCCTATCATTCCCATTCAATATAACAATACCAAAATTGTGGGGGTCCGGAACGGTTTTTAAAAGCATGGCATTAACATTTTCATCTTTATATTTCATTACCATTTCTTCAACATCTTCTCCATCTACTATAATGTCCCCTGCCATGATTAAAGCGCATTTATCCTCTATAAATTCTTTAGTTGAAAGTATCGCGGAAGCCGTTCCCATACCGTATTTCTCTATGTCTTGTAAAAGGTAAATTATTTTTTTACCTTTATAATTATCTTTAAATTGTTCTTGAATTTGTTTTAAATTATCTTTATTTGTTAAAATACAAATTTCTTCTATAAAATTAAACTTACACATTATATCTAAACTTCTCTGAACTATACTTTTACCGCCAATGGGAAGCATACATTTAGATATCTCTTGAGTTAAAGGCAACAATCGAGTACCCTTCCCAGCAGTTAGAATAACTCCTTTCATTAGATTGATTAAAAACCAGTAGGTTTTTATTATTATCTCATTTTAATTTCAAGTATGATACCAGTTTGTGATTCTTGCGGAATAAGAACTTCCGATTTTACAGAAATTAAATGTCCAAAATGCGGAGAGACTATAATTAGATGCGCTTCATGTAAGAGTAACATGGTTACTTATACCTGTAAAAAGTGCAAATTTATGGGCCCATAATCCCTTTCTAATTTAAATTTTACACGTTTAATTTCTATTATGTCTAAATTTTTCGGTACTAATGGGATTAGAGGTACATTACCCTTAATGTCCCCTGAATTCGTTTTAAAATTAGGTGTTTCATTTGGAACCTGGGCAAAAAAAAGAGGGCACAATGAAATATACATAGGCAAAGATACAAGAGTTACTGGTGAAATGGTTGAATCCGCCTTAGTAAGTGGTCTTTTATGGAGTGGTTGTAAGCCCATTATTTTAGGAGTAATTCCCTCCCCTGGAGTGGAATTTTTAAGTGCCCGTGATAAGAAACCGCACATTATAATAACCTCCTCACATAACCCTCCTGAATGGATAGGTTTAAAGTTTGGTGATGAGGAAGGTCTTCCTTTATCTAAAGAGAGGGGAA
>Ga0265294_10011327_pt1 | contig 10039 bp, 8 predicted proteins | sample MunlanPumphouse3_FD_192504 | JGI IMG/M metagenome (GOLD analysis project Ga0265294, IMG submission 192504) | Groundwater microbial communities from a municipal landfill in Southern Ontario, Canada - Pumphouse #3 | ecosystem: Environmental > Aquatic > Deep subsurface > Groundwater | place...
TCTGTTCTTGAATAATGTTCTTCTTAAAGAGCAGAAAAGAATAGAGACTGCTAAGAGAACAGAAAGATCAATTCCGTTTTCTAGAGTCTTTTTAGGATAATTCAAAATTATCCTCTTTTTTTTAAATTGACTTTACCCCGTAAAAATGTTATAACCTACATATGAACTTTGGCTACGAAAAAGTCACAGAAGATTTTTTAAGTATCCTATCTGAAAGATCTAAAGTAATAATTTCAAGAAGATTTGCCTTAAACGGAAAAAAAGCAGAAACCTTAGAAAAAATAGGAAAAGACTATAATATTACACGAGAAAGAGTCAGACAAATAGAAGCAGATAGTATAAAAAAAATCAAAAAGAATTTTAATCATTTTAAAAGCAAAAAAGAATTTGACGAGATTCAAGCTTTTTTTATTTCAGAACTTAAAATTAAAGGAGGAATTAAAAAAGAAACTCTTTTTTTAAAAACTTTAGGAAAGGAAAAAGACAAAAACTATATTATCTTTCTTCTTCATTTATCTGATGGTCTAAAAAAAACAAAAGAAGAAAAAAACTACCACGCATCTTGGACATTAAATAATGATATTTTTAATGAAGCTAAAGAAGTCATTAAAGAAATTATTAAATTATTTAAAGAAACAAAAACTCCTTTAAATATTCAGAATCTAGCAGAAGCAATTGATTTTAATAAAGATAAAGAAACCTTAAAATCATTTATTGAACTCTCTAAAAAAATTGAAACAACTTTTAATAAAAAAGAGTATGGGCTTTCTGTTTGGCCAGAAGTATATCCTAAAACAGTCAGAGATAAAATCTATTTAATTTTAAAACAGCAAAAAAAAACCACTTCATTTTAAAGAAATCTCTAAAAAAATCGAAAACCTAAACTCTGAAATATTAGCCACTTCTGCTTGTAATAAAAAGTTACACCCTCAAACAATTCATAACGAGCTTATCAGAAACAATAACTTTGTGCTTATAGGCAGAGGTATTTACGCTTTAAGAGAATGGGGCTATAATGAGGGTCAAGTAAAGGATGTCATTTTAGATATATTAAAAAACACAAAGAATTCTTTAACCAAAGAAGAGGTCATCAGTTTAGTCTCAGAAAAAAGAATTGTTAAAAAGTCCACTATTTTACTAAACTTACAAAACAAAGAAATATTTGCAAAAGATCATTCGGGCAAATACAAAATTAAAGAAAGTTAAATTATGATCAAAATCATTTTTCCATACATAGAGTTCTTGTGGGCAATATTTAGCCTTATCTGGTGGTTCTTTCTTTTCTATATTTCCATTAAACTTCTTCATTTTTCCTATTTAAACTGGATGAATACAAAATGGGCAGAAGAGAATGCGGACAATATGCTTTTAGAGATTAAGATTCCAAGAGAGGTGATTAGACCAATGCGAGTAATGGAAGACGTTTTCTCTGTTATTTGGGGAGCCATGTATGACCCACCAAATGAAAAAGAAAAATACTTTGAAGGAAAATTTCTTTTAAGCTTTTCCCTTGAAATCGTAAGTCTTGAAGGCACTCCTCATTTCTATATCAGAATACCAAGAGCCGTTAGAAAAAACATGGAAGCCTCCATTTATTCACAATATCCAGATGTTGAGCTCGTTGAAGTAAAAGACTATGTTGAAGACCTTTCTCGTAATTTACCAAATAATGAATGGGATTTATGGGGTTGTGATTTTATGCCCTTAAAAAGCGATGTTTATCCCATTAAAACTTACAAAAAATTCTTTGATCAAGGGTCAGAAGCCCCTTATGAGGAAAAAAGAATAGACCCTATAGCAAGTCTTCTTGAAGCCATTTCAAGAGCAGGCGAAGGAGAGCAGGTGTGGTATCAAATAGTAGCTTCTTCAGCAGATGATGATGCCAATGATTATGTTAAAAGAGGGGAAGAAATTGTAAATAAATTAAGTAAAAGACCAGAAAAGCCACAACTGATGTCTCTTCTCTCAGGCCTTATTGCTGTTTTTACAGGAGGATTTAAAGAAGAAAAGCCAGATGAAAATATTCTGCCTCCAGAAATGTTTTTAACGCCAGGAGAAAGAGAGGTGGTTACAGCAATTGAAGAGAAAATATCAAAACTTGGCTTTAATTGTACAGTAAGAGCAATGTATTTGGCAAAAAGGGACAAGTTCTATAGTCCAAACAAAGCCCTTCCTTTGGCCTATATGAACCAATTCAACGCAAAGAATTTAAACAGCTTGCTTCCTTGGAAACCCACCATTACAAAAGTACAAGAGCCAGACATTTTACAAGAAAGAAGACTTTTTACAAGAAAAAGAGATATGTTTTTAAGATACATTTCAAGAGATTATCCCTTTGCTCCTTTTTCAGGAGGAACTTGTTTTTTAAACACAGAAGAGCTTGCAACCCTCTTCCACTTCCCAGGAGTTGAAGTTGCCCCTACACCACAATTAGAAAGATTAGAAATTAAAAAGGCTCCACCACCAAGCACATTGCCTATTGAAGAGTAAAAATTATGAAGATTACATTTTTTGGAGAAACTAATTTTAGAGGACAAAGAAAAAAATTTGGAATAAAAGCTAACGACAGACTTCGCCATATGTATATTATTGGTAAAACTGGCATGGGAAAAACAGAGCTTTTAAAGAATATGATTATACAAGACATCTTAAATGGAGATGGCGTTGCTTTTGTTGACCCTCATGGAGATGCTGCCGAAGAGGTTTTAAACTTTATTCCAAAACAAAGAGTGGAAGATGTTATCTACTTTAATCCAGGAGACATTGATTTCCCCATTGCTTTCAATATTATGGAAAGTGTTCAAGAAGATCAAAGACATCTTATTGCAGCAGGACTTATGGGAGTTTTTAAAAAGATTTGGCCTGACGTTTGGTCTGCAAGAATGGAATACATTTTAAATAATGCAATTTTATCACTTTTAGAAATAGAGGGCTCTACACTTCTTGGTATAAACAGACTTTTATCTGATGCTTCCTATAGGGAAAAAATAGTCAATCAATTAAAAGACCCCGTTATTAAAGCCTTTTGGACTCAAGAATTTTCTAAATATAGTCAAAGATACGAAGTTGAAGCCACCGCTGCCATTCAAAACAAAATTGGACAATTCATTTCCGCTCCTTTAATCAGAAACATTGTTGGGCAAAAAAAATCCACTATTGATATGAGAGAAATCATGGATCATAAAAAGATTTTAATTATCAATCTTTCAAAAGGAAAAATTGGAGAAGATGCGTCAAAACTTTTAGGAGCACTTTTAATTACTAAAATACAATTAGCTGCCATGTCAAGAGTTGATATTAAAGAAGAAGAAAGAAAGCCTTTTTATCTTTATGTTGATGAATTTCAAAACTTTGCCACAGAATCATTTGCAACAATTTTATCTGAGGCAAGAAAGTATAAACTTTCTTTGATTTTAGCACATCAATACATTTCACAAATGGATGATATTGTCAGAGGTGCCGTTTTTGGAAACATTGGAACCATGATCACTTTTAGAATTGGCGCAGAAGACGCAGAAGACCTTAGAAAGGAGTTTTCTCCTGAGTTTACAGAAGAAGATTTAGTGAATTTAGCAAAACAATTTATTTATGTTAGACTCATGATAGATGGTATCACTTCAAGACCTTTTTCAGCAGAAACACTTGCCCCAAGAAAACAAGAAGAAGACAATAATGTTGAAGCCATTATTAACTTCTCAAGAAAAACCTATGGAAGAGATAAAATTTTTGTAGATGACTATATTAGGGAGAATATTATTGACGAAAAGCAAGAAGTAAAAACACAAAGACAAGAATTGCATGATGCCATTTGTAGTGAATGTCAAAAAAGAATAAAAATACCTTTTAAGCCAGATACTGACAGAAAAGTCTTTTGCAAAACTTGCCTTAGAAAACAAGAAACAGGAAGCGTCAGTTTAAAAGAAGCCTCAAAAGACTTTGTTCCCAAAGAAAGAAAGGACAAAGAAAAGCTAGATGAGCTCAAAAATATCATCTCTGAAATTAAAAAAGAACCCCAGGCAGGAAAAATCAATCCAGGAGAGCATATTAAATTTGAAGAATAAAAAATCTATGAAAAGTATAAAAACTATTAATGTAGATAATAAAAAGGTCTTAATAAGAGTAGACTTTAATGTTCCTTTAAATCAAGATGGAGAAATCAAAGATGATTTCAGAATTAAAGCCCATTTAAAAACAATAAAGTATTTAAAGGAAAACAATGCAAAGATTATCTTAATTAGCCATCTTGGAAACCCAAAAGGAAAAGAAGAAAGGCTTTCCTTAAAAGTAACAGCAGATCGATTAGGGGATCTTTTATCATCAGAGGTTAAGTTTGAAGGAAAACCAGCAAGTTATGAAAAACAAGCAGAAGAGCTTAATCCAGGAGAAGTGCTTCTCTTAGAGAATTTAAGGTTCTCAAAAGAAGAAAAGGAGAATAATGCTGATTTTGCTGCTGAAATTGCAAGACTGGCGGATATTTTCGTTCAAGATTCTTTTTCTGTTTGTCATAGAGATCACGCTTCAGTCAGCAGTATCCCCAAGTTCCTTAAATCTTACGCAGGCCTTTTATTAGAAGAAGAAATTGAAGCCTTAGACAAAATTATTAAAAACATTAAACATCCGCTTGTAGCAATCATCGGAGGTGCTAAAATAGAAACAAAAACCAGTGTTATTGAAAACTTTTTAGAAAAAGCAGACGCCGTTCTTTTAGGGGGACTCATTGCAAATACAGTTTTAAAACATAAAGGCCTCTACGGAGAAGAAGTAGTTCAAAGTAAGAGCATCGCCCATCTTAATTTTGAAGACCCTAAGCTCATCGTACCCATTGATGGTATTATCTCCAAAAGAGATTTTTCAAGAGTAGGAGGAGTTGAAACCATAAAAAAGGGAGAAGAGATTGCAGACATTGGACCGAAGACAACTAATTGCTACAAGGAAATCATTAAAAAAGCCAAAACCATTATTTGGAATGGACCTTTGGGAAAAATAGAAAATGATGTTTCCAGTAAAAGCACCGAAGAAATTGCAAGAACCATTAATAAAGACATTTATTCCGTTGTTGGTGGAGGAGAAACCATTGACTTTATTCATAGTAAAAACCTAAGTTCTAATTTCAGCTTTATCTCAAGCGGGGGAGGAGCCATGCTTGACTATCTTTCAGGAAAAAACCTCAAAGGAATTGAAGCCTTAAAAAAATCTTATGAAAATTAGAAATATTGAAAAAGCCTCAAATAGAATCAAGCAGGCTGTCTTAGAAAATGAACAAATCATGATCTTTGGTGATTCTGATATGGATGGAATTGCCTCCGTTGTTATTTTAGAAGAAACAATCATTAACCTAGTTTCAATTTTAAAAAAGAAATTACATAAAATCACAACCGCCTTTCCTAATAGACAAAAACATGGTTATGGACTTAATAAAAAAGCACTTGTATATTTAAATGAAAAAAAACAAAACAAAAAAACTCTTTTAATCCTTTTAGATTGCGGTATTACAAACTATGAAGAAATAAAAGAAGCAAAAAAACTTGGGTTTGATGTTTTAATTGTAGATCATCATAAAGTTTTAGACAAAATCCCTAAAGCAGACATTATTGTTAATCCAAAACATCCAAAAGACAATTATCATTTCAAGGATTTTGCAAATGCAGGTTTAACTTTCAAGCTAGCAAAAGAGATCTTAAAAAATAATATGTCTTCCTTTTTAAGAAATGACTTTGTTGAGCTTGTTATGCTTGCAACTATTGCCGATATGATGAAAGAAGAAGACGAAAACCAGAAATGGATTTATGAAGGATTGTCTAACATAGAAAACACAAAAAGGCCAGCCATTTTAGCGAGCATAAAACTATTTGAACCTTTTAATTCAAAAAGAGAACTCGTAAGTAAAATATTAACGCTTTTCAAAACAACAAGAATGAAAGCACATCAGATTGTTACCTATGATTTCATCAAATCAAAAGATATTAAATCAGCAGAGCTTATAGCAAAAGAACTTAAAGAAGAAACAGAAAACAGACAAGCTGAAATTAGAGCATTAACAGAAAACCTAAAAGAAGAATTAAAGTTAAACCAGCTTCCCATCATTTTTACAGGGTCTAGTAATTACAGGTCAGACTATTTAGGAGCGGTTGCTTCAAGACTTGTTGGCTATTTTGAAAAACCCGTCTTTTTATATCATCAGCAAAAAGAATTAAGCAGGGGAACCGTGAGAGTTCCCGAGGGCATTGATTCAGTCAAAGCTCTGGATTCCTGCAAGGACTTGCTTCTTATGTACGGAGGCCATCCTCCTGCATCTGGGTTTACTATTTCAAACAACAATTTAGAAGAGTTTAAAAATTGTTTAATTAAATATTTTAGTAAATAAAAAAGGACGAGAAGTTTTCTTTTTCTTGTCCTTTGGTCGGTAAACTCTTCCTAGCTTTTCTTCCGCAGCTGCTTGTATCGCATCCGCGTCAATGATTTCTTCTACTTTCTGTCTGACCATACTATCACAACTATATCACAAATCAACACTTCTGTCAATAGTAAAAGCCCGCCTAAGCGGGCTTTTGTAAGTAAGTCTATAAGCCGAATTCTGTTTATGTGATCATCTATCTAAGATTTAAATTACTTTAAACCTTTAGCGAACTACTTTTTCCTTTAAAAAATTAAAGGTTTGTTCTTGCTCTCAAGTAAGGATTTAGCCGTTTCACCCTAAATGTTACCATTTAGACTTATCCTTTATAGGATAGTTCCTTTTTTTCAAAAGAAACCGTCTCTGATCGCACCTCTATTCTCACGAACGACGGGCGTTACCCGCTACTTTTTAATGAGAGTTCGGACTTTCCTCTTTACAAATTGCAAAGCGATCACTCAACTTACTTAACACTCTTTTTATACCAATTATTGGAAAAATAGTCAAACTACTGTATGATAATATTATGAGCTTAAAAGACTTTTTCAAGTCAGAGCAAAAAACAATTGGAAAAGCCACTTTCGTGATTGCAATCTTTACTGTTTTCAGTAGGTTTCTGGGATTAATAAGAAATAGATTATTGGCTTCTACATTTGGTCCCACAACTGAGCTTGACATTTACTTTGCTTCGTTTAAAGTGCCTGATTTAATTTATAGTATTGTGCTTGCAGGGGGAGTTTTAGTCTCTCTTTTACCACTTTTTTCTGATTATTACAAAAAAAATAAAGAAAAAGCATGGGAGTTAATTAATTCTGTCATGAATATTTTTTTAATTGCTTTAACTATTTTAGCAATTTTTCTTTTTATCTTCACAAAACCTTTAGTCAGTTTTCTTTTAAGTAGCCTAGACCCTAGCTATATTGACTTAGCCGTTAGCCTAACAAGAATCCTTTTTCTAGCAGTCTTTTTCTTAGGCTTATCTTCCATCTTTTCAACCATTACCAATTATTTTAACAGATTTTTAATCTTTTCTTTAGCGCCCATTTTATACAACCTCTCTATTATTCTAGGCCTTGTTTTTCTCTCTCCTAAAATAGGGATTTTTGGCCCTGCTATTGGTGTTCTCATTGGTTCTTTTTTACATTTTTTTATCCAATTTTTGTGTAGCCTAAACTATGGCTATAAGTATAAACCTATTTTAAGTATCAACAAAGCAACTAAAGATTTTTTTAAATTACTTTTTCCTCGCATTATTTCCTCCTCTGCAAGTCAAATCAATCTCCTTGTGATTACCATTATCTCTTCTAGTATCGCCGTCGGAGCCATTACTTTTTTTAACTTTGCAGATGAAATCAGACTTTTGCCAGTAGGCTTAATTGGTATCTCTTTTGCAACCGCAGTCTTTCCTCATTTGTCAAAATCAATCACAGAGAAAAACACAAAGGAGTTTGTCAATAATTTTAAAAAAGTTTTTCAAAATATTCTTTACCTCATCATCCCCATCAGTATTCTCACCTTTCTAATGAAAGACCTTATTACTAGCATCATTTTAAAAGCGGGAGCCTTTTCTTCTTCCGCAGTTCAAGTTACAGGATTGTGTCTTGGAGTATTTGCCTTAAGCTTAGTTTTTCAATGTTTAGAGCCCACCCTCTTAAGAGCCTACTTCAGCCTAAAAGACACCAAAACACCTGCTATCATCTCTCTTGTCTTTCTTTTGATAAACCTTGTTTTGTCTTTTCTTTTTGTAAGTATTTTAAAAGAAAATATTGCTTTAAACACTTTCTTTCTTAACTTCTTTAATTTAAAAGAAAGCGAACACGTTTTACTCTTAGGCCTTGTCCTTGCCTATAATATAAGTTTGATTATTGACTTTCAACTCCTCTATTTTTTCTTAAAAAAGAAAATAGGAAGCCTAAGTCTTAAACAAAACATTCTTAAGCTTTTAATTTCTTCTCTTCCGATGATCCTTGTTGCTGAAATACTAATCAAGCTTTTTAATAATAATTTAGACCATTTATTTATTAACATCATTGAGTTTACGCTAGTAACCCTCCTTTCATTCATCACCTATTTTGGATTTACTCGTATGCTTAAAGTGGAAACAGCTATTAATATTAAAAATCTTTTTTGACTTTCAGTGCTTAAAATGCTATAACATTTTACGGTTATTAAAATGACATCTACGTATAAGGCAGAGGAGGTGTTCACGTGCACTCCGTCTCAAATTGTATTAGTGCAATACCTAGTTCCTGGAGGACTCGGTAGCAGAGAGGCAGAAGAGGCCATAGCTCGTCTTTTATGGTTTTCAAAGGAAGAAGGAACATGGGTGGGAGTAAGCTATGAAAAGTTACTCGACGAAATCTTTAAAGATGTGAAAAAGTGGAAAGAATGTAAAGACAAAGAGATACAGCTTAATGAGATTGAGTTTAAAAACAAAATCACGTTTGGCCTGTATCAAAAGCTAAAGAAGGTTGAAGTTAGTCCCCCAAAATGGGATGAACTTCCGTTTTCTTTGTTATTCTCAAAAGGAGTCCATCCCTTTGAGAAAGGAATGATTGAACTCCTGGACAAAAAATGGGTGGAGTTTAAAAGAATAGGAAAGACAACCTTTGTTTTTCCTAAAAAAGAACTAATTGATCACATTCAATTAGCTCAAAAGTAGTACAAGGAGCAAAATCTCCTTGTTTTTTACTCATAAAATGGTAGTATTAACATATGATTAAAAACTTTGTCATTATCAGTCATATTGATCATGGAAAATCTACTTTAGCGGATAGACTCTTAGAAATAACAGGCACCATTGAAAAGAATAAAGCTAAGTCAAGAGTTTTGGATAGTATGGATTTAGAAATGGAAAAAGGGATTACTATTAAAATGAAGCCTGTTAGAATGGAATACAAGGGCATTATCTTAAACTTAATTGATACTCCAGGACATATTGATTTTAGCTATGAAGTTTCAAGAAGCTTAGCTGCGGTTGATGGAGCCATTCTTTTAGTTGACGCCACAAAGGGAGTTCAAGCACAAACCATTTTAAACCTAGAACTTGCTAAAAAAGAAGGCTTAACTATTATTCCTGCTGTTAATAAAATTGATGCACCCCTAGCCAATGTAGAAGAAGTTAAACAAGAAATAGCAGATATCTTAGAAATTGAAAAGCAAGAAGTTTTAGGCATTTCAGCTAAAACAGGAGAGAATGTTGAAAAACTTTTAAACCTCGTTGTTAAGAAAGTTAAAACAGCAGAACAAAAAAAAGAAAAACCACTAAGAGCCTTAATTTTTGACTCTGTTTATGATTCTTTTTTAGGAATTGTGGCCTATGTTAAAGTTGAAGAGGGGATCATTAAACCATTTGAGAAAATAGCTTTTGTCAATTCAAAGTCCACAGCAACCTCAAAAGAAGTAGGAGTTTTTAAACCAGAAATGCTTAAAAAAAATGAATTAAAAGCAGGCGAAATCGGCTATATCGCCACTGGTATTAAAGACCCTGAAAAAGTTGAAATAGGGGACACCATTACAAAACAAGGCTTGTCTACAAAACCCCTTTCAGGGTATAGCAAAGCCTCCCCCAAAATATTCATTTCTCTTTACCCAGCAAACCAAACAGAATTTGAAGTTTTAAAAGAAGGCCTTCAAAAATTAACC
>Ga0265294_10011330_pt1 | contig 10037 bp, 8 predicted proteins | sample MunlanPumphouse3_FD_192504 | JGI IMG/M metagenome (GOLD analysis project Ga0265294, IMG submission 192504) | Groundwater microbial communities from a municipal landfill in Southern Ontario, Canada - Pumphouse #3 | ecosystem: Environmental > Aquatic > Deep subsurface > Groundwater | place...
AAGAGTTAATGAAAAATATTCAATCGATACATCTAAAACTATTTATGAAAAAACTCCATTTCCTTCAAATAGAGGAGGATTTGAAAAAGATTTTATTGGATTTGCTGATAATTGTTCTAGCGTAAAAGCATTTGCAAAAATTATTCCTCATGTTCATAGTTTTGTTCGTTTAAGGTACATAAAAGATGATGGATTAATCCATTATTATTATCCTGATTTTTTAGTAAGAACAGAAAATAATGAAATTTATATGGTTGAAACAAAGGGGGATGACCAGATGATTCATCCGAATGTATTAAAAAAGAAAAATTCAGCATTATATTGGATAAATAAAGTTAACAATCTTTCTTCTGAAAAAAGAGATAATGCAAAATGGAGTTATGTTTTACTTGATCAATCTTTGTTTAATGATTGGAAAAGAAAAGGTGCTACGATGAAGGAAGTTTTAGATTTTGCTAAGTTGAGAGATCAAAAAAGAACAAAAGGATTGTTCTGATTGTATTATATTTTTTCAATATGGATTTGTTTATTTTTCAAGATAAGCTTATTTTTTAAACAAGAAAGTATTTCTCGTTTTTCTTGAATCGATCCTTCTTCTAAAATAAATTTAAGGTAATTTTTGATATCTATCTGATTAATCTCAATTTTTTGAGATTTTTTATTAGAGATTAATCTTTGGAATTTCTTAAATCTTTCTATCTCGTGTTTAATTTTTTCTTTAATACAAAGTTCATCTATATTGATTTGGTCAATCAAAGTTTCTAGTTGTTTAATTATTTCTTCTTCTCTAACGTATCCACATTTGCAGTTTCTATCTCTAACTTTAGTGCAGGTGTAATAAATATAGTTTTTAATTTCTCCATTTTTGAGTTTTTTATACTTTTCATCAGCTGTAATACCAGAACCACATAATCCGCAGGTTAGAAGTTTAGTAAAAGCAAACTCTTTGTTGTTTCTTTCAAGTGTGCTAGTTCTATCTTTAATTTTAGATTGAACTTTATCAAATAGCTCTTTATTGATCAGGGGAGTATGTTTGCCTTGATACCAATTGCCACTTTTTTTAGGATATTCAAAAGTTCCATAATAGAAATGATTTTGTAGTATTAGATAAATATTACTTAAGGTTAGATATTTTCCATTTAAAGTTTTAAAATCTAAATCATATCTTAACCAATTATATACTTGTCTTCCGCTCCATCTTTCGTAAGCTACTTTTTCAAACATTTTTTTAATAATAGGAGCCCTATCTTTATCGATAAAAGTTTCACATTTTTTATCAAAATTTTTTTCTTTTAAGTATCCAGTTGGAGCAGGAGCAGGCCATAATCCCATTTCAACTCTAGTTTTTAGTCCACGTTTAACATTAATACTTTTATTATCATTTTCTAGTTTAGCCTGAGAGCATAGAATCATGAGAAGAAATTTCTCACTTGGATTATCGGTAAAACATTGTCCATAAGTTTTGATTTCGACAAGTTTCTTTTGATCCATTAAATCAACTAATGATCCTAAATCTCCAGCATTCCTACTTAGTCTGTCGGGTGCCCATGTAAGAATTGCATTATATCTTCCATTATTAATACCGTTCATCATTTCTTCATATACAGGTCTTTTACCTGAATCTTTAGCAGAATGAGATTCTCTTTTAATATCAATAATATTAAGATTCTCTTTTTCTGCTATTTTAAGCATCTCTTTAACTTGCGATTCAATAGAAAGAGCTTGTCTTTCATCTTGTTCTGTTGATTTTCTGCTATATAAGCAGTATTTTGTTTCTTCTATCATACTTAAATTATGACAGAGAAAACTATTTCTGCTAAGCCTTTTTGGTTATTTCTCTGGTGGTTCTTTTTTTGTTTTTTCCTCAATAGTCATGTCTCTCCATTCATTTAATATACCTCTTAGCTCTGCCATTTTTCGATCATGTCTTTCTAGTTCTGTTAGTTCTTTTGTTGTAGGAGAATGTAGTAATCGATGTTTTATAGCTGGCCAATGTTTTTCATTCATCAAAGAGAAATATTTCATGTGTGCTAAATCATCTATAACCCTATTTCCTATTTTTATTGATTTATCCATTTTTTTTCTGAAATCATTATTTTCTCGTCTCCATCTATAAATTGTATTTCTAGAAAGTCCACATTCTTCACATGCTTTTTGAACAATGGGAATTTTTTCTAAACTTTTTAAGAATTGGTTAATTTTATTTTTATTTTTCTTCATAGTAGTTTTTAATTATTTTTACTTTTTTATTTGAGACCTTTTTAAATCTTTTTATTGCTAAATCACAAAAGATAGGTTCTATTTCTAATGAATATACTTTTCTCTTTAATTTTTCAGCACATATCATTGTACTTGCTGAACCAGAGAAAGAGTCTAGTATAATATCTCCAACTTTTGTACATCTCTTAATGGCTTTTTCATGTAGTGTTGGTGGTTTACTTGTTGCATGTTCTAATTCATTTGAGGGTAGTCTTTTTTCAATCCATAGGTTGGATAATTCATCGATTAATGAATTCCCATTAGTTAATCCTTTATTCATCAATTCGTTTAATCCTTTGAAAGAAGATGATAAATAAGGGCTACCTTTAGTTCCGTATACGCAATATTCAGTACTTTTATTGAAAGCGATTTGTGGAGTTGGAGAGAATCCATTTTTAATCCATATGTTTAATCTTCTGTTTATTATATCTAATTCATTATATAGTGTTTGAAATAACCAAACTAAAGATTCATCGCACCAGTAGAAACAATGAAAATCTTTGTTTGCTACAGATAGGGCAGCTAACATGTTTTTTCTTATAAATTCCTTATATTCTTCAATGGGTTTATTATCATTAACTGTACCTCCATAATTTGCTTTTCCACCTATACCTTTATCGTAGCTGAGATTAATATTATAAATAGGGTCACTATAAATCATAGAGGCTTTATCCTTTCCAAATAATTTCTTAACAGCATTGATATCTGTTGAATCAGTACATAATAGTTTGTGATCTCCTAAGATAATTAAGTCTCCACGTTTAGTTTGAGGATTTTTAATCTTTTTTAATTCTTCTTCTTCGTTAAACCCATCTTCTGTTTCTTCTTTTTCAAGAATATTATCCCAGCCAATATTTAAATCCTTTTCATTAAATCCTAAATCTAAAAGTAGGTCTTTTTCGAAAAGTTCATCTAGGGCAGAGAAGTCCCATTCTCCAGATATGGCATTTAGTTTAAGATTAAGAAGTTTCTCTTGTTCTATATCAAGATTTACATATACAACAGGAATTTCTTTAATTCCTATATTTTTAGATGCTTTAATTCGTGCATGTCCGCCTATAAGAATATTCATTCTTTCTGGATTAGAATTTACAATTACAGGATCAACCAGTCCAAATTCTTTTATAGATTTTTCAAGTTGTTCAAGCATAGATTTATCGTGAATTCTAGGATTATATTCTGATAATTTTAAGTTGTTTATGTTAACATATTCAATTTTATAATTTGTTTCTTTCATGTTTTTATTTTTTTATTTATTATTTATAAACGAAAAGCCCACTTCGCGATAAAGAGTTAAAAACAAAAATACGTTTTTAAACCTATATTACGAAGTGGGCGTAGCTATTTCAGTGAAGCACCACTAGGTGTTATTAAATTTTATTTTTTCCAAATCTTTGTAGATTTTTTCAATGCTTTCTTTTTCTCTTTTTTTATCTTATTCTTTGTATCGTCATCAATTATATATGGTAGATTTTTATCAATTATTATTTGTCTGTTTTTAATTTTTTCTTCAATTTCTTTTGAAAAACGAAGTCTTAAATATAGTTTTGATGTTTTTGGATTAACTAATAATTCTGGCTTGCCATATATTTTTATCATATCTGAATTATTTCTTCTGGCTTTCTCTACTGCTTTTTTAAGAGATGTTGTTGGCTTGAAATTTCTACTATGAAAAATTATTCCTGTTGATTCGGTTTTTATTTTCTTCATTTCTTATTTTTATTAGGGGTTTGAGATAGGGCACTAGCCGCTACAGACTTTATCTTTTTACTAGAACTTTTCTTTCTTAAAAGTTTGCTAGCCTTTTTAGCAACCTTTCTACTAGTTACTTTTTTCGAATTATTTTTAGCTGGCATATAATTTAAATTTAGTAATTATTATCTCAATTATATATTAGATGAAAGTCAATGTCAAGAGTGTAAAATATTTTACAAAAAAACCTTTACAAATCTAAACTTTCGTAATATAATCTAAACATGCACAGAATTCAACAACAATTAATTGATCTTGCCAAACAGCAAGATCTTGAAAAAATGAGCTTAAGACAAATAGCGAGACTTATCGGGGAAGATAATAAGCCACAAGCTGTAAAGCATCATTTAATTAAATTAAATGAGGCTGGTTTAATGACGGTTAATCTTAAAGAAAAAATAATTAAACTTAATAAAAAAGGGTTGTCAGACATAAAAGGAAAGAATAATAGATTCTTTTCTTTACCTATAGTTGGATCTGCAAATTGTGGTCCTGCTACTATTTTTGCAGATGAGAAGATAGAAGGATATTTGAAAGTTTCTCCAGGGATGCTTCCTAGAATAAAAAAAGATTTATATGTACTAGTCGCAGATGGATTGTCAATGAATAAAGCACGAGTCAATGGCAAAATAATAGACGATGGGGATTATGTAATTATAGATAGTAGCTATAGAACGCCTAAGGACGGGGACATTATAGTAGCGGTCATTGATAGTACAGCAACTATTAAAAAGTATAGGATAGACGAAGAAAACGAACAAATTGTGCTTGAGGCTGAGTCGACAGAGAAATTCAGGCCAATTTTTATTCACGAAGGCGATGATTTTGTAATAAGTGGAAAGGTTATTGATGTTATAAAGAGTAAGTAATATAAATATGATCAACAGAATTAGTCAAATAAATTCTCCTGATATATTTGTCAAATTGTGCAAATCTTTATTTTCTGCTGAATTTAATGAAGATTTTCAAACTATTGATGATAGTGGTGGGGATGGGGGAAATGATGGATATTCAGCAAAAGAAGAGATATTGTTTCAGATTTATTGTCCTAAAAAACCAGAAAAAATAAATGATTCTAAATATAGGGAAAAAATAAAGACCGACCTTGGTAAGGCTAAGACTCTATCGGAATCTAGAGAGTATAAAATTAAAAAATGGATATTTGTAACACCGGGGGAGTTAAGAGAGAATGTTCAGACATATATTCGTATAGAAGCAAAGAAATGTGGGTTTGTTGGAATTTCTTGGTCTGCTCCTAAATTAGAACAATTGCTTTTAAAACATTCTTATATTAAAAGTCAGTTTCCAGATTTAATATTGCCCGATCTTGAGCATCAACACGAAGAAATAAAAAAGCAATTAGATAGTGTGAAAGATATGAAAGAAGAGTATTCTTTAAAACTTGGAAAAAAATATAATCAACATATTGATAGAGCTAAAGAATTACTCGACAAACAGAAGTGGAAGTCTGCGAAGGAAGAATATGAAGCCATTATAAAGGAGCTTGAAGAGGAAACTGAGAAAATAAATCCTCATTTAAAGTTTCGTGCATATAATAATTTAGCATTGTGCGAGTTTAATCTTTATAATAATTCTCGGGCAATAGAATTTTTTGAGAAAGCTTATTACGCTGAGCCAGAAAAAGCGGCATCAATTGGAAGATTAGCTCTATCGAAATTTTTAAAAGGAGAATTAGAAGATGCGTTATCTTTAGTGGAAGAAGCATTAAAGAAAGACCCAGATGATGATTATTTGATTTCGGTAAAAGCTAATATATTAAGAAGTTTAAAGAAATATCCCGAATTGATTAAATTTCTAAAAGAAAAAGGGAAAAATGAATTGATGTATTTTTACAGAGGAATAGAATGCATGGATCATGGTAATTATTCTAAAGCAGTTGCTTCATTTGAAAACGTTCTGGCCATTAATCAGAATGATACACGTGCTATGATGTTAATTGTCCAAAATATAATGACTGAGATGAAAGATGTCGTTAATAGTAATGTAGCCCCTTTAGAAAAGATACCTAAAGAAATTAAGGATAAATTTTTAATAGCTATTAAATATTCCAAAGATGCTATTAAAATTTTAGAAGATTCAGAACAAAAAATTGATCTAGAAACAGTATATGCTAATTTAGCTGGATGTTATACTTCTATTGGAAGAAATGATGAGGCTATTGAAGCTGCAGATGAGGCAATTAGAATTAATTCTTTTTCCCCTATAGCTTTTGTAAATAGGGGATTAGCTCAATTGAAAAAGAAGGAATATAATAAGGCTTTGGTAAGTTTTAATAAATATAAAAGCCTTGAAGATGATATAATAGAAGTTGATCAATATATTGTTTTTTGTTATCTCAAAATAGGAAGCAAATTAGATGAGGTGGAAAAAATAATAGAGGATAAATTGCACAATGGAAATAGTTTAGATTTAGACTTTGTAGACTCCGCTATTAATTTATATTCACGAAAACTTGATGACGAAAAGATTTCTTCTCTTCTTGATGAGCTTGAAAGGGACTTTCCTGATCATCCAAGAGCTCTTTCAATTCGGGCATCCTATTTAAAACGTCATGGATTTGATGGCGCAGAATTATTGTTTAAGAAGGCATTATCTAATTCAGAAATAGAGTCTGATAAAATGTTTTCAGAGATTGATTTAGCTGATTTTTATTATGATAAGCAAGATTATAAACAATCTGCCGAGATATATAAACGATATATTGATATTGAGGAGGGAAATAATTTTACCCTTAGATATGTTGATTGCCTGTTTCGCCTTGGTAATTACGAGTTGTTGCTTGAAATAATAAATACATTTAATACAAAATTAAGAGAAGAAGTTTATATAAAGCAAGCGGAAGCGTATGCAAATTTCTATCTTGAGAATTTAGATAAGTCTTCGAAATTGTTTAAGGATTTATTTGAGAAGAATCCTAAAAATATACAATATCTAATATTTTATGGGATGGCTAAGTTTCGTTTAGGATATGCGGATGAGGTTAAAAAAGCATATGATGCAATCAAGAATCTTATTACTGAACCGCAGGAATTAATCATGCTTTCCAGTGGTTATGAAATGCTTGGTGATTTTGAGACAGCGATGAATCTTGTTTTTAGGGCGTTAAAAAATGATTTTAATAATCCAAAGACGCATATGGCATTCCTTACTACTTTTTTACATTGCGAACAGGTGAATGGAAAGGAGATTAAAAAAGAGCATATTGATGCTTTTCAAGATTCAATTAAAAATTTTAATCAACGATTTCCAGAAGAGAAAATGCTTCGTGGATTTAAAATAGAAAATGATGATTATAGTGAAATATTAAATGTAGTAGCCAATCTTTCTGAAGTAACCGATAATGCGACCAATTTATATAAAGAATCTAAAATTCCTATGGCTTTTGTTCCCAAAATTGTAAATAGAAAACCTTTTGATGTATGGAGTGCATTTATAAGTATGCCGGAAGTGGGAATAAAGATGTCGTTTGGAAATAAAGACGAACTTGAGATAGAGATTCCAATAATTAAAGATAATGATAATGCGGTGGTTCTTGATATATATCCATTTTTTCTTCTCGCCCATTTGAAGCATCTAGAATTATTAAAATATTTTAAGAAAATATATGTTCATCAAAGTATAATTGATAATTTAACAGAAACGATTGAAGACTTAAAAATTTCCTCTAATAATGGATTAAAGCTTTTGGGTAGTATTAATGGAAAACCTGCAATAAACGAAATATCTGCAGAAAAAATAAAAGAGACACTTGAATTTATTTCAGAGATTAAAAAATTTTTAATTGAAAGTGATAATGTAGAAATATGTGGATTAACAAAAGAATCAGTTGATATAAATAAGGATTTTTTAAAGAATCTTGATAGCAGTACAGGCAACAGCGTTCTTTTATCTCAAGAATTAAAAGTGCCCTTTCTCTGCGATGACCGTATTTTGAAAGCTACATTAATTCAAGAAAATGGGATGCAAATATTTTCTTCTCAAAATTTTTTTAGAGTAGCATGCGAAAGAGGTTTATTATCTCTTGAGAGTATGTATGATATTCAAAGAGAAATGATAGATCTCAATTATAGCTACCTTTTCACAGATGCGGTATTCATATTTTATGAGCTAAAGAGAAATTCTTATAATGCCAAAGGTATTCAAAAAATTATTTCTGTATTAGCACAAAAAGAAACCACCTTGCAATCTTTGGGATCAGTACTTGCTAATTTATTTTTGCTTATTATCAGAGATGAATTAATTGATATTAAAATTAGATTAAGAGCATTTATTGCTATTTTGAAGGAAGTGGGGAAAAATCATGATCTTGCAGAATTAGAAGAAATTGTTTTTATAAACTTGCAACAACATATAGATCCGCGACGTAAAGATGAGGCTCGTAAAATTATAGTTTCTGTTTTTTCTGATGCTCTTAAACCGTAATATATTATAACAAAAAAGCATGGATACTTTATTAATTTTAGGAATTGAAAAATTAGAAATTGATTGGACACGTAGAGAGTCAAATAATTATGCAAAGTTGTTTTCTGGTATTTCAGATTTGAAAAAAGAGAAATATTATTATCAAAAAGACGATGAAGGAATATTTTTTAAAAAAGGGGAAGCATTTTCTGCTACGCTTTCTAGGGTTTTATTGAGAATGGATTTATTAGGATATTCTATGAAAAAGGTAGAAGAGCTTTATAATAATCATTTGAATTCATGGAAAGATTATCATAATGATAGCATTTTATTAAAATTTGATGATTTTTGTAAAAAAATAAAAAATTTAAATTTAGATAGTATCGAAATAAAAGATAATGTAAATTATTCAGAAGGATTTGATGATGGGGAATATTTTAAGGAGTGTATAGCGGATAACCTGGGAATTGATTGTGATATTTATGATTACGTTTTTTATGAAAATATTGATCCATTGATAGTTCTAAGATTGCTTGGAGAAAATAAAGACAACCTTGGCAGAAAAATTATTTGGAGATTTTTAGAGTCAGAAATGGATATTTTAGAGGTTCAAAAATTTAATAAAAATAGTGTTAGTCATTTAGATGTAAGGGATAAGTATCTTTTAATTACAGAGGGAAAAACAGATACTTATGTTTTAGAAACAGCTATCGATAAATTATATCCTGAAATTAAAGATTTTTTTTATTTCATTGATATGGAGGAAAATTATCCCTTTACTGGAACTGGTAATCTTACTAATTTTACAATGGGTTTAACAAAGATTAATCCATTAAATAAGATATTAATTATTTTTGATAATGATACAGAAGGAATTTTTAAATTTACAAAATGTAATTCTTTGCAGTTGCCTGACAATATGCAAATTATGAAGTTACCAGACTTAAAAAGCGATTTTATAACTAGGGGACCATCGGGCGACAAAACTATGCAAGTTGATGGGATGGCTGTTGCTATTGAGTGTTTTCTTGATCTAAATTACAAACAAATAACAGATCCTATTATTAGATGGAAATCTTATATACAACAATTGAATCGATATCAGGGAGCTTTAGACAACAAGGAAAAATATATTAAATTATATAAAAATGGATTAAAGGATGTGAATTATGATTTTTCAAAATTAAAACAATTAATTGATTGTATCATATTGGAATGTAGTGATTTAGGAGGTAGGATTAAAAATTGATAGAAGTGAGCTTTTTTATGTAAAAAGTGTCACTTTTGTCACTTTTTTGCTATAATAAAAACAAGCACGAAGAGCGTAGAATAAGAAAAAATAAAAATGATTGAGAAAGCATTGCAGGTATTAGAGATTTAATAGTTCTAACTTGAAGCGCTCAGCCAATTTGAACTATCAGTTAGTTCTAGCACTGAATCGAAGGGAGGAGCTATTGAGAAATATAGCTTTCTGTCTTTTATTGTAGGGTTCTGAAGTAGGTAATTTAAAAATGTTCTTTTCCCTGCTATATCAGAACTATTTTCAAATATAGCTCTTGCCCTCCGTGCTACAGAAACAACAGTGGCAACAGTTGTTTGATATT
>Ga0265294_10011332_pt1 | contig 10037 bp, 4 predicted proteins | sample MunlanPumphouse3_FD_192504 | JGI IMG/M metagenome (GOLD analysis project Ga0265294, IMG submission 192504) | Groundwater microbial communities from a municipal landfill in Southern Ontario, Canada - Pumphouse #3 | ecosystem: Environmental > Aquatic > Deep subsurface > Groundwater | place...
CAACCAACCGATTATGATATGTCGATCATCAGAAGCATCCTCGATACCGACCTTTATAAGTTTACTACCAGCTATGCCTATTCCAAACTCTTTCCCCGTGCCTGTGGCGAGTTTGAGTTTGTGGACAGAAGCAATAGTGATTATCCGAATGGGTTCGACCGGCTGCTCAAGATGGAGCTGGAGGAGATGTCGGTACTCTCGCTGACCAAAGAGGAGGAGTCATTTGTGAAAAGAGAGATGCCTTATCTCCCTCCCACCTACATCGATTTTCTGAAGGGATTCCGTTTCGATCCCTCCGAACTGGAGATAGGGATGGTGGGGAAGAAACTACAAGTGAAGGCTACCGGATTGCTCTATAGGGTTACGTTGTGGGAGACACCCATACTGGCGACCATCTCCGAGCTCTGGTTCAGGGTGACAGGGCAACAGCCCGACATGGTCTATATGGAGGCGGCGGCAATTGAGAAGGCGAGAAAATTGAAAGCACACGGCATCACCTTCTCACTGTTCGGCATGCGCCGTCGTTTCAGCTTCGAGGTGGAGGAGAGGGTGACCGCCCTGCTTAAGGAACATGCCGGCGAGAGCCTCTTCGGCACGAGCAATGTCTTTATGGCTTTCAAGCATGATCTCAAGGTCTCCGGCACCCATCCCCACGAGTGGGTGCAGTTTCATGGCTCTGTCTATGGCTACAAGATGGCCAACTACATCGCCATGGAAGACTGGATCAACGTCTACGACGGTGACCTGGGGACGGTGCTCACCGATACCTACACCACCGACATCTTTCTGCGCAACTTCAGCAAGAAGCATGCGGCACTCTTCACCAGCCTACGTCACGACAGTGGCGACCCTTTCCTGTTTACCGATAAGGTGATCAGACGCTATGAAGAGCTGCGTGTGAACCCCAGAATGAAATACCTCGTCTTCTCCGACAGTCTGAACGTGGAGAAGGCAATCAGCATAAAAGAGTATTGCGGTGACCGTATCGGCGCCACTTTTGGCATCGGCACCAACCTCACCAACGATGTGGGAAAGGAGATCAAGTCGATGAATATCGTGATGAAGCTGTTCCGATGCAAGATGACTGCCAGGGAGGAGTGGCAGGAGTGTGTGAAGCTTTCCGACGTTGAAGGAAAGCATACCGGCAGCAGGAAGGAGATCCGACTGGTGCAGGAGACTTTGGGATTATAAGGAAATCGATTTTAATAACTGAATGAATAACTGTAGGTGCTGCTGTTTTTTGCACCATCTGTCGCCTTGAATATCAGTTCCTGTTCAGTTCCCCGTGACAGCCTTTCATTGTCGAACCGGTAGGTATACTGATTCGATTTAGTGTCATGCGTAAACAGCACAAATACACCATTGATCTCACCCCTGAACGAAGCAATGCCACTTTTGTTGTCACTCAGTCTGACTCTGATGCGCCGCTGACTTGCCCATTTCTCCGGTGCAACAGGAGTAATCACAGGTGGTATGCAATCTGCCGATACCGCATACCGACCGCCCAGTTCCCGGATGTTCCCGGTGATACCGCCCCTCAGGTAGGTTCCTCCCACCCAACTCTCCGAGCCGTTCTCGTTTATCTTTACAATCCCGTAGTTGTGCCGGTTGAGCAGGGTATCGGTATGCAGTCTGATCCACATCTCTCCGCTGCTATGAAGGGGCACAGGTTTGTTGTTGACCTGATGCAGATCTGAAAAGAAGGAATTGCTTTTGGTTGTTCGATAATTGAAACAGATGCTGTGATACAAGTTGCCCTCCGGAACAGAGAGTGAGAACCCCATCCCGATGAATGAGTTGTGCAGGTTCCAAGCGAACCAGTTTTTGCAGGGAGGTTGCATCGGTATCGGCTGCTTTTTACCCTGCACGTTAAATTGGTAGCTGCTGACATTGCCGTAATGGTCCTCCAGTTCATACCGAAACTGGTATTCCCGCTCTTCGTGGATATCTACATAGCCGTGATTCACGGTCTCATAGAAGGGGAGCCTGTTGCCCGGCTCTATAAACGACTTCATAAAAAATGAACGACGTTCTCTCCAATCCTCAAAATCTATCAATGCATTCAGCATGCGTGTATCGGTAAATGAAAACCGATGGATGGAACTGCTAAAAACCTGTTTGCTGTCCACATAAAGTCGAATATGTTTGACGCCGTAGATATTGGTCTGTCCGTTCATCCGGTCGTATGCCTTTACACCCGCTCCAATCCGTCCCCATGCGCTGATGCTCCTCCCGGGACTCAGCAGATTACCCGCTTTATCCTTGCCAATTTGCAACCGCAGGGGCTGACTGCTTCCATTCACCACACCTTTATCCATCATTGGATAAAAGGCAATCCCCCTCAGATCCGGCTTTTGGGTATCGGCTATCCGTGCAAGATATGCCAGGGCATCCATCGGTTCCTCACTGCGAGTATCCCTTATTTCGAAATGAAGATGGGGACCGCCCGAGCTGCCCGAGTTGCCGCTCAGTGCAACCTGTTCGCCCTTCTTTACCGGTAAGACATCCTCATCGGGTAGGAGATTGATCTGAAAGCTTTCCTGCTCATACTGCTTTTCAGTCACATAATCAGCAATCTTGACGGAGAAGCTGCTGAGGTGTCCGTACACACTGGTGTGGCCTGTTGAAGGATGATCGATATACAGAGCCAGGCCATAACCACCGGGGGAAACGCTGATGCGTGAAACAAAACCATCTTCGATAGCCACCACAGGGTGACCCACAACCTGTTTTGTTTTAAAGTCGATGCCTGAATGGAAATGATTATTTCTAAGTTCGCCAAAGTTACCGCTCAGTGCGGGAGGAATCGTTAAGGGGTTGATGTACTGCTGTGAATAGGATGGGAGAGTGGATATGGCCGAGCCAATAAAAATGCTGAGGATTATAATATTGCGTAATGTCATCTTCTATTGTTTTGTTCATACAAAGCGGGTCATCCCGACTCGGAAGACACAGTACCGAAAGCCGTGTCAATGATGTCCTTGGCGACCTCTTTTTTTGATTTTAACCCGAACGCTCTTTTAGTTCCGTTACGGGAGATAATTGTCACCCTGTTTGTGTCGTGTCCGAAGCCGGCCCCGTCGTCCTGTAAAGAGTTAAGGACGATATGATCGAAGTTCTTCTTCTCCATTTTTTTGAAGGCGTTGGCCTCTTCGTCTTGGGTTTCCAGTGCGAAGCCGACGATCACCTGATGTTTTTTTTTCATCTTGCCCAGTGTGGCCGCAATATCAGGATTGGGAGTCAGGGTCAGGGTTATTTCCTCCTGTTCATTGCGTTTCATCTTCTCCGCAGCAGCTTGTGAGGGTCGGTAATCGGCTACAGCTGCCGAAAGAATGGCTCCATCCATTTGAGGGAAAGCATCTGTTGCTGCATCAAGCATCTGTTGAGCCGATTCAACATCGATTCGCTGTATACGGGGATGATGTGCGTGCAGCGAAGTAGGACCGGTAATCAGCACTACCTCAGCACCACGGGTGGCACACTCTTCAGCCAGAGCAAAACCCATCTTACCGGAAGAGAAGTTACCGATATAACGTACAGGGTCCATCCGTTCATAGGTGGGACCCGCTGTGATCAGAATTTTTTTTTTGAGACGACTCTCCTGAGCTGCAAGAAATTGCTCAATGATCGCCACAATATTTTCAGGTTCATCCATGCGCCCTTTGCCTTCGAGGTGACTGGCCAGCTGGCCCTCAGTGGGCTCAATGACCTGCACTCCATCATTTCGCAGTCGCTCGATATTCCGGGTGGTGGTGATATGGCGAAACATATCCAGATCCATGGCCGGAGCCACAAAAACGGGCGCCTTCATGGAGAGGTAGGTAGTGATCAGCATGTTGTCAGCAATACCATGGGCCATCTTTCCGAGAGTGGAGGCCGTTGCGGGAGCCACAACCATCAGGTCGGCCCACAATCCCAGCTCCACATGGCTGTGCCAGGTGCCGTCGCCGGAAGCAAAAAACTCACTGACCACCGGTCGCCCCGATAGAGCCGACAGTGTAACCGGTGTGATGAACTCCTTACCGGCGGGTGTGATCACGATCTGCACCTCCGCACCTTTCTTGATAAGCAGGCGAGTGAGGATGGCAGACTTATAGGCAGCGATACTGCCCGAGATGCCCAATACGATATGTTTCCCTTGTAGCGACATGTTGAATGGATAAAATCTTTACAAATATAACATCAACTGCCCGATTTACCCAATCCCGATTGAATTAATTTGTTTGAGCTGCTTTCAAATACACTTTCAATTACTTCAGAGAAGGTTTAAAGATGATTATTGCCAGTTTTGATTGCCCGAGTCATGCTTTTATCGATACTGCTTACTTGTTGTGACTTATTTTCATTAGTTAGTATCTTTGATATTCGGAATAACATGAGCCTGATAAGCGAGCAAAGTTAAAGAGTTGTGAATTACTTTCATTAGTTAAAACTCAGGTCTCAGCATTACCCATTAGAAAAAAGGTGCCAAATTAACTATAAAAATAAAACCTGACACAGTTTAATTTACACAACCAACCTCAGAACAGTACATCTAATAAATTTATAGGAGACAAACGCTTTAAATCCTTATGTATTATTAATGCAGACATTGTGTATCTTTCTGTTTTTTCATTAGGAAATGACAGTTATAGGGATATTTGCCAGAAATGCAACCTTCTTAAGTATATCAGCTATATGACCAAATCCTATTGAGCAGTGGTGAGATGGTCCGGCTATACTCCATTTTTTTATAAACTCTTTTGCTGAGATACTGAATTTATATCTACTGTTAACATTGCCAATATTTAATATAGGTCCGGGTACTGATTCTCCTTCAGCTACAAGAAGAGATAAACCTTCATTTCCTTCAACTACTGACAATAATGTTACTGGTCCATTTTTTACTGACATTTGTATAGATAAACCTTTGCCTTGCTTACCATGATAAACAGGCAATGGAACTAGGCGAACTTTATCTTCCGACATAATATAATGTGCAGGCCCATCATGCCCTAAAAGAATGATATCATCCATATAATCAATTGCATAGAATTCAGAGAAACTACCTCCAATTCCCATTAACGACATTATTTTCATAGCTTGCACATTTTTCACTTCATATTCACCGGCTATCGGGATATTTTTACCAGTTAATAATGTATTGCCTGCAATTACTGAAGTGATAATGTTTTCATAGTCGTTTCCATTAATTCCTGCATAATAATAAGCCATGGAGCCCAGTCTGTGTTTTGCAACCAGTTTGTCTAATGCAACGGATGTCATGGCAGCCCTCTCTATTTCAAAATCAGAACATGCAGAGTCAATATTAAATGTAGTTTCAAACTCTGTAATTTTTTGTGTTACTTCGTCATCGTTAATATTGTCTCTTATTTCAACAAGTTCACACATTTCCAGAACCTCTATATGAGTGCCGAATACTGTGCTGTGGAGAGTAAGGTCGGAGTAAACATCTACCATCCCTCCGTAATAATTGCCAAGTACACCCATCCTGTTTTTTCTCATTCCTGAGGCTGTTTTTGCAGCAATTATCCATTCATTGATATCTTTCCAGGCATCACTATCATCAAGATATCCCGAAATAATGTCATACATGGTATTAGAACGGTTAAAGACTGATGCAAATTCTGGAACTGAGCATGCCTGACAGTTTGCCAACCACTCACCGGTCATTTTTCCTCTGTCATCCATACTATTTATCTTGCTGTAATCTATAGAGGGTAAGGGTGATAGGTTTAATAATATAATGGGTGCTTTCAAGCCATTAACTATAGGTATAAGTGTTGAAGAGAGGGCATACGTTGAAACAAAAATAAATAATAATTCAACATCTTCTTTTTTAAAAAGTAAAACAGCCTCGTGAGATTTATCAGTATTGTCAACCATACCTGCATCAACTACTTCTACTTCCTCAACAGATGATGCCATCCTGTCTTTAATCTTTTTCTGATAACCGGTCAACCTTTCAAGAAGACCATCAAATTGTCCCCAATATGTGTTTAAACCAACTCCAATTAAACCTATTTTCATATATAAAATTATTGTTCTTTTATAAAGAATGTTCTGCTATTTTGATAGTTACAGGTCCTAAAAGTCCTGAAGGTTCCAGAGGAATTTCCTCACGCGCTACTCCTCTAAAGTCATTTATTAATACAATATTGGTCTTGGTAATTTGATTTGGTCTTGGATTCATTTCATCACCGGCCACACGATTAAACCATGAGTTGATAACTTCCACTTCAAGGCTGTTTTCACCTTCTAATAATTCATTTGTCACATCAACCCTAAAAGGTTTAGTCCAGACAACTCCTTTATCAATACCGTTTATTTTAATTTTGGCAATACCAACATCTAATACATTTTCAAGTTGTAGAGAATAGGAGTTCTTTTCCTGAGGAGTAAATGGAAAATTCTTTTTGTATACTGCTGTACCTGAATAATACTTTATTCCTTCATCTTTAGATGTTGTCCAGTCTGTTAATTCGTTAAAATTGACAGTGCCGGGTCCACCAAGTTCAGGTGCAAAAAATACTTCCCAACTACCATCCAGTTCTTTTACAGTTGTATATTCAGGATAATTGGATATTCCCTCACCCTGTGATGTGCTGTCGATAGATCTGTTAAATACTACCATAACAGAACCGTAGGGCTCCAGTGTCAACGGAACAATTGTTCTTTCTTCTTCCTGGGTATAAGCTGTTGCATCACGAATTTCGCCTGTTAAAGCATCCCACAGCTCTGGTTGACGACCCTGTACTCTGAATGCTGATTCAAATGATCTTGTCTCTTCTGTCTGATTGCTAACAAAATACACTTCAGTTTCGCCTATTGTATAATGTATATAATCATAATCACCTTCATTTCCGTTTGAGTACTGAAAATCAGGTGAAACACCTTTTGCCATTAGATAATCTCTTGAAGAAACTCCCCATGAAATAATTCCTTTTTTATATTTTCTTGTACCCTTTTCTTGGGTAACTTCTCCCCAAATCTTGTCAGCTAAATTGTGGAATTCAAGTTGTACGTTATCATCACCTACCAAACTTATCAGTCTTTCAGGTTTATAACCTATTACTTCAGCTCCTTGTGATAATATTGATTCAATTTTCTTTAATACATCCAATGAAAGTACTTTGTGATCAGGTAAAACCAGCACTCTGTATTCTATTCCTCCTGGAACAACAATTTTTCCGTCTTTTACCTTTAACTGTTTAAGTATAGTCTCATCTGTTACGTCATAATCAAATCCTGGTAGTGCTCCTGAAGGGTCACTCTGTTTATTGGAGAAAACATTAGGTACATGGTCTCCGTAGTAATAAAGTACATCTGCAACAAATTTACCGTTTTGAACAACAAATTGTGTACGGTGCATGTAATCAATAAATGCACCCGATTCATCCCACCAGGTTACCTGTGGATTAACGTGTGTGCCAGCAAAATATTCTTGTCCCGGCATCCCCATCTCTTTAGGAGAACATGTAAATGTATGGAAGTAAAGTCTGTTTAAACCCGAGCAAATCTCATGATCAAATGAAGATTTCTGATCACACCACAGTTCATCATTCCAATGTGGTCCTATAGTTGTAAATGATTCTGCTCCTACGATCTTTTTTCCATAAATATGTGCAGCTGATGACGCTTGTTTAACAAAAAAGCGATTTTGAGGTTTTGGTCGGTGGGGAGATGGTGACCAAAACTCACTCATGACAATATCACTGAATCCATAATTTTTTATACCATCTAAAGGGCCTGCATGTGGGCCTGCAGATTCTGGCTGGATTCCCATACCTTTTTCATGTGCATATTGTGCAAAAAGAGCATAATGATTATTGGCAACCATATCTGCAAGTGTTTTTCTGAAATCGGCTAGGAATGCATGAGTGATGTCAATGTTCTCTACCACATGTCCGGCAATAACCGGTAAATAATATTTTATATCATAATTACGATAATATTTGAATTCAGAAGCGAAATTATCAGTCCAGTTCATTCCTCCACATTCCCAGCTATCAGTCTCCATGAACTTCAGTGTTGTTCCAACGTGATCTCCTGAAGCAGTAAGTATTGGCTCTACTACATCGTTCCAGTAGAAAATAAAAGCATCCTTGCTTAAATAGTCGAGTACTCTTCCCTGCCAACCTTCACTTGATGTTGAAACATCAGCTTTTGTGCAGGTATATCCAACACGCATTATGTTCCATTCTCTTTCTGGAGCGTCCCATATTAAAGTACCGTTTTCATCCATATATGATGAAATGTCGATTATATCCTCTTTGCTAACATTATATACGGGATTAGTGCTTTCTATTCTGGTGTTTTGAGGCTGTGTTTCATTATCAAGTAAAAAACGCGTGTCGGGTGCTGAACCACCCAGCTCATGGAATCCGAGTTTATAATCCAGATGATTTATTTTATCTTCTGCTATAGCATTTTCACTCACAGGAAAAGCTAATACAGCTATGTCTTTATATAACTCATAATTAGGAGGTAGGCACAGTTGTTGAGATATGTTCTGTCCTCCTTTAATCTTTGTTTCAGAGAAAGTTAGTTGTTTTGCTGCATACTCAGGAGTTACGTTTGGTCCCCCCAAGTTCCATCCGCTTTGTATATTAAAACCAATTTCCAGTCCCAATCGATCTGCTTCATCTAAAGCAAACAGAAAAAGTTCAATCCATTCATCAGAACCATATAATGGACCTGCAGGTATATCTTTATTACCGCGTTGATTATGTCCGCCTGCATCAAAAATCATTACTCCCTGAAAGTTCTTAGATTTCATCGCTTCCAGGTCTTTTGTAATTGCCTCTTTTGTTACATTTCCGTTTAACCACCACCACCAGCAGTTAACCCCACTGGATTGATCAGGAGTCTTAAAGTTATCGGATAAAAATTCATAACTGACCGATTGATTATTTGAAGTGCTTGTGATATTATTATTACATCCAATCATCAACGGTAGGATTATTGTGATTAGAGTAATTAGTCGCAGAGTTTTATTTATTATCATAATACTTTTCTTTAGACTTCGTGAGTTTATGGTGATTTTATTACAAAATAATTCAAAGAGGAGTCTTTACTCCTCTTTGAATTTATTTTTATTTTACATATTAATTTCAATACTAATCCCAGCCCGGATTCTGTGCCATCACAACATCTTTATTTGTGTCAATAACAACTTGTGGTATTGGCCACAGATTGAAATTCTTTGTTAATGTGGCTCGCGGATCTTCCCAATATGCATATTCTTTGATTCTTTCTACTGCTAAGGTACCACCCATGCGTAGGAGTGTGTTCCAGCGTTTTTCTTCATAAACAAGTTCTCTTGCACGTTCATCTAGAATTAATTCAACATTCACGTCAGCACCAGTAACCAGATATTCACATTGTGCGCGAGAACGAAGTAGATTGATATCTTCAGCAGCACCGGCATTGTCTCCGTTACGCATTTTTGCCTCTGCACGTAAAAGAATGGTTTCAGGCAAACGTATCAGATATTCATCTCTGTAAAGATTACTTCTGTTTTGTCCGTCTGCAAGTCCGGTATATTTATCTGTCGCAATCTTACAGGATACAGGGAAGCACTGTGTCATAGCTGCATTAATGGCATCCTGACTCTGTCCCTCTTTATAAATAACACTCCACGGCACTGGTTTGCCATAGTATGGTGAAGTCTCAACATTACCTAAGAATGTTCTGCGGAATACAGCATCCGAATTTCTCATGTCATTTCCCCATTTGCCTTCGTATATAACATCTCTGGTGTACATGGTTGGCATCATTTGAACAATTCCACGACCTCCCACATCTTCCATTGTACTGTTTAAATGTGCTGCCATAGGATCACGGAAAACAGGACCGTATATTCTGGAATAACCCAGTTTGGACATACCATCTTCTTCTTTGAATGCCTCATAATCAATTTGGGCAACCCAGATAGCTTCTTTATTACCTGACTGGAAGTCTTGATTTCCTTCCTGGAATAAGTCCCAGTACACATTACCTTCAATTGGATAACCGGCACTTGTGTACGTGTGGTC
>Ga0265294_10011334_pt1 | contig 10037 bp, 9 predicted proteins | sample MunlanPumphouse3_FD_192504 | JGI IMG/M metagenome (GOLD analysis project Ga0265294, IMG submission 192504) | Groundwater microbial communities from a municipal landfill in Southern Ontario, Canada - Pumphouse #3 | ecosystem: Environmental > Aquatic > Deep subsurface > Groundwater | place...
AGGTGTGGTTTATGCAGAATTTCAAAACTTCCGTAATGCATATTCTTCCGAGTTATGCATTGAGGCTTTTTCAAACTATAGAAGAAATGAAAGTAGATGTTAAGAAAGATTTAAATTTAAGAATTGCTTTTATAGGAGCCGAACCGCATAGCGAAGAAATGAGAAAAAAGATAGAGGAGCTTTATAATATAAAAGCTTTTAATTCTTACGGACTTTCGGAAATTTCGGGACCAGGCGTAGCTTTTGAGTGCGAATGTCAAAACGGATTGCATATATGGGAAGATTATGTTTATCCTGAAATAGTCGATAAGGATACTTTGGAAGTGCTTCCGGACGGGCAGGAAGGTGAGCTTGTTTTAACTACTTTACAAAGAGAAGCTATGCCTTTAATAAGATATAGAACGAGAGATTTAACTAAAATTATATCTGAACCGTGTTCATGCGGAAGAACACATAGAAGAATTGCAAGAATTACGGCAAGAACTGATGATATGATGATAATAAACGGAGTAAATATATTTCCTATACAGATAGAAAAAACGATAATGGCTATACCTGAAGCCGGACGAAATTATATAATTGAAATTTTTGAAAATAATTTTATGGATAAACTTTGCATTAAACTTGAAATAGACAATGAAAATTTCGGAGGGACTTTAAAAGATTTGGAAAAATTACAGAATAAGCTTGAATGTGAGTTAAAACAGGAAATAGGCGTAACTCCTATCATCAAATTTGTAGATGCCGGCAGTCTTCCTGTAAATGAAGGGAAAGCAAAAAGAGTTTTTGACTTAAGGAATAAAAATAAATAAAAACAGGAGTATTTTATGGTATACCATTTGTCTGTTTTTTTAGAAAATAATCCGGGCAAACTTGAGAGAATTACCAAAATTTTATCGGATAATAACATTAATTTGAGAGCCATGTCTCTTGCAAGTTCAGGAGATTTTGGAGTAATGAAATTACTTGTCGATAATCCGGAAATGGCTTTTGAAGTTTTAAAACAGAATAAATTAACTGTTACAAAAAGGCAAATTACAGCAGTGGTTGTTGATAATATTCCCGGCAGTTTCAACAGGCTGCTGAATAAATTATCACAAAATAATATCAACATAGAAGATTGTTACGGTTTTCTGTTAAGTGACGGGAAAACTGCTGCAATAATCATGGAAATTGACAACCATCCTAATGCATCAGAATTATTGGCAAATATGGGTTTTGATGTGTTGTCCGCGGATAAAATATATAAATATTAACGTCAAAGGGATTTTAAGATGATAGCAATAGTTTTAATAAGTTTTTTTATAGCGCTTATGGTCGGTGTCGGAATATGGGGTATGAAAAAAACAGCCACTTTAAATGATTTTTTTCTCGGCGGAAGAAATATCGGGCCTTTTGTATCTGCTTTTGCTTATGGCACTACATATTTTTCTGCGGTGGTTTTTATAGGATTTGCGGGACAATTCGGATGGATATTCGGGCTTAACTCTCTTTGGATTGCCGTAGGAAACGCTTTTTTGGGAGCATTTCTAGCATGGATGGTTTTAGGAAGACGAACAAGAATAATGACTCAAAATTTAGATGCAATGACAATGCCTGAATTTTTACAGTCAAGATACGGCGGAAAATATATAAAAATAATAGCGGCGATAATTATTTTTATGTTTTTGCTTCCTTATTCAGCATCGGTCTTCAAAGGGCTCGGCTATCTTTTTGAGGTGAATTTCAGTATTTCTTTTGATTTGGCTCTTTTGATAATAATGGCTATAACTGCGATATATTTGATATTAGGAGGTTATTTTGCCGTAACCATAACTGATTTTATTCAGGGCTTTGTAATGATTGGAGGAGCCGTTTTAATGGCTGTTATTATATCAGGAAAAGCAGGCGGAATCATTAATTCTCTGCAAACTGTTTCCATGAATTACTGTAAACATGTGTATGCAGCGGCAAAACCTGATTATTTCATGCTTTTTGCAATAGTGTTTATGACTTCTTTCGGCGCTTGGGGAATGCCTCAGATGATACAGAAGTTTTATTCAATAAAAAATGATAAAGTTATAAAATTAGCCGCTTTTACTACTTTGTTTTTTGCTTTTGTAATTACGGCTTGTGCTTATTATACGGGAGCATTGACTCATGTATTTTTTGATTCTCCGATTGTAATTAACGGCGTTGCACAATATGACAGAATGATTCCGGAGCTGCTTATCAGATACATACCTGAATTTATTGTGGCTTTAATTTTGTTGCTTGTCCTTTCGGCTTCAATGTCTACTTTGGCGTCATTAATACTTGTTTCTGCATCAAGTATATCAATAGATTTGTACAAGGGAAATATTAATCCCGGAATTTCAAGCAAAAATTCTGTGATTATGATGAGATTTTTAAGCGGTATATTTATAGTGATTTCATATTTTATAGCACGTTATGAATTTGCTTTTATAGTAATGTTAATGTCTTTGTCATGGGGAGTTATTGCCGGTGGATTTTTGGCTCCATATGTTTACGGGTTGTATTGGAAAAGAACCACGCTTTTAGGCGCTAAAGCAGGGATGATATCAGGAATACTTACGGCGGTTATATTGTTTTTTGCGTTAGGTCCTCAAAAGTCTCCGATTTCGGCAAGTATCGCAATGACTGTCCCTTTTATTGTAGTTCCCGTTGTCAGTTTGTTTACAAAAAAAGTCAACAAGAGAATATTGGTTAAAGCATTTAAAAATATTTGATATTTTTAATACGATACAAATTTATGATATTTAGAAAATTAATAAAAACAAAACTGTTTTTTTTTATATTATTATCGTCGGCTGTGTTTTTTATTTATGCCAAGAGCTTATCTTTCGGATTTACGGATCTCGATGATGATACATTGGTAGTTAAAAATATACATTATATTTCAAATATATCAAATATACATAAACATTTTTTAACAGATTGTTATTATATCCATGATTTTCAATACTACAGGCCTGTTTTGTCTGTTTCTTTTTCAATAGAATCGATGTTATTCGGAGGTAATCCAAAAATATATCATATCAATAATATGATATTTTTTATATTATCTGTTTTTTTAATGTACTGTTTGCTTGATAAATTGAATTTTAACAAAACTATAGTAAAGATTATATGTATGCTTGTGGCAGTTCATCCTGTTTTTACTTCTTGTGCCGTATGGATTCCTGCAAGAAATGATACTCTTCTCCTGATATTTTTAATATTATCTTTAATAAATTTTATAAATTATTTGGAAAAAAACGATATTAAATATTTGATTTTATATGGTTTTTTCTTTATAACGGCGTTGTTTACAAAAGAAACAACGGTAATCTTAATTCCTCTTTATGTTTTTTTTGCTTATTGTTTTAATTTTAAAATATTAAAAGAAAAAATATTTAAAATATTTTTAATGATGGTTCCTATATTAATAATATATTTTATTTTAAGAAGCATTGCGGTTCCAAGCGTAAATATAGAAGAATATTTTTTTAATTGGCAGAAATATAGTTCTAATATAATAAAAGGAATTATGCTGTATGTAGATAAATTCTTAGAACCTGGATATATCCCGGTAATGTTATACAGCATAAAATTAAATTTAAAAATAATATTAATAAATGCGGCTGTTTATTCTATATTAGTATTTTTATATTGTAAAAATATTATTAACAGAAAAATTATGCTTTTTGGAATTATATGGTTTATAGTTTGTTTGTTGCCGACTTTTTTTACGCCGGAATATTTGTTTTTAACTCATCGAGTCATCATTTCTTCTCTAGGGATGATTATGATTGTTGCTTTAACTGCGGACAGATTCATTTGCATGTATCCGTCAATAAAAAAGTATTTATCAGTTTTATCTGTTATTTTATTTTTAGTATTTTCATATTTTTCATATTTTGAATCTGATAAATATGAAAACCCGGATGTTTTTTGGACAAATGCTTATATGGATGAAAAAGAATATCATGTTGTTTATTTTACTCTTGCTCAAAGATATTTAGTTTATAAAGATTATAAAAAAGCAAAACAAATGATAGAGAAGGCGGTGGATTTATCTCCTAATGTCACAAATTTTATAGAATTAACAAGAATATCTTTTTTAATTAATAAAAATATAGAAGAAGCGGAAGCAAATTATCTAAATATATTGGATAAAACCAACGGTGAAAATTTTCAATGTTTTTTTGCATTGTCAGAAATTTATTATTTAAAAAAAGATATTCCTAAAGCGGTTGAATACGCTAAGAAAGCGGCAAATTTAAGAGAAAATGATATTGTTTCTTTGGAAAATCTTGCTCAATTATATGCAATAAACAGAGAATATAGAAAAGCAATAGATATTTCATTCAAATTATTGAAATTAAACAAAGAAAAAAAGGAATACTATTATTATAACATAAGTCTGTTGTACAGAGATTTAGAGAACAATCAGCAATCTTTACTTTACATAAAAAAAGCGCTGCAAATAAATCCCGGTAACTATGAATACAAAAAAATATTGGAAGAGTTAGTAAAGCAAAAGGAATGATATTATATTTTCATCATAAATATCTTCAACGGATGTGTTTTGCTCGTAATTTAAATAATATTCTGCCAAAGCGGCAGCGTTGTTGTTGTTTGAGGATTTTTTAGATAAAATTACGGCAGAAGCGGCAATTATAAAAACAAAACTTGCGGCCATTACAAAATGTTTTTTCAAAAAGTTTACAAAAACTATGTTTTTGTTGTTTTGTCTGTTTTTTAATTCTTTAATTTTCCGTATAACGGAATTTGTAAAATTATTTGAAAGTTTAGCTTTTTGCATATCGGATAAAACTATTTTAACATCTTTAAAATCTTTATAAGTTTGTCTGCATTTTTCGCATCTATTTAAATGTTCCATCAGAGAAGTAACTTCTTCCAGAGATAATTTATTGTCTATATGTAATGAAATAAGCATTTCTGCATTTTTACATTTCATATAAGTTGTCCTCCTTTAGAAGTTGTTTCATTTTTTTTCTCGCTCTGAATATTCTTATTTTCACGGTGTCAATCGGAATATTCATAATTTGAGATATTTCTTCATAAGAAAAATTTTCAATATCTCTTAAAGTCAGTATAATTTTATAATTATCTTTTAATTTTAATAAAGTATCCTGCACAAGTTTTTGAGTTTCTTTTTCAATAGCTTTTTTTTCAGTATTATCGTCGGATTTTATAAAATCAATTACTTCCTGTTCTTCATCATTTGAAAAATTTGCCTGTAAAGAAACAATCTTAGTGTTTCTTTTTTTTGCAAAGTTTATAGATTCGTTAATTACTATTCTGTATATCCATGTTGAAAAAGACGATTTAAATTTAAATTTGTCTAAAGAATAAAAAATTTTTATAAAAACATTCTGGGCAATATCTTCACAATCGCTGGTATAGCCGCAAAAGGAATATATAATGCTTAACACTTTGTCTTTATATCTGTCTACTATATGCCGAAACAAATCTTCTTGCCCTGCAATAACTCTTTCGATGATATCTTTATCATTCATATATATACCGTTTAGACAGTAAAATGTTTTCAAAAGTTACAAAGTTTATTTTGTTTTTGTTGTAGTAGATAAATTTATTTTATCAGTATTTTTTGATTGTGTATTTTTATTTTGAACCTTTGCCGTCGATTTATTAGCCGTTCTCTTTTTTACAGCTGAATTTACATTATCGTATTTTAGTAATTCTCTTATTTTTTCAGAAGAAGTTTTTGTGTAAGTATTCTCTTCTTCTTTTGTTTTTAAACCTGTTTTTGTATATCTGCAGGCTGCATTCCACAGCATCCATGTTTGTATTCCGCAGTCATAGCAGGCTTGTATTTGCGCCTGTATTTCCTTAGGTCCGTATTTTACGCCTTTCATTGAAAAATCCTGAAGCCAAGGTCTTAATTTTTCAACAGGTATTCTTTTTTTTGCTCCCTGCATTGCTATATATACGGTTCTGTATGGCTCTTTATTTGGATTAGGGATGCCGTATTCTCCGTTTGCATAATGTGACGGATATACCATCGGACTTATGTAATCTACAAATTCTGACATATCAACTATTTTCTGCCCTATGCCCATATCGGTCTTTTCTGTTGTAGTTAATCCGAATACATCAATAGATATTTTTATACCTTTAGGAGATAATCTTTGTCTTGCCTGTCTTAAAAAATCAACAATTGCGTCAGACGCAGTTATCGATGAATTGGTTACTCCGTATCTGCAAAGGCTTGTCTTGCCGTCGGAAGGGAATCTTATGTAATCAAATTGAATTTCGTCAAATCCCATATCGGCAGTTTTTTCCGAAAGATCAAGTATATAGTTGACAGCCTCCTGATTATAAGGATTGAGCCATGTTATATTCTTTCTGTCCTGCCATAAATTTCCTTCGGGAGTTTTTACAGCTAAGTCAGGTCTTTTTCTCGGCATGACATTATCCCTGAAAACGACTATTCTTGCAATTGCATATAATCCTTTTGATTTTACGTATGAAAGGTAAGAGGAAATGTCAGGTACGGATTTTGAATATGTCAGGTCATCAGCGACGTTTTTAACTGATATGTGTCCGTCAATTTCTTTAATGTCTATAACTACAGTATTCAGTTCTGTCGTTTCAAGGAGATCATTAAAACGGTTTCTTAACTTTGTTGAAGCGGCGGCATATATTGATAAATGTATGCCTTTAACATTTCTTGCGGATGAAATATTTTCGGGAGTTTGAGTTACAAGGATTTCAGTTTGTTCAATATCCTGAGAGAAAACGTTAACAGTTAATGAAAATAAAAAAGTAAAAGTCAGCAAAAAAATATTTTTTTTCATAATAGCCTCATTATTTTTAATTTAAAGATTTTATAATTTGTTCAGCTTCCAATCTTGCCCAGTTGTCTGATTCTATATATTTATAAATGTCATTTGTTTTTAATACTTTATGTTTTTTTATAACTTTTTCGATAATATAAGGTATAAGGTCAAAAGTTATTTTTTTATCAAGAAAATATTTTACGGCCGTTTCATTTGCCCCGTTCATTACGGCAGGCATAGTCCATCCTTTTTTTGCGCAATCATAGGCAATAGCGAGACATTTGAATTTTTTGAAATTCGGTTTATAAAATTCTAATTTTGATATTTCCGTTAAATCAAGAGGTTTAATATAACAATTTGTTCTTGCAGGATATGACAGAGCGTATTGAATAGGCAGAGTCATATCTGGATTTGAAAGCTGGGCCATAACGCAGCCGTCATTAAATTCAACCATTGAATGAACTACTGACTGCGGGTGTATAACAATTTCAATTTTTTCTATCGGTATTCCGAAAAGAACGGAAGCTTCTATAGCTTCAAGACCTTTATTCATTAATGATGCGGAGTCTATGGTTATTTTTTTACCCATTTTCCATGTAGGGTGTTCAAGAGCTTTTTTTACGGTTATTTCTGAAAATTTTTTATTTGATTTGTAAAACGGTCCGCCTGAAGCTGTTAAAATAATTTTCTTAACGGATTCTTTCTTCTCTTTACCGATACATTGAAAAATTGCAGAGTGCTCACTGTCTACAGGCAATATTTGTACATTCTTTTCTTTTGCTTTTTTCATTAAAATATGACCGGCAGTTACTAATGTCTCTTTGTTTGCTATGGCTATATTTTTACCGTTATCTATTGCGTCCATTAAAGGATATATTCCTATTGAACCTACGACTGCAAAAAGTACGGTATCAACCTTTGGTATTGTTGCGACTTTTGTTAATCCTTCTGTACCAAAGAAAACTTTTACAGAAAACTTTTTCTTTTCACACCATTTTTGTAGTTTTTCGGCATCTTCTTTAGTTCCTACCGATACAAGATTTGGGTTGAACCTAATTATTTGTTTTTTTAATAATTCTATATTTGAATTGACGGAAAGTCCGCAAACATTAAACATATTCCGCGTTTTTGCAATAAAATCCAATGCTTGTATTCCTATAGACCCTGATGAACCGAGAATTGCGATATTTTTCATTTATTGACCTTTATTTACATTAATTTAATAATTATATCATTTTATCTTCACAAATAAAATATTTCATCGTCATTATATTTATAACGGAATAAATAAATTATACGAACAAATATATGTTAGATAGTATTTGTTTTTTGAAATACTGAATTGTATATTTCAAAATCTTTTTTGCAGAAACATACAAAATATACTTTATCAATTTTATTAATGTTTTGCTTTATGAAATTATTAACAGTTTTTACGGCGATGGTACTTGCCAAATTAATAGGAAATCTGTATGCGCCGGTAGAAATAGAGGGGAAAGCTATGCTTTTGAGTTTGTTCTGTAATAAGAGTTTTAATGAGTTGGAATAACATTCTTTTAAAAGTTCACATTCGTTGTATTTGCCGTTATTCCAAACAGGACCGACCGTATGAATTACATATTTTGCGGACAAATTATATCCTTTTGTTATTTTTGCCTGCCCTGTTTTACATCCGTTTAAGGTTTTACATTCTTCAAAGAGTTTTTTTCCGGCAGCTCTATGTATCGCTCCGTCAACGCCTCCTCCTCCCAGAAGAGAAGTGTTCGCTGCGTTTACTATTGCATCAACATGTATTTTAGTTATATCTTCAAGAATTATTTTAATTGTATTTGACATAATGGATATGCCTGTTTTGAAGAGTTTTTAAAAAGTTTTTTATCTTTTAATGAATATAATCAAATAGTAAAATATGGGAGCACAAAAAATATAAGAGTCAAATCTGTCTAACATGCCGCCGTGTCCGGGAAGAATATTTCCTGAATCTTTTATATCGCAGTCTCTTTTAAATAATGATTCAGCTAAATCTGAAAATTGTCCTGCAACGGATATTATCAAGGCGAAGATAACTGCCTCGTTAATAGAGATTATATTTTGCATAAATATTTGTCTGCAGACTATTGCGGTAATTATGCTTGTTATAATACCTGCAATTGCGCCCTCAACTGTTTTTTTCGGACTGATAAACCGGGCAAGTTTATGTTTCCCGAATTTTTTACCGATAATGTACGCTCCTGTATCCAAAATCCATACCGTTACAAACAGGAATATAATATATTTCATACCATAGTTTGGAATATCTCTTATCAAAACCATATGATAAAGCGACCATGTCAGAAAAAATGCTCCAAAACATGTAACTGCAATTTCAGATGATACGTTTTTAATTCTGTTTTTTAACATAGATGCAAAGAAAATTAAAAAAGTAGAAAATATTATAACTTCCTGAACATATAAATTCAAATATAGAGAGACATAAAATAATGCTGCGGTTAATGTCCCTAGAATATTCATAGGATTATATTTTTTACAAATGGAATAATATTCCATAACGGAAAAAATTATTACTGCAAAAAACATAAAGAAAAAAGGCAAACCTCCTGCATATATGCATAGCATAACTATAGGAATTCCAACCAAAGCAGTCAATATTCTTGGTAAAAGCATACTATATCTCCGAAAAATTCAAATTTAAACATTTCCAAAACGTCTGCTTCTTTTTTGATATTCTAAAATTGCTTTATAAAATTCTTTTTCTGAAAAATCAGGCCACAAAACATCCGTGATATATATTTCGGAATAAGATATCTGCCATAAAGGAAATTTGATATTCTCATTTCTCCGGATGTTCGTATGAGAAGATCCGGATCAGGCAATCCTTTAGTATAAAGCCGATTTGAAACGTCTTCTTCCGTAGGGCGAGCTATTTTGTCCCGATAAAGAGCTTCAAAAGCCATGAGTATCTCTTGTCTGGCGCCATAATTAAGGGCGATATTTAATATCAAATCTTTATTATCTTTTGTCTTATTGCAAACATTTATAATTTCATTTTGTATTTCTGCAGGAAATTTCGTAATATCTCCGAGAATTCTAAATGATATTTTATTTTTAATCATAGAATCTATTTCATTTTTTAAATAAGTCATCAAAAGCGAAATCAGACCTGAAATTTCTTCTTTGGGTCTTTGCCAATTTTCAGTGGAAAAAGCATATAGGGTCAAAACTTTTATG
>Ga0265294_10011335_pt1 | contig 10036 bp, 8 predicted proteins | sample MunlanPumphouse3_FD_192504 | JGI IMG/M metagenome (GOLD analysis project Ga0265294, IMG submission 192504) | Groundwater microbial communities from a municipal landfill in Southern Ontario, Canada - Pumphouse #3 | ecosystem: Environmental > Aquatic > Deep subsurface > Groundwater | place...
CCGAAACCCCTTACCACGTTCCGGCTTTTGATCAGATTAAAACAACACATTACCTTCCGGCTTTTGAGGAAGCGATGCTACAACAAAAAGAAGAAATCGAAGCCATTGTTAACAATTCCGACGATCCTACTTTTGAAAACACTATAGAAGCTTTAGACTATAGCGGTGAACTTTTAACTACGGTTTCAATGGTGTTTTTTAATATGTGCGAGACCGACAACAGCGATGAAATGAACAAAATTGCTGAAGAAATCAGTCCAAAGCTTTCGGCTCATGCCGACGACATTAACTTAAATCCCGACTTATTTAAAAAAGTGAAATCCGTTTACGAACAAAAAGATAAACTTTCACTTGATAAAGAACAAATGCGATTGTTAGAAGAAACCTACAAGGATTTTGTTCGTGGGGGTGCTAATTTAGCCGTTGAAAAACAAGCCCGTTTTCGTGAAATCAATGAAGAACTTTCGGTTTTATCCTTAAAATTCAGCAACAATGTGTTAAATGCCACCAATGCCTATAAGTTAATTATCGACAAGGAAGAAGATTTAGCCGGATTACCAAGCTCACTCATCACTGCCGCTGCCGAAACTGCCAATCAGGAGGAAGCAACCAAAGGTAAATGGGTGTTTACCATTCATAATCCCAGTTTGTTGCCTTTCCTTCAATCTGCCGATAATCGTGCCAAACGCGAAGAAATATGGCGTGCATATTCTTCCCGTTGCAATGGTGGTGAATTCGACAACAACGAAATTATTACTAAAATCGTAAAACTTCGTGCCGAAAGAGTTCAATTATTAGGATATAAAACCCATGCCGATTATGTATTGGAAGACCGCATGGCTAAAACTCCTAAAGCCGTATATGATTTATTACAACAAGTATGGGTACCAGCATTATCCAAATCAAAGGAAGAAGCCGCTCAATACCAGGCATTAGCAAATAAAGAAAAACCTAAATTCAATATTCAACCCTGGGATTGGAGATATTATACCGAAAAAGTGAGAAAAGCAAAATATGATTTGAATGATGAAGCCATTCGTCCTTATTTTAAATTGGAAAATGTAAGAGACGGTGTTTTCATGCTTTGCGAAAAACTCTACGGATTAACATTTAAAGAAAATAAAAATATTCCCGTATATAATCCCGAAGCCGTTGCCTATGAAGTAATCGACAATGGAAAAATAATCGGTATTTTATACATGGATTATTTCACCCGAGCCAGCAAACGCAGCGGTGCCTGGATGACCGAATTCCGCGGTCAATATAAAACCAAAGAAAATAAAAATGTTATTCCGGTTATTTCCTTAGTATTTAACTTCCCCCGTCCGGCAGGCGATATTCCTTCCTTGCTTAATTTTGATGAAACCGAAACGTTCTTTCATGAATTCGGACATGGATTGCACGGTTTGTTAAGTAATTGTAAATACCGTTCATTGGCAGGAACCAACGTAAGCCGCGATTTTGTTGAACTTCCTTCTCAAATCATGGAAAATTGGGCAAGTCATCCTGAAGTATTGAAATTATATGCCAAACATTATCAAACCGGTGAACCCATTCCGCAAGAACTCATCGACAAAATCGAAGCTGCTGGTAATTACGGACAAGGTTTTATCAATACCGAACTTATTGCCGCTTCTTTATTAGATATGGATTATCATATGCTCGAAAATCCCGAAATAACAAACCCATCTGTTTTCGAAGATTCTGCTATGGCGAAATACGGTTTAATACCCGAAATCATTTCCCGTTATAAAAGTCCGTATTTCTTACATATTTTTTCATCCTCTTCGGGTTATTCTGCCGGATATTACAGCTACACCTGGTCGGCAGTACTCGATGCCGATGCCTTTGAAATGTTTAAACAAAACGGTTTGTTTGATAAAACTACTGCAACAGCATTCCGCAAAAACATTTTGGAAAAAGGAAATACCGAAGATCCTGCCGTTTTATATAAAGCATTTCGCGGACAAGAACCCAGCATAGAACCTTTATTGAAAAACAGAGGTTTGATGTAATAAATATTATTAAACACTTATATAAGGTCGCTTTATGTTAAAAGCGACCTTTTTTTATATAAAAAAATCAGTAATATGAGTGTTTTACAATCTGTCCATAATATCGGCAAATGCTGTCAATTTTTTTGTCAGCAGTTGAAAAAATTACGAATGGTTTTTATGCCGAAAAATCAAGTAGTCAGGGGGTGAATTCAAATCACCCCCTGACTACTTGATTTATGCTAACAACCAACGACCGTAGAGACGCACGGCCGTGCGTCTCTACCATATCGTGCGTTTCTACGGTTTGTGTTGTTTTTTTACATTTTTATATGCTTCTTTTATTTAATTTCATTCATTTTTCAAGTCTTTTGTATATTATTGCAAATCAGTCATGTGGTTTTTTAAGGCACATTTTCCTCCCATTTTTTACAAATCATCCGCAAGGACCCTCAAAAAGATGCACCCAAAGCCAAAAAAAGATGCGGCAACCGCCTAAAAAACATAAGCAAGTTTTACTAAAAACTCAAGCAAGTTTTACTAAAAACATAAGCAAGTTTTCGATCTTACTTGCGGAAGTTTTTGAGGGTTGTTGCTGCATGTTTTCGAGGGTTTTTGCCATATAATTTTTTTTGGTGCTGATTTGAATTCACCCTCTGACTAAATCCTAACAAGGACACAAACGACAGAAATGTGAATGCTTGCGTTGGTGTCTTTAATGTCGTTTTTGTCCTTATTGTTTTGCCCACAGATTTCCACAGATTAACACGGAATAAAAACAATTACGAATCTAAAACGGAATTTTTTAAAATGGAAATTTCTATTATTTGATTTTATATTAAAAAAATATTTACATTTGCAGGAAAAGAAAATATAATATGACGTTTAAATCAAAACCATTTATAAAATGGGTTGGTGGTAAAACTCAACTTATTGAAAGCATTGAAAAGACTTTGCCTGAATATTTTGCGAATTTACATAATATTACTTACATTGAGCCATTTGTTGGAGGTGGAGCTGTTTTATTTTGGATTTTACAACAATACCCAAATATTACAAAAGCCATTATTAATGACATTAATCCCGATTTAACAACTGCTTATAAAACCATTAAAGATACACCTTCTGATTTAGTCCAATTTTTACAAATAATTCAAGATGAGTATTTACCTTTAAATGAGGAAAAACGAAAAGAATATTATTTAAATAAACGAGAAAGATTCAATACAAAAACACTTGATTCAATTGAAAATACAGCATTGTTTATTTTTTTGAACCGTACATGTTTTAATGGTTTGTACCGTGTAAATAGTAAAGGACTTTTCAATGTCCCCTTTGGACGATATACAAATCCGAAAATTTGCGATAAACATACTATTTTTGCTGATAGCGAACTTTTACAAAAGGTAGAAATATTGACAGGTGATTTTGAGGAAACCTTAAAATATGCTTCAAAAAACAGTCTTTTTTATTTTGATCCACCATATAAACCGTTAAGTGAAACATCAAGTTTTAACTCCTATGCAAAAGAAGATTTCAACGACCAAGAACAAATTCGTTTAGGAAATTTCTGCAAAAAAATTGACATACTGGGTTATAATTTTATTTTAAGTAATTCTGATGTAAAAGGTAAAAATCCTAACAATGATTTCTTTGATGATTTGTACGAGCAGTTTAATATCAAACGAGTTTATGCGTCAAGGATGGTAAATGCAAATGCTGAAAAACGAGGAAAGCTAACAGAATTATTAATTACTAACCAACCATCAAAAGAATTAAAATATGTTAAAGCAATTTGATATCTTTATTTCACAATTAAGTGAAACTAATGCAACCCTTGATTATTTTACAGATTTTGGAAAGATAAAATCGAACATAAGCAAAATTTCAATAAAACTAAATCAACTTAACTATTTGATAGGGAAAAAAGATTTAAGACTTGCAATAGAAGAATTATTTGAAGAGAATGCAAGAGTTTTTGAGGTTTTAGATATTTTAATTGCAGTAAGAAAAGACAAAAATGCAAAAACTTTTAATCGAGAAGGCAATATTGTTCTTCTTGATTCATACTTTGAAACTCCCGAAAAAGTTTTTGAATTCGTTGAAGATACAGGACTTGGAGAAATATTCAGGAATAAAAACATCACAAATCTTGTTGATTATGTTTTTGGTGTTGAAGTTGGATTAGATACAAATGCAAGAAAAAACAGAGGTGGCGAAAATATGTCTAAGGCTGTATCTCTAATCTTTGATAAATCCAAAATATTCTATAAAAGAGAAGTAAACAGCACAGAATTTCCAGAGATTACAAGTCTTGGTACAGATTTAAAAAGGTTTGATTTTGTAATAAAAACAAAAGTTAAAACCTACCTAATTGAAACAAATTTTTATAATAGTTCTGGATCTAAACTTAATGAAACTGCACGCTCTTATTCCGACCTGGCTCCAAAAATAAACCAATATTCTAACTTTGAGTTTGTTTGGATTACCGACGGAGAAGGTTGGTTATCTGCAAAAAACAAATTAGAAGAAGCATATTCTAACTATTTCAAAAAACAGGAGACTCGAAATAGAGAATTCTCAAGTATTTGCTACTTATAGAAAAAAACTTAATGGATTTGAAGATAAAAATCAGTTGGAATTATTTTTGGTAAAAGAACCAGATATTGAACTTGAAAGAAGTTTGAGTTTTGACTTATAAACAACCAACAAATTATAATCTACATAAAAAAACATTCATGAATCTAAAATAGAATTTTTCAAAATGGAAATTTACATTTTGTGATTTTATATAAAAATATTATTTACTTTTGCATAAAAATAACATTAAATGGTGAAATACAATTTTAATTGCGTTTATTTTCTTTACCTTACCTCTAATATAAATCAATGGTATTTCAATATTATATGTTTATTGCGTATACACAATCGTTGGCAACAATAATATCAGCATGACTACAAGAAACGAAATTTTTATAGAATTTGAATATAACGGTAGAGAAATAGAGGGTATTGAGATGTTTAAAGATGAATTGAATCAATCTTATCTAGTCCAAGGTCGTTCTATTTATATTCCATCTTTTAGTGATGGAGGAGAAACTTGGTTTACAATATTTATCAATTCTAGTTTTTTTGAATTTGCAAAGGATGTGGTTGTTTATGGATTAGCCTGGGATTTATTAAAGAAAGGGACAAAAAATTATTTTTTAAAACCATTTTATGCTTCTTTGACTAAATTAAAAGAAGCGAACAAGGATTCTTATAAGCTCAGAATTAAAAGAATGAGATTTCAATTTGATGATATTACAATTATCGTTGGAGGGATTGAACCGCATAGAATATCTGTAATTAGTAGGATATTTAATGAACTCTCGAAAAGAAAAGAACAAATAGAGCATAAAATTAAATTGCCAATAAATAAAATAGAAACTCCAATTTTTTACAATCCGGGTATCGATAAAAAGGGGTATAGTCCTTACTTGCTTGATACAGAATCAGACCAAGAAATAGACAATTATCTAGATTCTTGGAAAATATGGTTCATGGATGACCGAGAATGCAAAATTTACAATCTGAAAGAAAAAACTTTTAAAGAAGCATATCCAAATTAATATGAGCAAATTAATTGATTATTTAATATCTGTGACATCGAGGATAACAATAGATACTTTTGGATTGCCTAATATCCTATTTGAACTTGATAAGAAAATAGAATTAAACAATAAGGAAATTGAGGAACGGATAGACCAGTTAGATGATATTAAGAATAAACTTATTGAGACTGCAAATGCTGTAAATCAAATAAGTACTAATTCAAAACAAAAAAAGGTCGAACTCGATGAATTAATTAAAAAGTATCAAGAGGTTAAACAAGACAAAGATGAGTCAGAGAAATTATTACAAGTAAATAAAGATTCATTCGGTAGAATTTTATTATCAACAAATAAGAAAACAGAGAAAAGGTCAATAGTGATAGGTTTTATAATTGGAATTGTAACTGGAACTTTATCTAGTTTATTAGTTTTTTATTTAACGTCTAAATAATTACTATGGCCAACATATGGCATAGTGCATGCGGATTTCAGAGGTTTTCAAGCGTTTGTAGCTCGTAAAAAAAGTTAGTGTAAACTTATAGGAAATCATCTCGTAATCCCGTACTACACCATAACATCAACCGTTAACCCTATAAAGTTTATCTTCTCCTCCTCCCATTAATTTTTTGTCCAATCCTTTTATTTCTCTTGTTTTATTTTTGCCATAAAAATTCATTGGTATGGCAGAAACGATAAAACGCAGAGATGTTTTAATAGAAATAGATATAGAGGTGATTATTCCGGAACAAATTGACCCCCCTAAACGCTTATTCTGCTATCCACTACCAAATACTTATCTTTGATAAAGATGTCGCCCCTACGGGGCTTAAAAGGGGAAGGCGGCATTATCGTTCTACCAAGATGTCGTCCCTACGGGACTAATAATATGGAAGAGAGGGGATTTGTTTTTTAATCCTGTTAATCCGTGGGGGGGGGGAAGTGAAAAGTGAATTTTAGTATTCAGAAGCACAGTGCGTTGACTTACGACCTGCGACCTTCGACTTGGGACTTTTTTGTTAATCCTGTCGATTCTCGCAATTTCCGCCCGAAATCACCCAATTTTTTAGGCAAAACGCTCTGTAACGCATTCTTAGGCATTTTTCGGGCATTTCATTATAGCAAAGGAAGGGGTAAACGTGGCTAAAACGGCCTGAAAATGAGCCAAGAAAAAATACTGATAGCTGAGGGCTGATAGCTGATAGCTATTTTTCACTATTCACTTAGGAAATTCTATTGCTTAACAATCTTTTTATAAATACTCTCTCCTTTATCGCATATGATTTTTAAAACATACATTCCCGGCGGCAAATCATCCATAAATAAGATGCCATGGTAGTTATAAATATATTGTTCTTTTACTATCTTGCCGTGTAGGTCAAAAAGTTTCACTTCTTTGATTATACCGTTCTTCTTATATATGTTTAGTAGTTGTTGGCTTGGGTTAGGATAAACCCATATATCTGTAGAATCAATTTGAACTATGTTATCCGTAGGAAATGGATAAAACCATTGAGAAGGATCGCCGAAAAAAATCAAACTCAAGGCGTCCTTAGAGCGTTGCAAAGAACAAAGCATATGTATATACGTTTGTAAATACATATCTGCCAACAGTATATTCTCTTCTTTTGGTGGGACTAAATCATTCAATAGTTGTTGTGCATAAATAGCGGCATCCCAATCGATTAAAGAAGAAAACATCCATGCTGCTCTGGCTCCGCAGGCTTGTCCGTTAAAGGAAGCATTCATCCATTGCTCGGCCAAACAGCGGCGGCCGGCAAAATGTCCGTTCAGGCATGCCGATGAAATAACAATGGGATATTGAGAAGTATCCCTTAATTTTTGTAATTCATTGTTGTTAATTTCTCCGGTTTCCCATTCATCGTAAGAGCCGTAGCCTAAATAATTAATTAAGGAAACACCTTGATTCACTGCTTCTATAATATCATCCGGCAAGGGATTTCCTTCACTGTCCTCTTCTCCCTGTGAACCCTCATAGAACTCATATACCTTTTCAAAATCTTTATTCAATAATTCATACCGGATGTTACGCATATATTCCCAGTCATACATTCCTGTAAGGTTTGAATAACTGTCGGAAGCAATTCCAACTGCTTTTTTGGATAAAGGAATTGTAGGGTTTGAGAGTATCTTTTTGATTTGTAATGCAAGTTCATCCTCATCATTAACTGCTATTCTTCCCACTATCATTTCCGGATAATCGTCTGTCCCTTTAATCATTCCATAGCGCAAATCCGACAGTGCTTCGTCCATATCATAAGATGTTATATACTGATAATCACCCACCAATAACAGAAATTCGGGTTGATCTGTTTCATAAACGGATTGAATAATTTGTTGCAGTTTATCGGTCGACAATGCCTCAATTACCGTAATAAGCAAACAATTAATGTTTTGCTTCTCTTTTTGTTTGATATATGTAAACAAAGCAGAGCCAAAGGGAGCATAACAAAGAATTAACATATCCATAGAAGTTTTATCCGCATAATTTTTTTCATTGAAATTAACAAACAAATTGCGATAAGTCTGGAGAAAGGCTTTGGAAATCGCTAAATGATCATGAGGAAATGTATGAGCAACATGAACATTAATGGTTTTGTTTTCACAATTTCCATACAGATGTAAACGAAGGCCGAAGCAATCGCGGAAGTAAAAAACAGCAGTATCCATATGCAGATAATCCGTATCGCTACTGTTTTCAAAATATATACTGTATTGATTTTCGGGAACTACCAAATACAAAACAGTATCAATTTTATGCCGGCATTGAATGCTAGTAGAAGTATCGGTGAATGATAGTTGAATATTTCCCTGTCCGAAAGAAGAGAATAAAAAAGCAGAAAAAAAAATAAACGAATAACAGACTTTATGGAATGATTTCCGTTTCGTCAAAAACTTCGCCATAGTTTGTTTCTTTACCTACAATTAAGGTGATTTTAGATTGATAAGGCACTTTTTTCCCTTCTTGAATAATCCTGCCTTTATAACGTTGTTCCAGGACGGCATTAGGATATTTACTTTCTTTATAAATAACCTGTCCTAAGGTCAAATCATTTGATTCCAACATATTAACAGCTTGTCGTAAAGATAAATCAATGAGATTGGGCATTTCAACTTGAGGAGGAACCAACATAGAAAGGGTAAGATATATTTTCCTTCCTTTTTTTACATTCATTCCGGCTTGTGGGTCTTGAGAAATAACAATACCTCCTTTTTTGGTAGGTTCAAACACAGAATCGTTGATTGTTAATTGAAAGTCATATTGATTACTATCTTTTGCATAACGTTCGATTTGTTCAATATTATAATCCGAAAAATCAGGAACTTCATATTCTTTACCATGATGGGTAAAGAAACGTAAGCCTAACATGATAAGTATTAATGCAATAATTGAAATAAGAACGGCCAGCATTAAATCGGCATAAAATGGATGTGCTTTAAAAAAAGATGATTTCTTCATAAATAAGGAACAAATAAACGCTGTTATAAAATGTAATTTCTCACAAAATAACCTAATAATGTTTTGTATAATTCATTTGGATTAGTTTGGCAAAAATAAACATTTTTCGCAAAGAGATGTATAAATCGAAGTTTTATTTTTTTGAGTCACACAATTCACTTTCTTAATCAACTTGCATGAAACAAATTAATTTACTACGATAGCATAAAAATGCCAAAAAATGCTAAAAATAAAATATAAAAACGCATTGAATCCGGTTTTACTTTTCTAATTAAAAGAAAAACAAAACGATATTAAATTTACGTATTATCATTGTGGAAAATAAAAAAATTATACCTTTGCAGGATAAAAAAATAATTATTAAAAATGAGCACGCGTAAAAATAAAAAAGAACGTACCATCATACAGGTTGATACCTTAATTGAGAGAATAGAAAAGTTTTACGAAACGTATAAAAAACAAATTAATATCATCTCTTCGGTAACTTTGGTTATCATAGCTGCTATTGTCTTATTCTTTGTTTGGTATATGCCCAAACAACAGTTAAAAGCGGAGGTGGCTATTTACAAAGCAGAGCAGTATTTTGCTGCTGATTCTTTAACCTTAGCCCTTAACGGGGATGGAATGTATGAAGGTTTATTGGATGTAATCGATAATTACGGATTGACGAAAACAGCTAAGCGCGCGCGTTTTATGGCAGGGATTTCTTATTTGAAAATCGGCGATTTTGACAATGCTATACGGTATTTGAAAAAAGTAAAATCGAAAGATAAATTTATTTCTGTTCAATCCTTAGCATCCATAGGAGACGCTTATGTAGAGAAGAATGATTTTAAAAACGGCTTGAAATACTATAAAAAAGCGATTAAAAAGAATCCTAATGAATTGATAACACCCATTTATATCCTACGTGCTGCTCAATTGTGCGAGATGGATAATCAATGGGAAGAAGCCGCTTCATTGTATGAAAG
>Ga0265294_10011336_pt1 | contig 10036 bp, 10 predicted proteins | sample MunlanPumphouse3_FD_192504 | JGI IMG/M metagenome (GOLD analysis project Ga0265294, IMG submission 192504) | Groundwater microbial communities from a municipal landfill in Southern Ontario, Canada - Pumphouse #3 | ecosystem: Environmental > Aquatic > Deep subsurface > Groundwater | place...
AGGATGGAGTGTCCTTAACTCAAACCCAGATATAGACATGCTAATAACCGACTGGAATATGCCTGAGATGAACGGTCTTGAGCTTGTTAAAAAAGTAAGAGCCGATAGCAGGTTTGTCGATCTGCCTATCATAATGGTAACAACAGAGGGTGGAAAAACCGAAGTTATAACAGCACTAAAAGCGGGAGTCAATAACTACATAGTAAAACCTTTTACGCCACAAGTTTTAAAAGAGAAACTTGGAGCAGTTATGGGCATAGAGGGGTAATGCAGGAGTATTACTACAAACTTGAAGTTCAAGTCTCATCTCATAAAGAGCTTTTTTTAAGCTTTTTAAATGAGATTGTCGATGGTGGTTTTGAAGAGGTTGATGATGGATTTATCATCAGAAGTGAAGATGCTCTTGAAGATACCGCTTGGGCTTTAGAGTACTATAAAGATGAGCTATCAAAAGCACTTAGCACAGATATAACACTAAATCTAAATCTAACAAAAGAAGCAAATCAAGACTGGATAGAGATCTTTAAAAAAGGGATTTCACCTATAGAGGTTGATAAATTTTATGTCCATCCCTACTGGGATGAGGCGAGTAAAGAGCTTATAAACATAACCATAAACCCTGCTCTAGCTTTTGGAACAGGTCACCATCCCACTACATACTCAGCCCTTAGTGCTATATCTAAGTATGTAAAAAGTGGTGATAGTGTTTTAGATGTTGGGTGTGGAAGTGGGATACTAGGTATCGCTGCAACTAAACTAGGTGCGATTGTAGATGCTTGTGATACAGATGAGCTAAGTATCGATAACACCAAACAAAACTTAGAGTTAAATGGTGTAGAGTTTCACAACCTATGGGTAGGCTCAAGTGACAAAACAGACAAAACATACGATGTGGTTATAGCTAACATAGTAGCAGATGTGCTAACTTTTATAGCAAACGATCTTAAAAAAGCTACAAAAGATAGCGGCATCTTGATCTTATCTGGCATACTCGATAAGTATGAAGATAAGGTTTTAAAATTTTATAAAGAGTATGAGATAAAACAAAGAGTATTAAAAGAAGAGTGGGTAACTCTAATTCTTAGTAGGAAATAATATATGCAAAACAATAACAACAAAAACAATCCAAACAACTTTTTTAACCAAAATCCACTGCTAACATTTGCGATATTTTCGGTAGTGATTATTGTGCTATTTAAAGCACTAGTCACTGAGGGTGGCACAGGTGAAGATGGGATGGCTAACACAGCTAGAGCAAAGCAGATAAGCTACTCAGAGTTTAAAACACTTATAGGCTCTAAGAGTTTAAAAAAAGTTGAGATTGGGCAAACATACATAAAAGCATTTGATAATAGTGGCTCAACACTCTACACAACAAGAATCATAAAAGGTGATAATACCTTAGTAAAAGAGCTAGAAGATAACAACATCGAGTACAACGGCTTTAGTGAATCAAACTGGTTTACTGAGATGTTTGGATGGCTATTTCCATTTTTACTTATCATAGCTTTATGGATGTTTTTTGCTGGACGGATGCAGCGAAGTATGGGGAGCGGAATCCTTGGTATGGGTGGAAGCAAAAAGCTCATAAACTCCGAAAGACCAAAAACAAAGTTTGAGGATGTAGCAGGGGTTGAAGAGGCAAAAGAGGAAGTTCAAGAGATAGTTGACTTCTTAAAATACCCTGCTAGATATGTAGAGATAGGTGCAAAGATACCAAAAGGTGTACTTTTAGTAGGAAGCCCTGGAACTGGTAAAACACTTCTAGCAAAAGCGGTTGCTGGTGAAGCTGATGTACCTTTTTTCTCAGTAACTGGCTCTAGTTTTATAGAGATGTTTGTTGGTGTTGGAGCAGCTAGAGTTCGTGATCTTTTTGAACAAGCAAAAAAAGATGCCCCTAGTATTATATTTATAGATGAGATAGATGCTATAGGTAAAAGCCGTACTGCTGGTGCTTCTATGGGTGGAAACGATGAGAGAGAACAGACTCTAAACCAACTTTTAGCCGAGATGGATGGCTTTGGAACAGATACCCCTATCATCATACTAGCTGCTACAAACCGCCCAGAGATACTAGATCAAGCACTTCTTCGCCCAGGTAGATTTGATAGACAAGTACTTGTAGATAAACCAGACTTTGAAGGTCGTATAAAAATCTTAAAAGTCCATGTTAAAAATGTTAAAATAGATGCAGATGTTGATCTTGAAGAGGTTGCAAGGCTAACGGCTGGTTTAGCAGGAGCCGATCTTGCTAACATAGTAAATGAAGCGGCACTTTTAGCTGGTAGAAAAAACCGTAAAAGTGTAAGACAAAAAGATTTTTACGAATCGGTCGAGAGAGCCTTAGCTGGACTTGCTAAAAAATCTAGACGGATAAACCCTAAAGAGAAAAAGATAGTCGCCTACCATGAGAGTGGACATGCACTCTTAGCTGAAACAACTTTAGGAGCTAAAAAAGTATCTAAAGTCTCTATAGTCCCTAGAGGTTTAGCGGCTCTTGGTTATACTCTAAATACCCCCGAAGAGAACAAGTTTATGGCACAAAAACATGAGCTTTTAGCTGAAGTTGATGTTTTACTTGGCGGTCGCGGGGCTGAGGAGGTCTTTATAGGTGAGATCTCAACTGGTGCGGCAAATGACTTAGAAAGAGCCACCGATATACTAAAAGCTATGGTTCAAACATACGGTATGAGCGATGTTGCAGGGCTTATGGTGTTAGAAAAAAGCAGACAATCATTTTTAGGCGGATATGGACAAGGCGGTAGAGAGTATAGCGACAAGATGGCTGAAGCACTAGATGAGTTTGTTAAAACTACTCTTCACGAGAGATACGAAGCGGTTTTAGCAAGACTAAGAGAGTACAATGAAGCGATAGAGTCTATAGTAAAACTACTCTACAAAAAAGAGAATATCACAGGTGAAGAGGTGAGAAATATCATCATAGAGTTTGAAAAAGAGCATGACATTGAGTCCAAAGTAGTTGCACTTATTGATGATATAGAAGAGGAACTCAAAGAAGATGCCTCTATGAGCAAATAAAGGAGAGTATTATGGGTAACAATCTACCAATTGCAAAAAACGGTATAAAGTTTATTTGCACATCACTATTTATGATGGTTTTATTTTGGCTTTTTGGGTGCGGCAAGGTAGCATTTTTAGCATTAGCGGTTAGTATATTTTTTATATTTGTATTTAGAAATCCTGAAAGAGAGAGACTCTTTTTTGAAGATAGTAGTGTCCTTAGCCCTGTAGATGGAGTACTAAGCGATGTTGTAGAGGATGAGCAAAAAGATGAGTATATACTCACTATACAAAACAGTTGTCTAAATGTAGCATTGCTAAGATCACCTTTTGATGCTACTATAAAAACTATAGAGCTAGTTCGCGGAGCTAGAGTCTCACCTGCTTCAAAACTATTTGATAAGCTAAATGAGAATGCAACCTTAGTTTTTACAAACAAAAATGAGCAGAGTATCAAGATAAACCATAGACTAAAACAGACCATAAAATCTATCGACATAGACACAAAAGTTGGCAACAAACTTTTTCAAGGCTCAAGATATGGTTTTGCCCTAAACAACACAACTACTATCTATCTACCTAGAAGTTTTAGGCTAAATATAAACATAGGAGATGAGCTAAGAGCTGGTGAGAGTCTAGTTGGCTATTTTAGCTGATTCTCTCTATCTTGCTTTAAAAAAAGCAATCTGCTAGTATCTATATCAAAGTCAAAATAAAAAGAGTTAAAACCTTTTTGTTCAACTTTTTGGAGTTGCGACACGGCTCCTCTGTAGTTTTTCTTCTCAAGATGCAAAAGTCCTAGTGCATATCTACTCTCCAAAAACGATGGCTCTCTTAGTTTTGATAGCTCCAAAAGTGCTATGGCATTATCGTTATGCCCCGCTGCAATTGAAGCGACCGATGCTAAAAAAAGTGTCTGTGTATCTTTTACTCCATCTTCATCTATTAGTTTGTTATAGAGCGAAAAAGACTCCTCAAAAGAGTTATCATAAAGCGAAGCTAGTGCAAGAGTAGCTACTAACTCTATAGTGTGGTTTTTCTCTAAAAGCATCTCTTTTAACTGCTCTTTTAGGTAGTAGAGCCTACCTGTTATAAGGTTTAACTGCACATATAAAAATCTAGTTATAAAAGGTCCATTATATAGGTCTCTAAAGTCAAAATCTTGGTTTTTAAGATAGTTTAAAACACTAAAAGCATACTCTTTATCTCTTAGTTCTAAAAAGTGCGAATCGATATACATAGTGTGTGGGATTATCTCTTTTGGAAGTAACTCTATTAGTTTTTGACTCTTAGCCTCAGCTACACCTAAAACATTTAGCCTAAGCGCTACTAAGACATCAAGGGCTATCTTGAGTGGGTCATCTTGATCATCTTTTTGTATATAATCAGATGCCGCTAGATAATCATCTTGAGCGATATGAAAGAGTGTTTTATACATTGCCACCTCATCGCTATCCTCCTCTTGCATCAAAGAATCGCTTACGATAGAGCTTAGTTTGGTGCTATCTTTTTGTATAAGAGCAGATGTCATAATCGCATATATACCCGATAGATAGTTCTTTGCATCAAGGTTATATGAGCGGATAAAGTGCCTATTTGCATCGACCATATTTCCCATCTGTGCATAGGTTAGAGCTAAGTTATACTGAAGTATTGAGTGTTTTGGATAGCTTTTAGCTAACTCCTCTAAGATCTTATTTGCCTCTCTTATCCTAAACTTTAGTGCAAGTTGTATAGCCTTTACCATCACTTTATTTGTAGTAGATGAGCTTATCCCTTTTTTTAGGTACTCTTTTGCCTCATCTATATTTTGGGTATCTATACTCATGCTACCTTTATTTATCTGCTGTAACACTTTGTTTGCATCAAAAATCTTATAGGGCGAGAAGTAAAAAAGTTTAGAAAATGTCATATATTGACTCTGCGATATATCTTTTCTATAGCTATTTTGAGCACTGCTAACATCAAAAAGTGCTTTTTTAAGTGAAACTTTTATAGGGTAGTTATCAAACACATCTTCACCAAAAAGGTCTAGTGCATTCTCTATCTCTTTTGAGGCATCTACGATATTGCCTAGTTTTAAGTCTATATAACCTATCGCGACTTGTGATTTTTCAGCCTCTTTGTTGTCTTTTATGGAGTTTGCTAAGTATCTTCTAGCTAGTTCAAGCTCACCTATCCTTGCATACAACATACCTAGAGTGAAGCCATTTAGTGCAGGGTTGTCTCTCTCTAGAGCCTCTATGGCTTTTTTATTGTTGTAAAAAAGTGAGTCTATCTTTGAAGATATAAGATTTTGTTCATGATGGTACTCATCTGTAGTTGGGCTATTTATAGCACTTAGTGCTTGTAGATAATCCCCTTTATAAAAACTTATAAGTGTGTAGTAGTAGGAGTAAAGAGAGGATTTGCTCTCATCTGGCAAAAAAGCCTCCGCTAAGTCTATGTAGTACTCAAAACTCTTTTTATCCTCAAGTTCAAGTGAGCAAACTGCGGCATTTATGGCACTTACACATCTGTTTTCATTGTTATCTATCGCCCTTTGAAAGTTTGCTCTAGCACTCTCAAAGCTCTTCTCTTTTAGCTGTGCCACACCTAAGTTATAAGCCGATATCGCCTCACTATAGGTAGCTATATCTTTATATATAACAAGAGCCTCATCTTTTGAGCCTTTAGAGTAAAGATAGTTTGCTTTTGCTATCATCTTCTCAACATTACTTGGCTTAATACTTGGCTTGGTTGCTTTTGGGGTATCGTCTATAAATGTTGTGGGCTTTGGCTCTGGTTTATCTTGAAGTTTTTTAAACAAAAACACCCCACCTATAACTAGCATGGCTATAGCTAACAAAGAGGCCGATAATAGTTTGATTCGCAGACCCTTATCACTACTTTGGCTCTGCTCTTTAGCTTGTGATATAGTCTCATCTATGATCTCTACATCACCATCTTGGATGATGATTATCTCTTCTTGCTCGTTGTTAGGCATCTGCTCTGCTTACATATAAGCTTCTAAAGCTTTTGGTATCGATATATTGCCATCTTTATCTTGGAAGTTCTCCATGATAGCAACTATCGTCCGCCCAACTGCTAAAGATGAGCCATTTAGGGTGTGAACTAGAGTATTTTTTCCGCCATCTTTGTATCTTATCTTTGCTCGTCTAGCTTGAAAATCTCTAGTGTTTGAGACCGAACTTATCTCTCTATATTTGCCTTGAGCTGGTAACCAAACCTCAATATCTACTGTTTTTGCTGCACCAAAACCCAAATCCCCCGTACAAAGAGTCACTAAACGGTGCGGAAGTTCTAGCTCTTTTAGCATATCTGAAGCACAAGAGAGCATATCTTCAAAAACACTATCGCTCTCATCTGGTTTGCTTATAGCAACTAGCTCTACTTTGTGAAACTGATGTTGTCTTATAATACCTCTAGTATCTCTACCCGCAGCTCCCGCCTCTTTTCTAAAACATGGAGTATATGCGGTCATCTTTAGTGGTAACTGCTCAGCTAAGAGTATCTCATCTTGGTATAGGTTAGTTAGCGGAACCTCTGCTGTTGGGATAAGATATAGATCTGTTTTTTCAAGTTTATAAAGATCATCTTCAAACTTTGGAAGTTGTCCCGTCCCCTCCAGTGCGGTTTTGTTTACTATAGCAGGGAGACTAACCTCAACAAAACCTCGCTTTGTGTTAAAATCAAGCATAAAGTTTATCAGCGCTCTCTCAAGTCTAGCCGCTGTGCCATTTAGTACACTAAAACGGCTAGTTGCTAGTTTTACACCCCTCTCAAAATCTATCCATCCGTTTTGTTCGGCTAACTCCCAATGCTCTTTTGGGGTAAAATCAAACTCTTTTGGAGTTAGTACTTTTTTTATCTCGACATTCTCTTCCTCATCCACACCAACAGGGACATCATCATCAGGGATATTTGGTATATTCATAGCTAAAGTTTCAAGTGATTCTTCTTTTTGCCTTTGAGCCTCTATGGCATCTGCTATTTTTAGTTTATTTTCATCGACTCTAGATTTGAGCTCAGTTACATCTTTGCCCTCTTTTTTATATATACCAAACTCTTTACTTAGGCTATTTTGCAAGGCTTGAAGTGTCTCATAGGCTATTTTTGCCTCTTTTAGCTCTTGGTTTTTAGCTCTAAGCTCAACTAGCAGCTCCTCGCTAACCCCTTTTTTACTTAGTTTAGAAGCTATAGTATCAAAATCTTTTTGTAGAAGTTTTAAGTCTATCATTTTAGTATATCCTTTGCGATTTGGAATTGGTTTGCACTCATTAGGTGGATCTTTGGATGGAGTTTTTTAAGCTCATAAAATAGCTCATAGCTAAGCTCAAAACCTACTTTATACTCCATATCAAGCCCATCGCGACTAGCTAAGCGAAGCTCATCTATCCACTTAGGCGGGACATTTATCCCTGGAACATGGTTTGTTAAAAATTCAGCCGTGCGAAGCTTTGTTATAGGGAAAAAACCCTGCACTAAAACACCATCTTTGCCCACTAGATTATTTGCCTCACCCATAAGCTCTAAGAGTATCTTTGCTGAAGTGGTATCAAAAAGTGGTTGCGATATGATAGCTATCGCCCCGTGCTCTAGCTTCTTTTGCATCTTTTTTTGTAGAGTTTTTGGGTTTTTAGCCGAAGAGTTTATAACCGCAAAAGGGTATAGCTCATCTGGCTTATACTTAAACTCTTTTTGTGCATAGTCCTTGCCACTATTAAAAGATGTAATGATATCGAGCAAAAGTGAGCTATCTTGCTCAAAAACACCCTTAACTTTTGGTTGATCCGATATCGAAGCACTATCGCCTGTTAGAGCTAGTATCGCTCTTACATCAAACTCATTTGCTCCTAAAAGGTCTGATTGTAGGGCTATTTTGTTTCTATCTCTCATGCTCATAGTTGCTATGGCGACTTTTTTAAACCTATCTTGCAAAAGTTTAGAGGCAAAAAGTGAGTTGTATTTTAACTTCGCTAAAGGGTTATCGGTGGTGGTAAATCCATCTACTAGCTCATGAAGCCCTAATTGTTCTATGTTAGTAACTATATGTGAAAACTTTGCACTATGAGGCGGAGTCGTCTCTAGTGTTATGAAAGTGGAATTTTTTAACTTATGTATAAAATCTCTAAACAAATAAAATCCTAAAAAGGTATAATTCTATTATTATAACTAAAGAGAGAAAAATATATGTTAAAACTAGCGGTTTTTGACTTTGACTCAACACTTATGGATGGCGAAACTATCGATTTTTTTGCTGAAGCTTTGGGTTTAAAAGATGAAGTTAGCAAGATAACTGAAGCTGCGATGAGCGGTGAGCTTGATTTTTTTGAGTCACTTCAACAAAGAGTATCACTTCTAAGGGGTCTTGAGTATAAAAAAGTGGAGGAGATTTCACACTCACTCCCTTATATGAACGGAGCAAAAGAGACCATAAGTGAGCTTAAAAAGATGGGCTTAAAAGTTGTTTGTTTTAGTGGTGGGTTTCGCACTGCAACATCTTATGCAAAAGATATCTTAGGTTTTGATGCCGACTTTTCAAACATACTTCATCATAAAAATGCTCATCTAAGCGGACTAGTTGGTGGCGATATGATGTTTAACCACTCAAAAGGTGATATGCTCCAAAGGCTTCAAGGACTTTTAGGAGTCACTAAAGAGCAGACTTTGGTTTGTGGAGATGGAGCAAATGATCTCTCTATGTTTGCATATGCTGATACTAGAGTCGCTTTTTGTGCAAAAGAGGTGTTAAAAAAAGAGGCAAACATAATAATAACCGAGAAAGATTTAACTAAAATACTGGAGAAAATATGCTAGATATAAGCTTATGGAGAAAATACAACGAGCAAAATAACTTTAAAGAGCTTATAACTAAGTACTCTAACTTAGATGCGATAGACCTTATAGAGGACGATAAAGAGCTATATGCCGCACTAAAGACAAAACTAACCAAAAAAGAGCTAAAACTTTTTGCTATGGATAGTGCAAACCTAAGCGATAGTGAGCTAAAAGATGAGTTTAGTTTTGATGATGAAGAGCTAAAACAAGCAAAATACAAACTCTATAAAAAACTAAAACAAGATAAGGTTAGGTTATATTTTAGAGCTAAAAAGATAAGCGATGAGGAGTTTTAGGGTTTTATGCCAAGTATAAAAATGAATTTAGAGATAAACTACAAAACTATATATAAACTATTTGCAAATAGTAGTTTGATCTTAGATAAATCTACTATAAACTTAGCAAAAGAGCTAAATGCAAATATACCAAATAGTTTTGGAGTATATATTTTTTATAAAAACTCAAAAAGTTATGAAAATATCACATATATTGGAAAAGCTGGAGAGATTAGAACTTTGGGGGAGAAAAAAGCTCAAGGCCTACAAAAAAGAGTTACAAACATAAGAGACAATAAACCTGCAAACATCTACTACAAAGATATATTTAGCTTTTTAAACTTAGATAAGCTTATCATAGAGTATTTTGAAACTAGCCAAAAGCTTATACCTGCTTTTGTTGAAGCCTCTTTGATACAAGAGTATTATTTAAACAACAACAGACTCCCAATCTTAAATAAAAGTTTTTAACCTCTTTAGATAACCCTCTAAAATCATCAAAATGTCACACCAATGTCACAAGAGTTTTATATAATTTTTTTAAATTTTTAAAATAAGGGAAAAAATATGGCATTAAGTGAAGATGACAAAAAGAAAAAAATAGAAATTATAAAATCAATAGAAGATATTGAGAATTTTTTAAATGATCAAAAAGAGTTATCAAAAATAGAAGAAATAACAGAGCTAAAAGATGGCTTATCAACAGTAAAAAAAGAGCTTAATTCAAATAAATACTTTATAGCCATCATAGGTGGAATAAAAACTGGAAAATCAACTTTTATAAATCTACTATGTCATAGAGAAGTGTCAAAAACTCAAGCTGGAGTTGAAACTATAATGCCACTAAAAGTCAAGACAAATATTTCTAAATATTAATTCCAACTAGCTTTGTAGAGAGC
>Ga0265294_10011338_pt1 | contig 10034 bp, 8 predicted proteins | sample MunlanPumphouse3_FD_192504 | JGI IMG/M metagenome (GOLD analysis project Ga0265294, IMG submission 192504) | Groundwater microbial communities from a municipal landfill in Southern Ontario, Canada - Pumphouse #3 | ecosystem: Environmental > Aquatic > Deep subsurface > Groundwater | place...
ATTTTTCAGCTTTTAATATTGTTTCTATTTCCAAATAATAATGAGATAGTTTTTCAAATAACGTTATACATAGAGGGGTATATGCAACAGAATTTGCTTGCTCAACATATCCATTTCCTGTATTTGTATCAAAAACATCTATTCCAGATAAATCAGATATAGAATTATCAGTAATAAACCATTCTTTTGAATAATCTATACCATTAATTTTGTATTTAATTAAACATTTACTTTCTGTTGAACTATTATTAAATACATTTGGGTTTAAGTCTTTTGCACGAGGTTTTCCACTAATTTTTTTAATGATTTTTGTATAACCTGATTTACCAGATCCATTAGTTCCATATATAACGGTAAGATTTTTACCTTCTTCAAAGATTAATGGATTATGTGGAGCTAAACCTTCAATATTTTGAATTGATTCAATAGATAATAATCTGATTTGATTACCATTTCCAGAAGTTATTATATTTGGAAAAGTTTTATCTACAAAAGGAGAATTAGATTTTATCATAGCAATAATATCTACTATATCAGAATCTTGTATCTCCTTAGTTAGAATTCTATATGCTAATTCAGTTTGCCAACCATTTAATTCTTTTAGCCAATTAATTATATTTTCTTGAATATCCATTTTTATATTCTATAACAAAGTTAGTATTTGAGTACTTTCATTATCTTTTTTGAACTCGTCATCCCAAGTAAGTTTCACCTCAATTTTATCAGGAGCATTTGTACATAAAGTTAATGTTAATGATGTGCTTTCTTGTGGTAATAATTTTTCATAAGGAAAAATATGATTTGTAACATAAATACCTTTCATACCAGATAAAAAATCAAGACGAATATTATTTGCAACGGCTTTACCTGAATTATGAATTTTAAGAATCGTTTTTCCGTTATTTTCTTGAAAAACAGCTCTGACTTGTGCTTTTCTATTGACTATTTCCTCTTCCCTGTATTTTTTTAATTGATAGTCATTAATTTTAATATCTTGTTTCTTCAATTTTCTATCAAAAAGCCAAAAGCCTATAACAGAAATCAATAAAGCTAGACATCCAATTATACAATTTATTATTTCCATAGTTATTTAATATTTATAAATTTATTTGTTTATCTGTTTTTTGCCTTTTTCGGTAACGAGCCACATCCCAGCCTTATCAGAACCTTGACGAATTAACATCCCATATTGTTGTAATTTTTTTAAAGTACGAGCTACTGTTGGACGTGATACGTTATGTATCTGCATAATCTCGGTGTATGTCAAATGTGTGTTTTGATTAATAGATTTTAAAAATGATAATTCTGTATGAGTTATTTTTACAGTATCATTTACAGTATCTTTTACAGTATCATTTACAGTATCTTTTACAGTATCATTTACAGTATCTTTTACATGGTCATCAACATATCCTTTTCTGTAAATCGTTAAGGATACTCCGCCCATAGTACTTTCAAGAAGTGGGGTTGCTAATTTAGCAGCTTTTATACCGTCAAATATTTTACTAATGCCGCGTCCCCATGACTCAATGAATCCAGCTTTATAAAATGCGTTTGCTATATTCCGGTTTCGGGGTTTAGAAGAATGATCACCAAGCAAAGTTTCTACAGTATAGCCTTCAGGTAATTTTCCCTCATTCCATAGAGTTATTTTATCATTATATACTTTTAACTGAATAGTGACACCGGTATAATCTTTATGAATAATGCTATTGAATATGGCTTCACGTAAGGCTTCTTCCGGAATTTCCAATGGTTCTATACGTTGTAATCCTTCGTAATGAATAGGAGAAACAAGATATTTTGATTTAAGAATATCTATTACCTTATCTGCCATCTGAATAATATTACCTTCTACTACATCTTGAAATATTAAATCATTTGAGCTTTTACCGAATCTGCCAATTTTAAATTCTACACAAGTAAAAAAACGTGATGGATTCTTTCCAAACAATAAAATTGCTGCATTTTTTAATTTTCCGGAATCATCATAAAGATTTAAATTTTTTAATACTTTTTCTGTACTATCATTTATAGATTCGGATGGCATTCTATGTGCATCAATAGATTTACGTAAAAAATAATTTATTGCATTTCTATCAATATCATCAATAGTTGAATTCTTACTTGCTACATCATCCCATGAAAGTCCCATTTTTTTAAGAATAAATTGTTGCAATGAAATACCTTTTAGTTCTTGTTTTGTTGCTCCGGAGCGATAGTGATAAATACCTTTATATGAAATCGGTATATTACTTGGTTGTACTGTAATCTCTATATAGTCAAGATCATTTTGGCGCAATAGATTTACATCGGCAACAATACCAAGATAATCAACAATTTTATTAGGTATCTCTTCCATTAAATGATGTGAATTATCTACACCTACGACTTGTTTATTATCGTCTATGCCTATATATATTTTGCCACCAAACGCATTGGCAAAACCGCATATCCATTTAAGGTATTCGTCACGCCATTTTCCCTTGTACTCTATATTTTGATTTTCGTCTAACATATTAATTAGTATCCGAGTTCTTTTAAGTACCCTTTCATTTTTGTTTGCACTTCTTTCAATTCTAATTCAAGAGAGTCAATTTCTTTTTGCGTTGCTTCAATGTCGATTTCGGGTTCTTCTTCGTAAGTATCTACATAACGGGGAATATTTAAATTATAATCGTTTTCATCTATTTCTGCCGGTGTAGCTACATATGAATATTTTTCTTCTACAACTCCTTCTGAAAGTTCTCCATTGGTAAATTTTCGATATGTTGATACGATATGGTCTATGTCCTGAAGACGAAGTTGATTCTGATTTTTACCATTTTTAAATTCACGGCTTGCATCAATAAAAAGTACATTTTTTGTTTTTTTACCTTTGTTGAAAATTGCAATGGCTGCTGGAATACCTGTTCCGTAAAATAAATTAGCAGGAAGACCTATAACTGCTTCAAATATATTTTCATTTACTATCTGTTTTCTTATTTTCCCTTCACTTGCTCCACGAAATAAAACTCCATGAGGAACAACTACACCAACTTTACCTTTTCCTTCATATGCTACTTCTATCATATGGCTAATAAAAGCCCAATCACCTTTACTTTTGGGAGGGACTCCTCTCCAGAATCGATTATAAGTATCTGATGCAGCTTCTTCTGCTCCCCATTTGTCCAGAGAGAAAGGAGGATTGGCTACAACTGTATCAAATTTCATTAATTGGTCACCGTCTTTTAATTTAGGACTACGTAGTGTATCTCCCCAACGAATAGTGGCACTATCAAATCCATGTAAAAACATATTCATCATTGCTAATGCCCATGTGCTTCCGTTTAATTCCTGTCCATATAATGAGAAGTTATTTCCTCCCACTTCTTTCCCTGCTTTAATAAGTAAAGAGCCTGATCCACAAGTAGGATCACAAATTCTTGCTCCTGGTTTACTTTTTGTTAGTTTAGCTAATAAGGTAGAAATTTCTGCAGGCGTGAAAAAGTCTCCAGCTTTTTTCCCTGATTCACTGGCAAAGGTGGAGACCAAATACATATAAGTGTCGCCTATTATATCGTTTCCTTCCAGATGAGATTCATCAAAGCTCATTTTTTCATCAGAAAAATCTGTTAAAAGATTCTTCAATCTGGTATTTTTGTCTTTTGTATCACCAAGATTGCTACTATTAAAATCTATATTACGAAATATTCCACCACCATCTTCGCTGCTCATCTTTTCACGATTAGCTTCCTCAAGATCCGCTAAAGCAATATTTATTAATTCCCCAATATTACTCTCGTTTCGATGTTCATACAAAAAATCAAAGGAACTTTCTTCCGGAACAACAAATCGTTCATGACGCATTGCTCTTTTTGCTCTTTCTTTATCTTCTTTATATTTGATTAAATATTCTTTGTATTTAGATTTATATACATCACTTACATACTTAAGAAATAACATGGTTAATATGTAATCTTTGTATTGACTGGGATCTATTACACCTCTGAAAGTATCACAAGCTCTCCATACAATACGATTTATATCTGTCTGATTAGTTTTTGTATCCATTCTATTTATCTGATTTTATTATGTTCATTAATATTTGATTATATAATTTTTCCTTTTTTTCTATTAGTTGTATTTGTAATTTCAATTCTTCTATCTGCAATTTTTTTAGTGTTATTATCTTTTGTTGAATAGTTATTGATGGTATATCTATGTTTAAATTATTTAATACTTCTTTGGTAATAGATGGAGTAAAGCTACCTACAGCATTAGCTTGTAATTTTTTTATAGTTCGTGGTAAGTTGATATACCAATTTAAAAATTCAGGTAGGACTATATTTTTAGTTATGTGTATTATAAAAAAGGAACTTGATGCAATAGCTTTTCCCATAGTCTTATAATATATCGCACAAAAATTAGATGTTCCTTTGGCAGAAAATAATAAATCTTTATTTGATAGAAGATGTTTTTCTGTACTTTTATTACAGGGAATTGTAGGATATAATTCGCCTTTATCTAAATGGGAAGAAGTAAAATCCTTTATTTGTAAATAAAGGAAATCCCCATCTAATATTTCTTTTTGATAAGTTCCTGATAAAACTGTAGCTATATCTTTTAATTTTTTTACTCCCATTTCTTTTTATTCTAAGTATTACGATTACGAAAGTAGGAGTTCCTTTTTACATATACAAATAAATATCAAAGTATTTTTATTACTAAATGACAATTTTGCTGTTTGTAAAAAAAATAAATTAAACAAGGAAATTTTGTTGTTAGTATTTAAACAACAGTGAATCAGAAAGTAAATTGATTAAATCATAGTAATATCTATGATTGTTACTTATTATAACGATTTATTGGATGTTATTTGGATGTGTAATAGATAATTATTTGCTGCATTAAATCGCATAAATTTGAATCATTAAAATCCGGTTGTAAATAATAAGGATGATAGATTTCTTCCTTCCTTTTTATATAAGCTGTACAAAGGCCTGCTTTTTTTGCTCCAAATAAATCCCAATCGTGAGTAGCAACCATTACAATATCCTTAGCTTTTAATTCTTCTTGTTTAGCTACAGAAAGATAAATTTCCTTGAAGGGTTTGTATTTTTTCACCTTGTCTACGGAGTAATAGGAATCAAAGAGGTCAATAATTCCTGCATTAGTTAGTTGTTCTTTTATCATCTCTAAAGATGAATTAGATACAGCAACAACACGAATATCTTTTTCTCGCAACATACTAAGAGCAGGTCTAACATCATCATAAGCAGGTAATTTTCTAAATTCTCCAAGTATCTCTGCTTTTGTTTCAGTACTTAGAGGTTTATTATTCTCGAAAAATAAATTTTCCAAAGCCACTTCTGCCAATTCTCCAAAATTTCTGTATTCGTCCATAATTCCCATGATGGTGGAACTGTATAATAATTTTGTGAACCAATATTTCAGAACATACTTCTCATCGAAGTGTTTATCAAACTGTTTTTTTAGTAAATTCAAGTTTAATAAGGTTTCGTTCATGTCGAAGAATACTGCTTTTTTCATACTATTCTGTTTATATGTTTTTGTAACCTTAAATTAGCAAGTAAAAAATTTAGTTGTTCCTTTTGTATGTTTTTGATAAGTAAGAATAAGTATTAGGTTATAGTACGATTGGAAAGAAACTTAAAATTAACTAAAATTACTAACTGTTAGTACTTATATCTTATTAAAAATGTTATTATTATAATAAATCACTATCTAAAAGTATTGCGGAATAAAAGCATAGAAATCTAAAGAAATGCAATAACTATAGTATTTTTCCGTATAATAATGCATCACATGTGTTCTAAGAGATGAGAATGTCTTATAGAACAACTCAAATGTTTTGGGCGCTTTAATTTTTATAGCTATTTTTAAGACGGATTAGTATCCGTGTTTGTATTCTTTAGAATAAAAAAACGATAATAAATGAAACAATTTATTTGTATAATAGTTTTTTCTGTTTTTTCTATAGTCTCATTTTCACAGCCTGTAAATCCAGTAACATGGACTTTCTCTTCAGAACAAAAAGGTGATACGGTGCGTATGAGCTTTCATGCAAAAATAATATCCGGATGGCATTTGTATGATACTGGACTTCCTGAGGGTGGCCCTATTTCTACTTCTTTTAGTTTTGAAGACAGTTCTTCTGTCGTTTTTATAGGGAAATTGAAAACAAGTATTCCTCCTGAAGAGGTTCATGATAATAATTTTGATATGGATCTGAGATATTATTCTCATGATGTTGTATTTATAAGGGATGTACTTGTAAAAACAAAGGATCCTTTTGTTTTAAAAGGTAGTGTGGAATTTATGTCATGTAATGATGAAACTTGTATTTCTCCTACTGATGAGTATTTTTCATTTCGTATAAATTATGATAATTCAGATAAAGTTGGGGCTAATGATAAACAGACTGCATCTATTGAACAAAAAAATAATAAAAAAGAAGGAGTGAAATTACTTACTGACCAAGGTAAAGAAGGATCTTCTGCAACTCTCTGGCTTTTTTTCTTTTTTTCCTTTTTGGCAGGTCTTGCAGCTATTCTTACTCCGTGTGTGTTTCCAATGATTCCTATGACTGTTTCTTTTTTTATGCATGGAAATTCAAGTAAGGCTAAATCTATTTTTCAGGCATTATATTTTGGCTTTGCAATTATTCTAATATATACTCTTGCCGGTACTCTGGTGGCTGTAATTTTTGGGCCTGATGCAGCTAACTGGATGAGTACTCACTGGCTTCCTAATGTTTTATTTTTCCTGATTTTCCTGGTTTTTGCTTTTTCACTTCTTGGAATGTACGAAATAGTATTACCCGGATGGATGGTTAATAAATCAGATAAGCAGGCTGATAAAGGTGGTTGGTTTGGACCGTTTTTTATGGCTTTAACTCTTGTTCTTGTTTCTTTTTCATGTACAGGACCTATTGTTGGAGCTATATTGGTTGAATCTGCAGGGGGCGATGTATTAAAACCTATTGTAGGAATGTTTGGTTTTTCTCTGGCCTTTGCAATGCCTTTTACATTGTTTGCTCTTTTCCCTGAATGGCTTAATAGTCTTCCAAAATCAGGAGGATGGCTTAATTCTGTTAAAGTAACGTTGGGCTTTTTGGAGCTTGCACTTGGATTAAAATTCTTAAGTATTGCCGATCAGACTTATCATTGGGGAATTCTTGACAGGGAGGTTTATCTTGCCTTGTGGATTGTCTTGTTTTCTTTCCTTGCTCTTTATTATTTGGGAAAGATAAAATTTAAAGGAGATGGTGATATTAAATATCTTTCTTTTTCGCGTCTGGTGTTGTCTGTCTTTACTTTTACTTTTGTGGTTTATATGATTCCCGGGATGTTTGGAGCTCCGCTTAAGGCTATTTCGGGATATATTCCTCCTATGACAACTCTTGATTTTGATTTTCACAAAATTGTCAGAGATGAAATAAATCTTGCGTATTCTTCTGAATTTCAAAAGGAAAGTTCACCTGAAAAACAGCGAAAATACAGCGATTTTCTGGAAATGCCTCATGGTCTTAAAGGTTATTTTGATTATAAGGAAGGGATGATTATGGCTAAAAAATTAAATAAGCCGGTTTTTATTGATTTTACAGGACACGGTTGTGTTAATTGTAGAAAAATGGAAGCGAGTGTATGGTCTGATCCGCGTGTACTGGAGAGATTGAATAATGATTATGTTTTGATTGCCTTGTATATTGATGATAAAACCAACCTTCCTGAAAAAGAATGGGTTACTTCGTCTTATGACGGAAAAGTTAAAAAAACATTGGGACGAAAAAATTCGGATTTTCAAATATCAGAATTTGGCGTAAATGCACAGCCTTATTATGTTTTGCTTGATAATGAAGGTAATAAGCTGGTTGAACCTAAAGCTTATGATCTGAATATCGATAATTTTGTGGAGTTTTTGGATAATGGATTAAGATCGTTTAAAAACAGGGGAAATATTAATAATAAATGATTCTGAAAAGTAAATGGCTATTTTGATAATATTTGACGATTTTTGATAGTTGTGAAAAATATGAATGGTTAAATTCAAACCATATTATATTATCTTTGTGAAAAAATATAATTATGAGAAAAAAATCATTTTTTTTGACATTACTGGTTTTAATTTCTGCTGCAGTAATGGCTCAGAAAGAAAATAATTTTTTACCAATGCTGCAGGAACGAACAGGAATTTCCTCTCCTTTTTTGTATTCAGAAACGATATTGACTTTAGATGATCAGCCGTGGTCTGTTAATTATCTAAGTAGTTACGGAGAGCGTGTGCAGGGACAATTCGGCTATGACGGAGTAGAACAATATATTTCGGTAAAGGGATATATAGCGAACAATTATACATTATTGGCAAGGGCTTCCTTTGGTTTTGGTAATGGGGGAGATGAAATGGTGAGTGCACAACAGGTGGAAGTTCTTCGCGATATTATTAAAAAGAAAAATTTTATTGGTTTGCGTTTGGGTGCCGGACTTGGAATTGGTTTGGATTATAGTAATACAAAGTTATTGCTAAGTAGAATAGTCATTTCTTTAAAAGAACTGAAATGGAGTGCAACTGGTAATATGTTTTTTGAAAAAGCATTGGCCAGTGACAGGGATGCTATAGATGTAATTATGAGCGGAGGAATACATTATCAATTTTCCCGTAGTTTTCTTGGAGGTATAGAGGCTGTTTGTGAAGATGTTGAAGGATTTTGGGATGAAGATGAAGCAGAAGGCGGAGCAAAACTTTTTATAGGGCCTACATTAAATTATTCACCTGTTAAATCACGTTTGTCTTTTTCACTTTCAGGGGGACCTGTTATTTATGCTACCAGTAACCAGAATATGTCAGCTGCTGTTAGGGAATTACCTACTGAAAACGGACTGACTGTTAGGGCAAAGGTTACATATAGTCTGTGATATATTTAAAATTGTAAAATATATGAAAAGGCTTATAAAAGATAAAACATACAAGGTATTAATAACAATAAATCCTTTATGAAATGGGAATAATAGATATATTGTTAATTATTTTTGCGACTATTCCATTATTGGCATTGTTTTTCTTATGTTATGAGCTAAATCGCAACGGGCAGAATTTCATAGGTAAACCAACTGTATTTCCTGTTTTTTTTTATTTAGAACTTGTTATAAAGGTACTTATATTTATTTGCATACTTATTGCTAGCATAAAACCTGATTTTTTTCGTCTTTTCCCATGGTTGATTTCTAAAAAAGTCTATGGTATACAGCGTTATTCCAGTTTTTTATTCTTGTTATCCGGTGATTATATTTTATTGTCGGCCTATTATGCGATGGGTATTTTTACCCGTATAGGCATTCCTCATTCGATTCACGTACTTATTACAAACAGAATTTATCGTTACAGCAGAAATCCGATGGTTTTAAGTTTGTATCTATATTCTTTGTCGTGTCTGCTGCTGATTCCAAGTATGTTAATTCTTCCTTTTGTTGTTTTTTCATGGATTATTCAGCATAAAATGATTTTACGTGAAGAAAAATATCTTTTCTCTGTTCTTGGCCGAGATTATGAGGTCTATAAAGAAAAGACTCCCAGATATTTGTAATTTTGTTTTTAAAGTAAGTTTTTGTGCCTTTTATTCATGTGATTTTATAGAAAAAAGGAGGACAGTTTATATGGAAAATATAAACTGAATCTGATTTTTTTTTGCAAAAAACATGGTTTATGACCTTACCAAAAGATATAAAAGTTAATTTTGAGTTTTTATATCTGTGTAAAACGAAAATAAAATGGTAAAGAAATACGATTTTTTAGTGATTGGTTCCGGAATTGCCGGAATGAGTTTTGCGTTAAAAGTTGCTACTAAGGGCACTGTGGCGCTTATTTGTAAGTCAGGCCTTGAAGAGGCGAATACTTATTTTGCTCAGGGAGGAGTTGCATCTGTGACCAATCTTTTGGTTGATAATTTCGAAAAGCATATAAAAGATACTATGATTGCCGGAGATTATCTTAGCGATCCTGCAGCTGTTCGGAAAGTTGTTCAGGATGCTCCG
>Ga0265294_10011339_pt1 | contig 10032 bp, 11 predicted proteins | sample MunlanPumphouse3_FD_192504 | JGI IMG/M metagenome (GOLD analysis project Ga0265294, IMG submission 192504) | Groundwater microbial communities from a municipal landfill in Southern Ontario, Canada - Pumphouse #3 | ecosystem: Environmental > Aquatic > Deep subsurface > Groundwater | place...
TTTACATCTGCAGAGCGGAAGTCATCCTTTTCTATGGCGGCTACGACTTTACTGTACTGTGCTTTGTGACGTGAGACATCCAGACCTATGTATTCGAGGATTTTCATAATGTGAGTTCCGGTTTCGTAGTTTATAAAATTGAAACCGTTATGCTATCAGAGCATATAGTAAAAAGACAGATTTTTGGTGACTGACAATTGAGATAGGCATTGGCGGAAAACTGACTGGCAAGATTATTGATGTGCCGGGAGGGTTATGAAACAGGCTCTTGTGTGGGGGGATAATATTGATTCCAGATTACAATCAAGCTGATATTCAAGAAACCTCCAAGGTTTTAAAAACCTCGGAGGTTTGCGCTGCACCCCTCGAAGGGTCAAAGCACCCGAAGAACCAAAGAATCAATGACCGCGCCGCCTGCGGTACAGCGCCAGCCCGGCCAGACCCACACCCAGGAGAAGCATGGTGGCTGGTTCGGGGACTGGTGCTGAGGGGGATGGATCCTTTACCAAAAAGCTGCTTATTTCGTAGCCAGTAACAGGTTGGCCGGCGTAATCGTCAAAAACTTGACCCCAATCTTGTTTGGCCGTCCATTGCCCATAATCATTACTATATAAGTATGCGTAATGGTGCGTTGGGATCTGATTATAAAGATCTGCGTCGCCTGTTATGCCTACAATGGCGCGTGAATTGTAGTTGGCCCATGTTACACCCAGAAATTGTGTCATTAATGAAGTGACAGCTCCGTGACCTGTTCCTGTAGCATAAGTCCATGGTAGCTGTGTGATTCCGTAATTCGCTAGAAGTGTGCCAACCTCATCGCCAGTAGCATACCTGAATCCTTTGGCTGTGATAAATCCACCAATTCCAGAAAGTATTTCATTGTAGCTAAGTAGTGTCGTGTTTGAAATATTGAGCCATGAAAGACCGGTATCGCTGTCATAAGTCAATTGACTGTCTCCTGGTGTCGATAAATCTTGAACGATTAAAGTCGCCCTTGCCGTTCCAACCATTCCTGAGCCAGCCAGAATCAACACCATTGCCAAACCTACCCAGAATTTCTTTTTCATTTTCATTCCTCCTTTGATTAATCCACAAAAATCAAAGGTTTTTAATGCAAAAAAAACCAAGCATAACTTACTGTTATTATTGCTGTTTTATTGCCACAACAGAGAGGTGTAATTAATTTCGACAAGGCAAGATCTATTTTCTTGGGGGCTTTACAACGACTATTGTAGATTAAACAGTGTGTTACAGATATCAGGGGTGTTGTCGCGAATTTTTACAGATATATCGGATTGTGTATACATTTCCGACGATGTGGTATTTTTTTGGACAGAATCGCGAAGAAATATTATTTATACGGCAGACTTTCCTGCTTCAGGTCGGTAATTTTCTCGAATTCCGGGTCTTTATGAACAAGTACCGCCTCCAACTGCAATGCCGCTGCTGCTATCCAGGCATCAGCCAATGAAAGAGGGAAACAAGCCTTGATCTCTGCTGCCAGTTCCAAAAGAATGTGGGTCTCATGCAGCCAGGTGATCGGCAGACGCAGACATAGCGAATATGCCGTGCGCCCGGCCTCCTCCCCTTCATCCTTCCAGACCCGGTACATCAACTCCATCTGAGATATGAAGCATCCATGGCAGGCAAGCTCACCTCGTGCAGACGCCTCAAGCAGAGCAGACACCCTTTCGGCTCCAGGCTCATTATCCCTTAGCGCCAGCAGTGCTGATGTATCGAGCAAATAAACATTCATGACTCACTTTGCCTTTCTGCTTCGCGTTCCGCCACCAATCGTGCAGCACCACCACCCGCACCGCTACCACGGAATGCCGCCAGCAATTCAGTGATGGTCGGCTGCGCGGCATTGTTGCTTTTGCCTTGCGTAAGCGCTTCATATTCCTGCGGCGAAAAAAGATACGCCACCGGCCTGCCGCGCCGGGTGATTGTAATCGGCTCACGCTGAGCAGTGTCCAGGAGCAAACCGAAATGGTTCTGTGCTTCTACTGAAGTCATTATTCTCATGATATCACTCCTCCAAATAGCTAATATATATATTATAGCTATCAAGTTTTGTTTGGCAACGTGTATTTTCCATACAAAAAAATCTCCGAAGCTTTGTGTCAGGCCCTTGTTTGGGCCAAGCCTCGGAGATCTATTAGATATGCTAACAAAAAAAGCTACAGCAGATCGATTCTTTGATGTTTTTTGGTATCAGACGTTAAATCTAAAGTGCATCACATCGCCATCCTTGACAATATACTCCTTGCCTTCCAGACGCATCAGCCCTTTTTCCTTAGCCCCTGACTCGCCATTGCAGGCTATGTAGTCATCAAAGGCAATCACCTCTGCCCGGATGAAACCCTTTTCAAAATCGGAATGGATCACCCCGGCTGCCTGGGGCGCCTTGGCGCCGTTGACAATGGTCCAGGCACGCACTTCTTTTGGACCAGCAGTGAAGTATGTAATCAGGCCGAGCAACTCGTAGCCGCTTCGGATCAGACGGTCCAGACCCGGTTCTTCCAAGCCCATATCCAGGAGAAAAGCCTGCTTCTCCTCGCCATCAAGTTCCGAAATCTCCGCCTCCAGTTTCCCGCAGATAACCACCACCCCGGCGCTCTCGGCAGCAGCGATTTCACGCACCTGGACAACAAAGGGGTGCTCACCCGTAAGGTCGTCCTCGGCCACATTCGCTACGTAAAGAACCGGCTTGTCGGTCAGCAGATGCAGGTCACGCATCCAGAGGCGCTCGTCTTCATTCTCCGCTGCGCCGCGAACGCTTTTGCCCTGGTTGAGCAGATCCCTGACCCTTTGGTAAAAGGCCGCCTCATCCTTGAGCTTACGGTCTCCACCCCGACCGAGCTTATCAGCCCGTTGGAATTTCCTCTCAACCGTATCCAGATCGGACAAGGCCAGCTCGGTACAGATGGTCTCAATATCCGCAACCGGCGAAACCTGTCCGTTGACATGCACTACATTATCGTCATTAAAACAACGCACAACATGTACGATGGCATCAACACTACGGATATGTCCCAGGAACTGGTTCCCCAGCCCCTCACCGGCGCTGGCGCCCTTTACCAGTCCGGCTATATCAACGAACTCGATTGTTGTGGGCTGTATTTTCTGGGGTTTGACAATTGCAGACAACTGATCCATGCGAGGATCCGGCACCTGCACGATCCCCACATTGGGATCGATTGTGCAGAATGGATAATTGGCTGATTCAGCGCCAGCCGAAGTCAGCGCATTAAAGATGGTGGATTTGCCCACATTGGGGAGTCCGACAATACCGCAGTTGAAGCCCATGATCTATCCTTCCAGAAAATTCCGATTGTTATACAGGCTCATCGCCTTGGGGAGTCCTTCATCCAGCAGCATTTCCAGCATCTCCAGCCCACCATCCAAAACACGTGGAAGGACTTCCATCTGATCTGGCGGGATATTGCCCAGGACATAGTTGACAGTGTCACCATGAGGAGGTCTGCCGATGCCGATACGCAGTCGGATAAAATCTCCTTTGCCGAGTTGTTCCATGATGGAACGCAAGCCGTTATGCCCACCGTGCCCGCCTCCCTGCTTGAGGCGAACCGTGCCTGATGGCAGATCAAGTTCGTCGTGGGCTACAATCATCTGTGACGCAGGGAGCTTGTAGAATTGAAGGGCCTGCATGACAGCCTGGCCCGAAAGATTCATGAATGTCTGTGGCTTAAGGAGGATAAGGCGGTTGCCATCGTGATTCCATTCACCCGCCAAGCCTGAAAAGGTTTTGCGGTTAATGGAGATATTTTCCAGGTGGGCCAAGCGGTCTAAAAAAAGGAAACCCGCGTTGTGGCGGGTCCATTGATATCTGGGGCCAGGATTGCCCAGCCCCACTATGACAAAAGTGTTCATGAATTAAAATTTATCAGCCAGGACTAGGCCGCTGCTCCAGGAACCGTTTCTTCTTCCTTGAGCCTGCCAAGGACACTGACAACCGGTGTTTTAGGATTATCCAGCACCTTGACACCCTCTGGAAGAGGAATCTCGTTCACATGAATCGATTGGGCAATCTTGAGGTCTGTAATATCGATCTCAATATGGTCTGGAATATTACCCGGCAGACATTCAACATGTAGTTCATGATGGGCAAAGTCCAGCAAACCGCCTTCCTTTACGCCCACGGCAATGCCTTTCAGCACCACCGGAACGGTAATGCGCAGCTTCTCGCTCATGTTGACCTGATGCAAATCAACGTGTTTGTAAGTTCCCTTGAGCACATCACGCTGCAGGTCAGCTATAATGGCCATGGACTGATCCAGGCTGCCGCCGCCAACGAGGGTAATCAGATTATTTTGACCGCCTTCACCTGCCATGGCTGCCTGCAGGTCACGGTGTTTGATACTGACCGAGACTGGATCCATTCCCTTGCCGTACACAACGCCCGGGACCATCTCCGCAATTCTCAACTGACGGCTGATGCCCTTGCCGGTTTTCGATCTCAGTTCGACGTTCATCTGTTTCTGTTGCATACTGTGCCTCCACTTGTAGTGGCGGGCTAGGCCCACCCTGTACACTCCAATTTATGACAATTTCGTTGTTTTTCTTTTATACAAACAGCGAACTGACCGACTCGTCCTCATGAATACGCCGAATGGCCTCGGCCAGAAGCTCTGCAACCGATAGCACCCTGACCTTTGATGTATCTTGACCCTTGTCACCCAGGGGAATCGTATCTGTCAGGACAACCTCTTCGATATCTGAATTATTGATACGCTCAATTGCCGGCCCTGAGAGCACACCATGGGTGGCGCAGGCATAGATCGCCCTGGCGCCATTTTCCTTGAGAGCCTTGGCCGCCTGTGTCAGCGTCCCGGCAGTGTCAATCATATCATCCAGAATAATGGCCACCTTATCGCGTACATCCCCGATCAAATGCATGACCTCGGCCACATTGGGACCGGTGCGACGCTTATCGATGACCGCCAGAGTGCACTCCATCCGCTTGGCAAAGGCGCGGGCGCGTTCGGTGCCGCCGGCATCCGGCGTAACCATTACAACCCGTTCTCCGGCAAAGCGTTTTTTCAGATAGTCGAGAATAACCGGCACGGCATAGAGGTTATCCACCGGAATATTGAAAAAGCCCTGAATCTGGCCGGCATGCAGGTCCACTGTAACCACCCGATCCACACCGGCTGTAGTGATCAGATCAGCCACCAGTTTTGCGGTGATAGGGGTACGAGGAGCTGCCTTGCGATCCTGACGAGCATAACCATAATAGGGTATTACCGCAGTGATGGTCGCTGCCGAGGCCCGCTTGAGGGCATCCGTCATAATCAACAACTCCATCAGGTTGTTATTGGTCGGAGCACAGGTGGACTGTATTATGTAAACATCACGACCACGGACATTCTCACCGATCTCGATCAGAATCTCGCCATCGGAAAAGGTTTTCACACGGGCAGTTCCCAGGGTAATATCGAGGCTTTCGCAAATTTTCTGGGCAAGCGCTGGATTGGAATTGCCGGTAAATACCCTGATTTTGTCGCGCATAACGTTGAATCACCTTTCAGAGCAAAAAAGAGGCTTGGCTGGGGCGCCAGGGATCGAACCTGGGAATGCCGGAATCAAAATCCGGTGCCTTACCGCTTGGCGACGCCCCAATGCTCACAACAAGCTCGCACTGCGTGACGCCTCTTTTACACCAGCAAAGAAAAAATCAAAAACCGACTACATGCTGTTTATAGAGTTTCAACAGCAACAGCAAACCAGCCTGTGCCATCCGCCAGAACATCACGCGCCTGTTCAGCCATGTCCCTGTCCTGGAAAAGCCCGAACACCGTAGGGCCACTGCCGGACATCATGGCGCCTGTCGCACCCAAACGCAGCATGGTTTTCTTAATGTCGGCAATGACTGGAAAAGCCGGGATGGTTACAGCTTCAAGATCATTCGACAGAATGGAGCAGATGCTTTCAATGCTGCCGTAAAAATAGGGAAGTTTAGCTAGCTCGACCCTGTTTGTCAACTGCAAATTTTTGTATACCCATGCCGTGGAAACATGTACTCCTGGATTTACCAGCACTATCCAGACAGCAGGCATGTCCGGCATCGCCCTCAATTGTTCACCGATGCCCTCCGCAAGGGCGGTTTTTTTAAATATAAAAAAAGGGACATCGGCTCCCAGCTTGACACCAATTTCCATAAGGCGCTGATCTGAGAAACCCAGCCCCAGCAGTTCATTCATCCCCATTAACACAGTCGCAGCATCACTGCTTCCTCCACCCAGACCTGCTGCCACCGGGATGTTTTTGGTAATGTGAATCGTGGCGCCCTGTATGGATCCGGCCAGAGCCAACAACTCGCCAGCTGCCTTCCAGGCTATGTTGCCGGGGCCGTCAGGCACACCATTATCAGCACATGTTACAGTGATATCAGGCGAATCGGTCAGGGTGATCGCAATATCGTCACACAGGTTGACCCGCTGCATAACCATGCGCAGGTCGTGGTAACCGTCTGGACGCCGACTAATAACATCCAGGAGGTAGTTGATCTTGGCCGGGGCTTTAAGTTTCAGGCTCTTCACGAAAACTCCGTTGGAAGTGAAATACACAATGCGGGGAACTGATTTTCTAAAGCATGCCGAATGAGAAATCAAGACAAAACTGAACAGGCCAATGGCCGATAATTGCTCTTGCACGCCCCTTCCCGTGGCTGTATAGTTTCTCTTTAAATTTCAGACACTACACTAATGAGGTACAACATGACTATCAGACTTCCCGCTGAATGGGAGGCACAGGACGGCGTTCTGTTGGCCTGGCCACATGAAGGCACAGACTGGGCCTACAAGCTGGATGACGTACGCCCTGTATTTGCCGAAATCATCCGTCAGATTTCCCGTTTTGAACGGATTCTGCTAACAGCCCCTTGCGGCGCTGAAGCAAGGGACTACCTGACCGCCTCCGATGTTGACATGAGCAATGTTTCCATCTTTGAGATACCTAACAATGATACATGGGCACGAGACTTTGGCCCGATTACAGTCATGTTTAATGGCCAACCGGTGTTATTGGACTTCGCCTTCAACGGCTGGGGTCTTAAATTTCCGGCCAACCATGACAACCTGATCAGCAAGCGCCTCAATGAACAAGGAGCCTTCAAATCCAACCTCAAGACCATCGGCCTGGTCATGGAAGGAGGCAGCATTGAGACAGACGGCCTTGGCACAATCATGACCACAGCCGAATGCTTGCTTTCACCCAACCGCAACCCTCAACTGGACAAAAAAGAGATCGAACAGGCGTTGGCCTCGCTGATGGGCGCCCGTCGCGTGTTGTGGCTCAATCATGGCTACCTGGCCGGGGATGATACCGACTCGCATGTGGATACCCTGGCACGCATTTGCCCGGATAACGTTATTGCCTATGTTGCCTGCAACGACCAGCGAGACGAACACTACCAGACGCTGAAACTTATGGAAGAGGAGCTGAAGACCTTCCGGGCGCCGGACGGTTCACCCTACCGCCTGATCCCCCTCCCCTGGCCCAAGGCCCGCTTCGACGAGGAGGCGCACCGCTTGCCGACCACCTACGCCAACTTCCTGGCAATCAACGGCGCCGTACTTGTTCCTACCTATATGGACGAAAATGATGCCCTTGCCTTGGAACGCATTGGCCAAGCCTTTCCCGGACGGGAAATCATCGGCGTCGACTGTCTGCCATTGCTCGATCAGCACGGTTCACTGCACTGCGTGGCCATGCAACTACCCCAGGGAGTCCTGGCATGACGACCATCACAACAGCCCTCATCCAGCAGGCATGCTCCTGTGACGGTAACGCCACCCTTGAAAAGACCTCTGAGATGATTATTCGTGCGGCAACAGCCGGGGCAGCTTTGATAGTTCTGCAGGAGTTGCACACCGTACCCTATTTCTGTCAGGTGGAGAACCCAGCCCTGTTCGATCTGGCCGAGCCGATCCCGGGCCCATCCTGCGAGGCATTGGGAAAGTTGGCGCGTGAGTTAGGAGTAGTTATAGTCTCCTCGCTCTTTGAGAGACGCGCCCCAGGCCTGTACCACAATACCGCTGTTGTTTTGGAAAAGGACGGCTCCATTGCCGGAACCTACCGCAAGATGCACATTCCCGACGACCCCGGTTTCTATGAAAAATTCTATTTTACTCCGGGCGATTTGGGTTTCAATCCGATCAAAACCTCGGTAGGGACACTGGGAGTGCTGGTCTGTTGGGATCAATGGTATCCCGAGGCAGCGCGCCTGATGACCCTGGCCGGGGCGGACCTGCTGATCTACCCCACCGCCATCGGCTGGGATCCGGCGGATACGCCCGTCGAGAAAGAACGTCAGCATGCGGCCTGGATCATCAGCCAGCGGGCTCATGCCGTGGCCAACGGTCTGCCGGTCCTGGCGGTCAATCGGGTAGGTTATGAATTGTCACCGGAGAAACCTGAAAGCGGTATCCAGTTTTGGGGAAGCAGTTTCGTGGCTGGACCACAAGGCGAAATTCTGGCGGAGGCAACACGTGACCTCGAAGAGATTCTGCTGGTGGAGATCGATCTAGGGCGAAGCGAACAGGTGCGACGCATCTGGCCCTTCCTGCGTGACCGGCGGGTTGACGCCTACGCTGATCTGCTAAAGCGTTACCGGGACTGATATGAGCATTCATGAGAAAGAGCTGCTGGAGGCGCTTTCCAGTTCCCGCATCCTGTCCTCCATGATTACCCCGGCGGTGCTGATTTCGGCCTGCGGCACGCTGATCTTCTCCACCTCGGCCCGCCTGGGACGAATCTTTGATCGGGTCAATGTCATGAAAGCGGAGGTTGAAGCGGTGGTGGATGGCCGGATATCCTTCCCAGTCGAGCGAATGCAGCATCTTAAGAAACAGGTCGCCCTTCAGAGGCGACGGGCCTATGTTCTTCAAAAGTCCATGGCCGCGCTGTATACCTCAACCTCACTGTTTGTTGCCGCCAGTCTGGCCATAGCCATCAACATGGTCTATGGCAGTACTGATAATGCCTGGATAGCGACCCTGTTCGCCTTGGCTGGCGGCCTGTTTCTGTTTGCCGCCAGCGCACTGCTACTCTATGAGAGCCGCTTCAACTTGCGTTTCGTCACCCGTCATATCGATTTTATCGAGTTCCTGGAAGAAAAGGCCGCCAAACAGGACAAAACACCTCCAACCTGATTTCTATCCCTTCAGACCCGCTTCTTTGGCCAGCCTGCTCCAGGCTGGCAGACTCCGCTCGATCACTGCCTTATCCACGCAATAGGCAATTCGGAAAAACCCCGGAGCGCCGAAACCGGCTCCCGGCACCAGCAGGATACGATGCTTCTGGGCCAGCTTGACGAACTCCACATCGTTTACCAAGGGTGACTTGGGAAAGAGGTAAAAGGCGCCATCCGGCTTGACCATCCCGAAGCCCATACCGGTCAGTGCATTCACCAGCAGGTCGCGCTTATCCTGGTAATCAGCGATATTCACCGATTCATCCTGTAGCTTGGCCACCAAACGCTGCATGAGAGCAGGGGCGTTGACAAAACCGAGCACGCGGTTGCTGAAGATCGCCCCCTCCATAAACTGCATGGCGGTATCCATGCGCGGACTGGCCGCCAAATAACCGATACGTTCGCCCGGCAGCGCCAGATCCTTGCTGTGCGAGGTGACAATGATCGAACTCTCTATCAGCGGGAATATGTTGGGGACATGCTTACCGTCATAGGCGATGCGGGAGTAGGGTTCGTCGGAGATGACATAGATCAGATGGCCGTGGAGTTTGTGCAACTTCTTCACGACCTCTCCCAGCTGTCGCAGGCTCTCCGCAGGGTAGATAACGCCGGTGGGGTTGTTGGGGGAGCAGATCAGGATCGCCCGCGTCTTGGGGGTAAGCGCCTTCTCAATGGTTTCGATATCCAGCTGGAAGGTTTCATGATTGGTCCAGACTTCCACCGGGACGCCGCCGTGGTTGTCGATGTAGAACTTATACTCAACGAAGTAAGGGGCCAGTATGATGACCTCCTCGCCAGGATTAAGGATTGTCTTG
>Ga0265294_10011340_pt1 | contig 10031 bp, 10 predicted proteins | sample MunlanPumphouse3_FD_192504 | JGI IMG/M metagenome (GOLD analysis project Ga0265294, IMG submission 192504) | Groundwater microbial communities from a municipal landfill in Southern Ontario, Canada - Pumphouse #3 | ecosystem: Environmental > Aquatic > Deep subsurface > Groundwater | place...
GCCCCCCAAAGCCTTACGCACGGAGTAATGCTTACAGAAAGCCAGCATGCTCACTTCCCGGAGTCCTACGTCATGGGGACATCCGGGGCCTGCTTTATTTGCAAAACACTTGCAGACACATCCCAAAGCCACTAGCCTGAATGTCTGTTTTTCATTGCACCTTCTGCTTTCCATGTTTCACACAAGGAGACGTTTTCTGTGACTAAGATATCCACGACAACAACGTATATTCTTCTGGCTTTTTTTTTGCTTTGTTTCATCCTCGGAATCAATCTCGGCGAAGTGGACGCAGTCCTGGAAAAAGGTGTGGCCATCTGCCTGAGCTGCATAGGAATAGGGTAACGATATGCTGCGCAAAGTCGTTCAGATCATGGCCACCTTTATCACCAATGCCTATTGGCTCTTTCCCTTCGGATCTTTTGGCATCTATACAGGAAAGCTCAAATCGGTTTGTGTGCCCGGCCTCAACTGCTGGTCCTGTCCTGCCGCAGTGGGAGGATGCCCCATCGGTGCAATCCAGAATTTCATGGTCTCCATCCGACTGACTCTGGGAAGCGGTCAGTATCAATTCGGATTGTATGTGCTAGGATTTTTGGGCATGCTGGGCACCCTGACCGGCCGGATGGTCTGCGGATGGCTGTGCCCCTTTGGATTTTTTCAGGATCTGATGCACAAGCTCCCCACGCATAAATTTGGCATCTGGAATCCTCTCACCTATATCAAATACATGATCCTGATCCTGTTCGTATTTTTGCTGCCCCTCTTGGTTGTGGATGATTTCGGGTTTGGGACCACCTGGTTCTGCAAATATATCTGCCCGGCCGGGACCCTTGAAGCAGGCATTCCACTCATATTTTTGAGACCGGACCTGAGAGGACTCATCGGAGGATTGTTCCTCAACAAAATGACCATTCTGATTCTACTGCTCATCTGGATGGCCTTTACCAGCCGCCCCTTCTGCCGGACCATGTGTCCCCTTGGAGCCATTTATTCTCTGTTCAATTCCGTGAGTGTCTTTCGCATGCACTGGAACGCAGCCAAATGCACCCATTGCGGGAACTGTGAAGATATCTGTCCCATGGGGGTCAAATTTTATGAATCATCCAATCATAGAGAATGCATCCGCTGCCTGAAATGTTATCAGACCTGTCATTTTGATGCCATTTCTTTTGAGATCAAGGGACTGGAGCAGCCCAAACTGGTCATCAACAAAAAAGACGTTATGGATAGATTCATACATCATAATAGTAGGTTATAAAAACGAACACGCCGATCAATCGTATTCCGGCCAGCATCTGGATGCTCGGCCTGGTGAGCATGTTCATGGACACTTCGTCAGAGATGATTCACAGCTTGCTCCCTCTGTTCCTGGTCGGCACGTTGGGCGCGAGTGCCCTCATGGTCGGTCTGATCGAAGGTCTGGCCGAATCCACAGCCCTCATCGTAAAAATCTTTTCCGGAGCACTCAGCGACTATCTGGGCAAGCGCAAGGCGCTGGCCGTCTTCGGGTACGTATTGGGCGTATTGTCCAAGCCTTTGTTTGCCATCGCTCCCACCGCAGGCATTGTCCTTTCGGCACGCTTGCTGGACCGGGTCGGAAAAGGAGTGCGGGGAGCTCCGCGAGATGCATTGGTGGCGGACATCGCACCTGTAAAGGTGCGTGGCGCAGCATTCGGCCTGCGCCAATCTCTCGACACATTAGGTGCGCTCCTTGGCCCTCTCTTGGCCGTCGGCCTGATGCTGCTCTGGGCCAATGACTTCCGGACCGTATTTTGGGTCGCCGTCATCCCAGGGGTGCTCGCTGTCTCTTTGCTGCTGTTCGGCGTACATGAACCGGAGCAGCACATCGGCGAAAAACATACCCATCCGATCCGACGCAAAAACCTCAAGCGTCTGAGTGGTGCATACTGGTGGGTAGTTGGCATCGGCGCGGTGTTCACTTTGGCGCGATTCAGTGAAGCGTTTTTGGTGCTCCGCACCCAACAGGGAGGCATCCCCATCGCCTACGTTCCCCTGGTGATGGTGGGCATGAATCTGGTCTATTCGGGATCAGCCTATCCCTTTGGCAGGCTGTCGGATCGGATGAACCACTGCACGCTATTGTCTCTGGGGGTGCTGGTGCTGATCGCAGCCGATCTGGTTTTGGCCGTAAACAACCATTGGCTCACCATTGCTGTCGGCGTTTCCTTGTGGGGCCTTCATATGGGAATTACCCAGGGATTACTTGCCACGATGGTCGCCGATACAGCCCCTGTAGACCTGCGCGGCACAGCCTATGGCTTTTTTAATCTGGTCAGCGGCATCGCCATGTTGATTGCCAGCGCCACCGCCGGCCTGCTGTGGGATAGCTTCGGCGCGTCTTTCACCTTCTACGCAGGTGGGGTTTTCGCAGCACTGGCGTTGATGGGCCTTATCCTGAAGATGTGGCGACGGCGACGATTTTTAGATGTTGAACATGACAGACAAGACACCAGGCCCGAGCCAGCACCCATAGACACATGAGATAAAAATCGCCGTCATTTTTCAAGGCAACGGGAACATCGTCGGAGCAGCCGCCTCTAATAGGTTTTCCGACGAGCGATAGAACCGCCAATGACGCTGAAGGTGTTCTCGACCATGAAGATTGCATTGGGGTCGGTATCAAAAACCAACTGTTCCAGGGATCTGAGACGAATATTGTCGGTGATGGAGAAAATCATATTCACCGGCTCCCGTGTATATCCTCCCTTGCCGGAAAAGATTGTTGCATGATGATTTCCCTGGATCATGACTTTGAGCAGTTCTTCCGGTCGCTTGGTGATAATACGCACGGCTTTGCGCTGATTAAACATCGAGAGAACGTACTCGGTGATAACGGAGGAGATAAACAGCATAATCAGGGAAGCGATGATCGTGTCCGGTGCATACCGGGTCAAAGCAAAACCCATGACGACGGTATTGAAAACAAAATAGAACACACCCACACGGATACCGTAGCGCCGATTCAGGATAACAGCCAACACATCCAGACCACCGCCACCGCCATACGTCCGAAGAATAATACCACATCCCGCACCCATAAGGGCACCCGCTACGATGGATGCGTAAATTTCATTATGAATACCAAAATCGAGCCGGACATATGAGCTCATGACGGCGATTATGCCCATGGAAAAAAGATTCAGCAAAAAAAATCGACGGGAAACTCCTTTCCAGGCAGAGATAAACAAGGGAATGTTGAATAAAAAAAACCACATGCCGAGGGAGACATCCGGTATGATGTTCTCTGCCAGAACGGAGAGGCCGTAAAGAGCCCCAGGCACAAAGTTATGATGCATAGCGACCCCGTTGTAGCCGATGACAAAAACCAGAGAACCGGCAACGAGCAGTAACAGGTTCCATGCGAGGGAATCTGTAATAACTCTCAGTTTATTTTCCATGAATGACAATCCTTGATGGATCTGTGAAGGTTGATAGGCCACCACTGACTATTGACAGAGAGCGCAATCCGTCAAGAGCCATGCCCTGCGCTGAATAACCAGGAAGGCTTTTCCCGGGAGCATACAACACCTTATGAAAAGTGCGGCAAGGGCGTGGTACTGTAGGTATCTGCCACGTGACCCGCGCAAAAAATAAAAAAACGTTGACAGACTCGCTACTCATCCCTGCAGACCAGGTCGGAGCGTTCCGGTAACGAGGGGATGACAGCGTCATGGAGATTGGCACGAACAACAGAGGGACCAGGCTCTACATGACAAAGAAAAAACCCGCTCCCTTATACTCTGGAACCGGGTTTTCTCTGTCTGATCATTCAACATAAACGTTGTTGCAGCCTCGCCTACGCCATTCCGCCCCCCACCCAGACAACGGGCATAAACAGATAGGCTGGAACATGAACCAGAGCCATGGCACGCGTGAGCCGAGCATAGGACCCGCTTACCCGGAACTGGGCCGAAACCACCATAAGGCCGAAAAGAAGCATCATCGTGGCAGGGTCCACTGCAGCCCAGATCTGGGAAACATCGACCCTGCCCAGGGCAATCAGAGCAATAGTTCCCACAAGGACCACGCCGGTGCGGTCAAGGGCCAGACCGGGAAGACCGCCGAGGATCATGCCAATGTAGACGATGGTGAAGATGAGAATGGTTAGGGCGTCCATGTGATGATTGTCGTGGAATTTTTTTCGCTACAGCCTGCAAGACGAACAGCAGAAGTCATGAGCCATATTCAGGGCGATCATGCAACATCCACAACACCTCAAGTCGGAGGCATCTTCCCAAGCGCGAACGAAGTCCCTTCTCAAGGCTCGCTTTTTCCTGGACAACGATCCTCCTTTTTACTGCACGATGCACATCCTCTTTCACCCAGCGCATGACAAATATCCTCAGCAGTCATGTCCGTGTGCCACACATAGACGGCATAGTAGGAAATATTCCGCCCTGCGGCATCGTTACAGGATTCCTTGCGTACGTCAGCCTGCAGACCGGGAATAATGGTGGGAAGTTCCCGGGCCAGTTTGTCGGCACAGGTCATATCATCCACACAACAAATCTGAAAAGGAATGTTCACCGTGTGCATTTCCTGACCAAAAGCGCAGGAGACATACAGGAAAAAACACAGTCCGGTTATCCAGAAAATAAGCTTCCGAGTTCTTTTCACTGCATTCTCCTCAGGGAGTCAAAAAAGACTTCACTAGCATGTCCAACGTATCGCCGGGCACATATCCCACGTGACTCCCCTGTAATTTACCATCGGCAAAAACAAGCAGGCGGGGAATAGCAGTAACATTGTAGACATTGGCGATGTCACCGGCATCCAGATACACAGGATAGTTAAACCCCACCTGATCAGCAAAAAACTTTACGGCGTCTGCGTTGTAATCCAGCGAAATACCCACAAGCAGCAGATCTTCAGAAGAATATTTGTCGCGCAGGGACATGAGCGCGGGAAATTCCTGTCGGCAGGGGCCGCACCATGTTGCCCAGAAATTGACCACCACCACCCGGGAGGAACTCTCGGAGACCACGGTCGTCAATTGTTCGCTGGAAAGCATCCCGCTGAATTCGGCCCTGGAGTCTGTGGGGCTGGAAAAAACAAACAGCGTCACGGCCGCAAGGACCAGTATCATCGTACGCATCAAAGTAAGTACTCCGTCTGAGTTTTTGGCACAATCCCGCAACGTTGTCCGAACAGGTCAAACACCGTTTGCAGCACCAATATAATGTAGCATAAAAGGTATCGTCCTTCTCCCATGCCATCTAAGGCATGCGTAACGTACTGACAAGATGTCCATCTTCACTTCAAACGTTCCAGAGCATCCATGATGGGTTCCAGCTTGGGACGAAAATTGATATCATGAACATCACTATAACGGATAATTCCCTGGGTATCGATAATAAAAATGGCTCGCTCTGTTGTCCCGCTGGACCGGAGCACCCCATATTTCAAGGCCGTCGCCCCATGGGGCCAAAAATCCGAAAGCACCGGGAACCACAATCCGCCCATTTCTTCGGTCCAGGCATACAGGCTGGGGACATTATCCGTACTGATACCCAATATAATGGTATTGTGACTCGTAAAAAGATCACCGATCAGATTATAGCCCGGCCACTGATCAGAACAGACAGGGGTAAAGGCTGCCGGAACAAAGGACAGCATCACATTTTTTTTGCCCTGGAAATCACTGAGTCGGACCAGGGACCCCTTGGTCGAAGGCAGTATAAAATCCGGAGCGGGTTCGCCTACCTTAACCTTGAGCACGCTGTCCAGGGGCTTGAGCTGCCCCGGTTTATATACGTAAGGGATGGTATGCTGCGCAAACGCGGTGGAAGTCACCGCAAACAACGCCACGACAAACAGCACGAGCAAGCGTCTCATAACCTTTTTCCTCCGGAGGATGGCTGCCTTTGCAAAGGACCAATGCCTTCAGCCACCTTGTCTACAGATGTTCTTTGATTTTTTTAAAAAAACTCGCCGCGCTTTCGATTCGGCCAAGATGGGTGAGCACGACAGTGCTTGTCCCGGTATCATTACGGACAAGGACAAAATACGGAGTGCCCACTTCCCCTACCTGCTTATGCCAGATGAAATTTTCATCTGCAAAGAGCGGGAACGGGATGGTGAATTTTTCCTGAAAAATGCCAACCTCATAGGCAGAATTCCCGATGCCGATCCCGACCATCTTGATTTTTTGGTTCAGTTTATTGTCCTGGATCATGGCATACAGATTGTTCACCAATGGTGCCTCATGCTGACAATGAGGACAATACATACTAAAAAATTCCACAAGGACCAGCTCGGCCCGGATATCCTTTACGGAAAAATCGTTATTTCCGCTTGCAATCCCGAGATAGTCCGCCAGGCCCTGTTCGGCCGGACGCTGAAGGACACGATCCGGAAAAGTTTCTCCAATCTGCAGCTTCCCCTCCGCAAAAGAGGTGGCGGTGCACAGCAACAACCACATGGATATAAACAGATATTTTTTCATGTGACATCTCCGGTATAATATGCCTGAAGATCTTTTTGCCGGCGGTTACGGGCTTCAAAATCCTATCAGGGGGTTTCTCGGTGTGAAGTATATTTTTTTGTAGTTTGCAGACGGTCCTCTGCGTCCCAATACAAAATGACCATGACGCTGGAACGCAGAGAATCCAACATGCAGGCATCCGCTATTTCTTCATTTTACATGCCGTGTCCCATGCAGGGCAGGCCTCGGACATGCTGACCTCATACTTGGCAGTACATGCATCGCAGGTCATGTGGATATTGGGAGTATCACCGTACTGTTCACGGATTTCATCCTCTGTCATCACCGCTGCGGCACTGCAACCACATTGGGGACAAGCAGTCTTGATACGATATTTTTTCTCAGACATACGCACCTCCTTGGATGTGCATTTTACGTGTTGACTCAATACCAAATTGACAACATGCTTGAACCTGTTCCGTTACCCACATTTTAATGTCAGTGCAACGTATTCCTCATAATAAACGCCCAGATGATAGATGCAACATCTTCCATAGACAAGGATTTTCCCAAGACATTCCCCATGATCGACAACTATGTATCCGCCCTCGAAAAATTCGGGGCTTTCTCCAACGATCTGGTGTATCACGCCGTCATACCGGCCCGCGAAGCCGACTATGCCCGGCCAACAAAGCCATGGCCTGCAGCAATGGTGACCATGCTGAACGCCATGGGCATGGACAAACTTTTCAGTCATCAGGCCCAGGCCACGGATCTGATCAGATCCCGCAAGCACTGCGTTGTGGCCACGCCCACGGCAAGCGGAAAAACCCTCATCTATACCCTGCCGGTACTGGAATCTCTGCTTGCCGATCCCCAATCCAAAGCATTGTTCATGTTTCCATTAAAGGCCCTGGCCCAGGATCAGCTCAAGGGATTCAAACGTTTTGCCTCACATCTCATAGGCCTTCCCGACCCTCTGGCAGCTTTATACGACGGGGACACCACCTCCTGGATCAGGACTAAAATCAAAAAAAATCCACCGGCCGTCCTGCTTACCAATCCGGATATGCTTCATCTGGGAATTCTGCCCTTCCACGCCCAATGGGCATCCTTTTTCCAACACCTTGATTTTGTCATTGTGGACGAGGTGCATACCTACCGTGGGGTCATGGGATCACACATGGCCTGGGTTTTTCGCCGTCTCATCCGGATCTGTGCGGCTTACGGAAAAACACCCACTTTTGTTTTTTCCTCGGCTACCATCAATAATCCCGGCGAACTGGCCCATGAGCTTACGGGACTTGACGTGGAGGTCATCACCCGAAGCGGTGCGCCGACTTCTAAAAAACATATCCTGTTCCTGGACGGGCAGACAGCCGGAGCGGCCAACACCTCCATCACCCTGCTGCATGCAGCTCTGGCCAGGAAACTGCGCACCCTGGTTTTCACCCAGTCCCGTAAGATGGCTGAACTCATTTCCCTGTGGGCATCGCACAAAGCAGGTCCTTTGGCTGACCGTATCAGCCCTTACAGGGCGGGCTATCTGCCCGATGAACGACGCAAGATTGAAAACGATCTGACCTCGGGTAAACTGCTGGCCGTCGTCAGCACCAGTGCCCTTGAACTGGGCATTGATATCGGGAAACTGGATCTATGCATTCTGGTCGGATATCCGGGTTCCATCATGGCCACTTGGCAGCGGGCAGGACGGGTCGGCAGGGCAGGACGGGATTCGGCGGTCATCCTGGTCGGTCACGAGGATGCCCTGGACCAGTATTTCATGCGCCACCCCAAAGAATTTTTTTCCATGCCCCCGGAAGCGGCCGTCATCAATCCGGACAACCCCGTAATCATGACCAGCCATATCGAGTGTGCTGCCGCAGAAATGCCCATCCAGAACGACGAGCCTTTTGCCCGGCCTGATCATGTCCGCCGGGCTCTGGTTTCCTTGAAAAACAAAGGAAAACTGCTCCTTTCTGAAGACGGATCAACCTGGTTTTCGGCCCGAAAATATCCTCAGCGCGCGGTCAGCCTGCGGGGATCAGGACATACCTTCAGTATTGTTGCCAGGAATAGCGGCGAGGTCATCGGAGAAATCGACAAGATGCGGGCGTTTCACGAAACCCATCCCGGTGCAGTGTATCTGCATCAGGGAGTGACCTATGTAGTCCAGAAGCTGGATCTTGCAACCGCCATAGCCGTCACCTCCCGGCGCAAGGTCTCGTATTATACCCGCCCCCGCACCACCAAGAGTACTGAAATCCTTGCAATCATGGATCAAAAACAGGTCTGGTCCACCCGCATGTTTTTGGGAAAATTGCGCATCACCGAGCAGGTCAACGCATACGAAAAGAAAGCGAACAACGGAAAATTCCTGGGCATCGTGCCTTTAGACCTTCCTCCTCTGATCTTTGAAACCGAAGGGATCTGGTTTGAGATCCCCGAGTGGGTCCGCCGACGACTCGAAACCAACAACCAGCATTTCATGGGCGGTATCCATGCCTGCGAACACGCAGCCATCGGCATTCTGCCTTTGCTGGTGCTCACGGACCGCAATGATCTGGGAGGCATTTCCATCCCCTTCCATCCCCAGGTGGGCCAGGCGGCCGTATTTATCTATGATGGCATCCCCGGAGGAGCAGGACTGTGCAGGCAGGCTTTTGGACGCGGACAGGAACTGCTGGAGCGCACCCTGCAGGTCATCGAATCCTGCCCATGCACAACGGGCTGCCCGGCCTGTGTCCACTCTCCCAAATGCGGATCAGGCAACCGCCCCATCGACAAGGAGGCATCAAAAACCGTACTCTCCCTGATGCGTACGGGTCCCCTGGCCACAGAAAAAATGCAAGTTCTCTCAGACTATCCGCAAACCAGACTGTCCCCCAAGGAGGCAGAACCATCCATGCCCCACGGAACATCACCTTCCAGCACCTCGCCCGGCACAGCCACTGCTCTGCACTATGGTGTCCTGGATATCGAAACCCGCCGTTCCGCCCAGGAGGTAGGAGGCTGGAACAAGGCCCACAAAATGGGGGTCAGCTGCGTCGTGGTCTATGATTCCCGAACCGACAGCTATAAAGACTATCTGCAGGACGATGTCCTCCAGCTGGTCACAGATCTGCAGACCATGGATCTTATTGTGGGCTTTAATATCAAACGATTTGACTATCTGGTGCTAAGCGGCCTTTCATCCTTTGATTTTAATGCCCTGCCTACCTTGGATATTTTGGAACAGGTGTACAACCAGCTGGGCTACCGCCTTTCCTTGAATCACCTGGCCCAGGCCACCCTTGGAGAAACGAAAAGTGCCAACGGTCTCCTGGCCCTTACATGGTGGAAAGAAGGCCGACTGGACGATATCATCACCTATTGCACCCAGGATGTGGCCGTCACCCACGGGTTGTACAAATATGGTCTGGAGAAAGGGTATTTGTTGTTTACCAACAAGGCCAAAAAGACGGTGCGCGTTCCGGTGGATTGGTAGAAAGACGGGAGGCGGGAGACAGGAGGCGGGAGACGGAAGACGGGAGACAGAAGGCAGGAGACAGAAGGCAGGGAGACAGAAGGCGGGAGACAGGGAGAC
>Ga0265294_10011343_pt1 | contig 10027 bp, 5 predicted proteins | sample MunlanPumphouse3_FD_192504 | JGI IMG/M metagenome (GOLD analysis project Ga0265294, IMG submission 192504) | Groundwater microbial communities from a municipal landfill in Southern Ontario, Canada - Pumphouse #3 | ecosystem: Environmental > Aquatic > Deep subsurface > Groundwater | place...
GAACCTGAGCCACAAGTTGGATCACAAATTCGAGCTCCAGGTTTACTTTTTGTGAGTTTAGCGAGTAAAGTAGAAATCTCGGCAGGGGTAAAAAAGTCTCCCGCCTTTTTACCTGATTCACTCGCAAAGGTGGCCACTAAATACATATAGGTATCTCCTATTATATCGTTACCTTCCAGATGAGATTGATCAAAGTTCATCTTTTCATCCGAAAAATCGGTTAGTAGATTTTTTAATCGGGTGTTTTTGTCTTTGGTATCTCCTAGATTACTACTATTGAAATCTATGTTTCGAAAGATTCCACCCCCATCTTCACTGCTCATCTTTTCACGATTTGCATCTTCAAGATTCGCTAGAGCAATATTAATTAACTCTCCGATGTTACTTTCATGTCGATGTTCAAACAAAAAATAAAAAGAACTTTCTTCTGGAACAATAAAACGTTCGTGACGCATAGCTCTTTTGGCTCTTTCATCATCTTGTTTATATTTATCCAGATATTCTTCATACTTTGATTTATATACATCGCTTACATATTTGAGAAACAACATAGTCAGTATGTAATCTTTGTATTGACTTGGATCGATTACTCCTCTAAAAGTATCACAAGCTCTCCATATAATACGATTGATATCAGTCTGGTTCGTTTTATTTTCCATTTTATTGATTTGATTTTAATATATTCATTAATACTTGATTATAAACTTGTTCTTTCTTTTCGGTCAATTTTACTTGCAATTCATGTTCTTTCTTGCGCAACTGATTCAGATTTACAATACGCTGTTGAGCAGGTAAAGAAGGTATGTTGACCGATAAATTCATCAAGATATCTTTCGTTATAGACGGTGTAAAACTGCCGACTGCTTTAGATCGTAGTTTTTTGATTACTTGAGGTAAGTTTATATACCAACATAAAAATTCTGGTAGAATTGAAGCCACGGTCAAACGAATAATAAAAAAAGACGTTGATGCGATTGCTTGCCCTAGTCTATTGTTATAAAGTACACAGAAGTTTGAAGTTCCTTTGGCTGCAAATAATAGATCCTTATTCATCAGAAGATGTTTGGCTGTACTTCCAGTATTTGGAATGGTAGGATTTAATTCTCTCTTTTCTAAATGAGAGGATGTAAAATCCTTTATTTGTAGATAGAGAAAGTCTCCATCTAAGATTTCTTTTTGATATGTTCCTGATGAAACACTAGCTATATCTTTTATTTTTACCACATTCATTTCTTTTTATTCTACGTATTTCAGTTACAAATGTATTAAATCTTTTTATATCACTAAATAAAAACACAGTATTTTTGTTACTAATTACAATTATACTTGATTAGCTAGAGGATATAGTATAGATTTATACCTTTATCTTTAATCATTATCTGTTGCCTATCTAACAATATAATGTTCTTTCTTTTCATTTTAAACAATTTATTTTCTTCTAACAAGACGTGAAGGCTTTTCGTTTCATTGCAAATTTGAATCTTATTTCATTTTTTATAAAAGACCTAGAAACTCGACTTATACCTCGATTTTAAGTTTTTTTTAAATCAAAAACAACTAAATTATTAGGATAAGTCCCGTAAATCTGTAACTTTGCCTTCTATATGATACATTAATCATAAAAATTTACATATAATGAAAACCGAATCAATTTTATCTTCTTTGGCGGCAAAACATCCAGGTGAAAAAGAATATTTGCAAGCGGTAAAGGAAGTTCTTCTTTCTATAGAAGAGGTGTATAATGATCATCCAGAGTTTGAGAAAGCCAAGATTATCGAACGACTTGTTGAACCTGAACGTATTTTCACCTTTAGAGTTCCTTGGATTGATGATGAAGGAAATGTACAGGTCAACTTAGGTTATCGGGTACAGTTTAATAGCGCTATTGGCCCCTATAAAGGAGGTATCCGCTTCCATGCATCGGTCAATCTATCTACCTTGAAGTTTTTGGGCTTTGAACAAACCTTCAAAAATGCATTAACGACCCTTCCTATGGGAGGAGGCAAAGGGGGTTCAGACTTCTCTGCTCGTGGAAAAAGTGATGGAGAGATTATGCGTTTTTGTCAAGCTTTCATGCTTGAATTATGGCATGTGATTGGTCCAAACACGGATGTGCCTGCTGGTGATATTGGCGTAGGCGGACGTGAAGTGGGTTATATGTTTGGCATGTACAAAAAACTCTCACACGAACATACAGGGACCTTCACTGGCAAAGGGCTAGAGTTTGGTGGTTCAATCCTACGTCCTGAAGCGACTGGCTATGGCGCACTTTATTTTGTCAATCAAATGCTAGAGACACAAGGAATAGAGATTAAAGGAAAGACCGTAGCTATCTCTGGCTTTGGTAATGTAGCTTGGGGGGCAGCCAAAAAAGCGACAGAACTGGGTGCGAAGGTTGTGACCTTATCAGGTCCTGATGGTTATATTTACGATCCTGAAGGCTTCAATAGTGAAAAGATTGATTATATGCTCGAATTACGTGATTCAGGGAATGATGTCGTGGCACCATTCGCAGAAGAATTTCCTTCGGCTACGTTCTATCCTGATCAAAAGCCTTGGGGTCAAAAAGTGGACATTGCCTTGCCTTGTGCTATACAAAACGAATTGAATCAAGAAGATGCGGAAAGTCTTGTGGCCAATGGTACACTATGCGTAGCAGAAGTTTCGAATATGGGTTGTACGGCTGAAGCTGTCGATTATTTCATTGCTCATCATCAACTCTTTGCTCCAGGTAAAGCCGTTAATGCAGGTGGTGTAGCTACATCAGGTCTTGAAATGACTCAAAATGCAATGCATATTTCTTGGGATGCTGAAGAAGTCGATGGTAGATTACATTCAATTATGCGAGCTATACACAGACAGTGTGTAGAACATGGCAAAGATGGCGATCATATTAACTATGTAAAAGGGGCTAATATAGCGGGATTCATGAAAGTGGCCCGGGCTATGATGGCACAAGGTATTATCTAATTTTGATTTAATTACCTATTTTTCATTGATTAAACAGCGAATGTGTCTCCGTACGGATAGGCACATTCGTTTTATTTTGTACCTTTTCTAGTTAAGTAACGTTAAATATTAGAATTCTTTTGTTTTCATCTAAACGAAAAGTGTTAAAACTAACTCTGTTTATATAGATGACTATTAAAAACGCAAACAAAGACACACCATCTGAGATCAACTGGAAAATCAAAATCGATCCAAAGGTTGAGCAAGAAGGAGAAAAACTAAAGAATCGGCTATTCTTTAGTTTGATGAATCGTATTCAACAAGAACAAGACGCACATACTTATTTCCGCCAATTCGCAGTAGCGGCGAGTATCGCTGTCTTATTCGTACTAGGATTAAATTTCGCTTATCAAAAAGGATACACGCAACGCAACAGCCAATGGATAGAAGTAAAAAGTCCAATGGGAACCATCACACAGGTAACTTTACCTGACGGAACTAACGTGACATTAAATGCAGGAACATCCTTACATTATCCTTCTCTCTTTACAAAAAAACTACGTAATGTAGAAGTTAATGGGGAAGCTTATTTTGAAGTGACACACGATGTAACACATCCTTTTATTGTCAAAGCTTCTGAAATTTATGTACGCGTAAAAGGGACTACTTTTAATGTCCAAAATTATGCTGATGAAAAAAAGGTCAGCGTTGCTTTAGTTCAAGGGAAAGTAAGTCTAGGGACAACGAAAAAGGCAAGTATTCTTGATATGGATCCAGGCACAGAAGTCATTTACGACAAAATGACCCAAACCATGAGTAAACGACATATTAGTCTTTATCAACGAACTGCATGGAGAGATGGAAAATTCTTTTTTGAGAATTGTACCCTTCAAGAAATAGCTCGTCAATTTGAACGAGCCTTTAATAAACACATTATTTTAAAACCTAAAACATTAGGTAATATTGAATTTACGGGAGAATTTGTTAATCATGAAAGTCCTCGTCAAATTTTACGAGTACTAAGTGCTGATCGTCGTATCAGTTATTCAATAAAAGGAGATATAATAACCATAAGTAAAACTACTAAATAAACACAAAAGCCTATGAAATAGAAAAGGAATAAACTCAAAAGAAACGGGAGTAGCTACCACACAACTCCCGCTCAAAAAAGACTTATGTTTTAAGCATTATAACATTACTATTACTAACACAAATCATTAACAAAGGTATGCATTTATATTTAAACATGAAGAACAAAATGAAACTATCTGTTCTATTTTTAATGTTGACGATGTTTTGCGCTTCAGCTAGTGTGAAAAGTTATTCGCAGGTCACTGAGATATCAATTCATCTAGAAAACACCACCGTCAAAAAAGCATTGGATGAAATCAAATCCGAAAGTCAATTCTCTTTTTGGTTTCGAAATGGAGAAGTTAACCTATCCAAAACCGTAACCGTAAACATGGATCATCAAAACATTCGCAAAGTACTTGACGCTGTATTAGCAGGTCAAGATTTAGCGTATAGCATAGATGAGAAACATATTGTTATTTATAAGAATCAAGAATCTTCTGCCCAAATTAATAGTATCCAACAAGAAAAAGCGATTCGAGGGACAGTCGTAGATGACCAAGGAATTCCTATTATTGGAGCTAACGTTGTCATAAAAGGAACCACGAATGGGAGTATTACCGATTTAGACGGTAATTTTATCCTACAAGCAAATAAAGGTGACCTCTTAACGGTTTCTTATATTGGTTATAATTCACAAGAAATAAGAATAAAAGACCAAACCGCTATCAACATCATTTTAAAAGAAGATAGTCAAGCACTTGATGAAGTGGTTGTGGTAGGTTACGGGGTACAAAAGAAAGCGAATGTTATCGGTTCTATTGCACAAATAGGCGCTGAGAAATTGGAAAATCGCTCTACCCCTAAATTATCGAATGCACTGACGGGACAAATGTCTGGTGTAACTGTAATCCAACGTTCTGGCCAACCTGGTGTGGATGGTGGTGAAGTACGAATAAGAGGGGTTGGATCCTTCGGGGCTACACCTTCTGCTTTAGTTTTGATTGACGGTATCCCAGGTGATATGAATGATGTCAACTCGGATGATGTAGAGACAGTATCAGTGTTAAAAGATGCTTCTACTGCAGCAATCTATGGTGCTCGTGCGGCGAATGGGGTTATTTTGATTACCACAAAAAATGGTACAGAAGGTAAAGTTAAAGTGAGCTACAATGGTTACGTTGGCTTCAACAAGGCTACTGAATTACCCCAATTTGTGGACACTTGGCGTTATGCTGAATTGGTTAATGAAGTGCGTCAAAGCGAAGTGTATACAGCTGAAGATATACAGAAATATAAAGATGGTAGCGATCCAGAACATTACGGAAACTTTAACTATCTAGAAGATGTACTTTCTCGTAATGGTTTTCAGACAGGACATGATATTTCTATAAATGGTGGCGATAAAAAGAACAAATACATGTTGTCTTTTGGGTATTTAGATCAAGAAGGTTTAGTCGAAAAAAACGACTATAAACGTTATAATGCACGTATCAATTTAGTAAACCAATTGGCTTCCAATTTAACATTAACAAGTCGTATGTCCGGTATGTATAGTATGCGTAACGAACCTAATGTACCTGGAGGAGATGATGCTAACGGTCTTTTAGGCATTATTCAAAAAGCGGTACGTTATCCAGGTTTAACACCCTCTATTTTGTCTGATGGTACATACACAACAGGTCGTGAACATCATGGAACAGCTCCAGCTTGGGTAGATAGTGATTCATTTTTACAAAATCCTAACTATACGATTAGTGCGAATTTGAAATTAGATTACGAGCCTATTAAAGATTTAAAGTTGTCTGCTATAGGTGCATATGAAAATACGAGTATTGAAAATAAAAATTATAAGTCAACCATTACATTAGAAGATGGAACTATACCTGGCCCTTCTTCATTGACAGAAGAAACAAACCGAACGATATATAAAACGTTTCAAGCTACCGCTAATTACTCTCGTACTTTTGGTGTACACAACATAGATGTTTTGGCAGGTTATTCTTGGGAACAAGAAGACTATCATAACCTAATTGGTTCGCGTGATAATTTCCCTGGTAATGATCTTCCTTATATTGATGCAGGTGCTCCTGATAATCAAACCTCTGAAGGCACAGCTTGGGGTTGGGCTATCCAATCGTATTTCGGTCGTGTTAAATATAATTATGCTGAACGTTATTTGTTTGAAAGTACGTTCCGTTATGATGGTTCTTCTCGCTTCCCTGATGATAACAAATATGGTTTCTTCCCTTCATTAGCTGCTGGATGGCGTGTTTCTGAAGAAAGCTTTATGAAAGATAATGAAGATTTATCTTGGATTTCTGGTTTAAAATTTAAAGTTTCTTGGGGACGTCTTGGTAACCAAAATGTACCTAATAATTATTATCCTTATCAATCGGTTTATGCGTTAGGTGAAAATTATGCTTTTGGGGATTCTTATTCTTCTGGTGCTGCAATTAATGTAGCTACTGATCCTACTTTAAAATGGGAAGAAACAGAAACCTATGATATAGGTATGGAAAGTGTTTTGTTTAATGGTAAATTAACCTTTAACGCTTCTTATTTCCATCGTAATACATACGATATTTTATACAAGCCAACCAGCAGTGTGTCAACGGTCTTAGGACAAAGCACTTCTCAAATGAACATGGGTGAAATGAACAACAGTGGTTGGGAATTTGAACTTGGTCATCAAAATAAAGTAGGCGAAGTAAGCTATAATGTAAATGCTAATTTAACCTTGATAAGTAACGAAGTAGCTACACTGGGTGTGGGTAATGTAACTCAGTTGAATGGTATGGTTGGTAATGGTTCTAGTTTGTTTATTGGCTATCCCATGCAAATGTATTATGGTTATCAAACAGACGGGGTCTTCTTAAATGACGGCGAAGTAGCTGAATGGGCTGATCAAACAGCTGTTAATCCTAGCTCTCAAGCAGGAGATTTTCGATATAAAGACATCAGTGGACCTGATGGTGTACCTGATGGCGAAGTAGATCCGAATTACGATCGTACGTTTCTTGGCTCTCGTATTCCTAAATATACCTTCGGTTTAAATTTGGGTGCTGAATATAAAGGCTTTGATTTTTCTGCTTTATTCCAAGGCGTTGCTGATGTAAAAGGTTATATGAATTATTTTGCAGGTTTTGCCTTAGCTAATCAAGGTAATATTCAAGAATGGCAAGGCAATTGTTTCGATCCTGAAAATCCTGTTCGTAACCCTGAATACCCTCGTATTCAAGATTTAGGAAATTCTACTCCTCCTAATTATCAAACAAGTGATTTTTGGGTACTGAATGCTAGTTATGTACGTTTGAAAAACTTACAACTGGGTTATACACTACCTAAGCATATTACTTCTTCTATTGGTATTGAGAATTTACGTTTTTACTTACAAGGTGAAAATCTATTCTGTATCAATAGCTACCGTGAAGGTTGGGATCCTGAAATTAATGGAACGGGCAGCTACTACCCTATCTTAGCTACATATACTTTTGGTGTAAACTTGAAATTCTAAACAATTATGAAATATTTGAATAAAACAATAATAGCAGCGGTAGCATGTACTTTTCTTTTGATAACGTCTTGTGATATGGAACGGTCTCCGCTCGATCAATTTTCTACTACTACTTTTTGGGATAGTCCTGATAATGCCGAATTGGCTTTAACAGGTTGTTATAAGGCAAGTAATGTTTATAATTCATCTGGTTTCGTAAGAGACTGGTGGGCTTATAATGGTATGATTTTTATGGATTTTGCTTCTGATAATGCTTACGACAGACGTGGTGACAATTCAGGCTATTTCCGTATGGTAAATGGTACGCTACAATCGAACAACGCACATGTAAGAGATTATTGGAAAGTTTCCTATGCTAAAATTAGCCGTTGCAACATCTTCTTAGATGGGATGGAAACAAATTTCACGGGTGATGCCGCTAAAGGTACGCAATGGATTGGTGAAGCACGTTTTATTCGTGCCACTCAATATTTTTATCTCTCTCAATATTTTCAAAATGTACCTTTAGTTACTAAACCTTTTGAAGATACGCAAGACGCTAATAATGTAGCTCTTTCTTCTAAGGCTGAAATTGTAACTTTCGTTATTGATGAATTGAAAAAATCAGTAGAGGAATTAGCTTCTTATTCTGTAGAAGGACGAGCTCATGCTAATAAACAGGCTGCTTTAGCCTTTTTAGGTCGTATGTACTTGGCTGAGAAACGTTTTACTGAAGCGGCTGAAGTCTATAAACAGATTATAGATATGGGCGAAAATGATATTGATCCTGACTATGCTTCTATCTTCACGGATGAAAATGAGGCAAGTACTGAGAATATTTTTTCTTCTCAATATCTACAAGATTTAGCAGGTAGTGCTTTACCTCAGCATTGCTGGCCCGCTCAAGATGGTGGATGGTGTATTATGTGTCCATTAGGTGACTTATTTGAATCTTATCAATTTACGGATGGTACAGATTTCGATTTCAACAGTCCTCTTTATGATTCTTCTAATTTAACTGAAAATCGTGATCCTCGCTTGGGGTATACGTTAATAACGAACAAGAGTATGTTTCGTGGTAAAGAATACATTTGCGATCCTGATGCTAAAACAAGTGATCGTGTAATGGGTGGACAGACGACTCAAACAGGTTTCTTAATGCGTAAATTCTCAAACGAAAGTTATTCAGGTAATATGCAACGTTATGGGGGTGATGTCCCTGTTATTCGCTATGCAGAAGTATTGTTAAGTTACCTTGAGGCGAAACTAGAAGCGGGAGATGCCATCACACAAGACCTACTCGATGCTACTATCAATAAGGTTCGGGGACGTGCTTCTGTTAACATGCCTCCTATTACAGAAACAAATTCAAGTCTTTTACGTCCTATCTTACGCAACGAACGTCGTGTAGAAATGGCCCTTGAAGGTACTCGTCTATGGGATCTATTCCGCTGGCACACAGCTATCGAAGAATTGAACGGGGATGTTTGGGGTTGTCCTTTCCCTGATGCCGTACGTAAAAGTAATAAAGAAGATGCTTATGGTCGTTGGTATGTATCTAGTCGCCAATTCCGTGAAAGTGATTACAAATGGCCCATTCCTCAAACTGAACAGGATATTAATCCGAATCTACGTTAAAGATCGTGATTTTAGCTCTTTATTAGTTCGATAAATGATCTATTAAAATTTCAGCGAATCATTGATTATTGGTCATTGATTCGCTGATTTATTTAACATCAAAAATTCTCTTTCATAGTTATATCTATTACAATAAACACTATAAAATTAAGACTTCTTCATAATGAATATAAATACATTTACGATCCTTGGTCTTAGCAGTACACTCTTAATAGGTTGTACTACAAGTCAAAAGGAAACAGCAACAAAAGAATCCAACAAACAACCCAATGTGATCTTTTTAGTTGCTGATGATATCGGCTGGGGGGATTTAAGCTGTTATGGTACAGCTAGTTGCGAATTACCCAATGTAAATAAATTAGCCGTTCAGTCTTTACGTTTCACCAATGCGCATGCGGTAGCGGCTACGAGTACGCCTTCTCGTTATTCACTCTTTACAGGTGAATATTCTTGGCGCAAATCTGACACGGGTATTGCTCCTGGTGATGCTGCTATGATTATTAAGCCCAATCAGATTACGATTGCCGATCTATTTAAAAAGGCTGGTTATACAACTGGGGCTATTGGTAAATGGCACTTAGGTATGGGTGAACAACAAGGGAAACAAGATTGGAATGGTCTGGTAACTCCTAATCCGAACGATATAGGATTTGATTATTTTTTCTTGATGGCCGCAACAGCTGATCGTACACCCTGCGTATGGATAAAAAATGGACGGGTTTCGAATTGGGATGCTTCTGCTCCTATCACCGTTAGCTATAGTAAACCTATTCCTGGCGAACCTACAGGTAAAGAACATCCTGAGTTACTTTACAATTTAAAACCAAGTAATGGTCATAATCAAGCCATTGTGAATGGCATCTCTCGTATTGG
>Ga0265294_10011344_pt1 | contig 10027 bp, 11 predicted proteins | sample MunlanPumphouse3_FD_192504 | JGI IMG/M metagenome (GOLD analysis project Ga0265294, IMG submission 192504) | Groundwater microbial communities from a municipal landfill in Southern Ontario, Canada - Pumphouse #3 | ecosystem: Environmental > Aquatic > Deep subsurface > Groundwater | place...
CGAGGCTCGCGTGCATGGCAATGAGGGCGCGTTGGTGCCTGACAAGCCGCCCTACAGCCGCGAGGCGACCAACCGGGCGATTCGTGAGGCCGGTGGCCTGGAGCATCTGCGCTGGGGTGAGGCTGAAACGATCCTGACCCGCCATGTTGAGCAGGCCGGACGTGCCACCATCGCCCACAGTGTCGAGGATTCCGAGCTGCCGGACGATGAGCTGGAGATCGCCCGTGCTGAGTCGCTGGATCGGTTGGCTGCCGCTGCCGACATTCTACATGACATGCAGCTGATGTCTGATACTGAAACCGCTGATGAGGCTGCCCGGGTTGCCGAGCTGGAGCAGCAGGCAGCTGTTGCCGAGGCTGACCGGATGATCGCCGAACATGAGGCGGATCTGGAGCAGATCGAGGCCGAGAAGGTTGCCAGACGGCGCAAGTTCAAGCGCCCCATCGGCTGGGCTCGGGTGATGGCGGTCGATGCCACCAATCCGGGCTGCGGGTTCTGCATGATGCTGGCCTCACGAGGCCCTGTGTACAGCTCGAAGGCGAATGCCCTGGGGGCGTTCCACAACAATTGCCGTTGTGTCGCGGTGCCGGTGTACACGTCGAAGAACTGGCCCGGCAAGGAAGCATGCGCGCAGGCCAAAAAGGCTTACGATGCTGCCGCCAAAGAGGCTGAAGCAAACTCCGAGAAGTGGGGCGCCGAGTTCACCAAGGCTGTGCAGGCTGAACGCAAGAAGATTGGCCCAGATCGCACCACCGAAGAAGACGCAGAAGCTCGCAAGGCAGCACGAAAAGCTGCCAACAAGGCCACAGTCGGGGAGCCGATGCTCCCGGCGGACGTGCTGGATCTCGAGCAGCGTGGTGCTCGCACTGCGGGGAAAGATGCTGGACGCGGAACCCACCGCAAAAAGAAATAGCCAACCAACCACCTATCAGGCCGCTCCTTCGGGTGTGGCTTTTTTCATGCCTGCGCAAGGTGCGTCGGGCTTTTTTCATGCCCAGGAGGCATCCCATGGCTGACGAGCCAACTACCCCAACCGAGGCTGTAAAGCCCGCCCCGACTCCCGCTGATGTTGCCACTGCGGCCCCGGCGGACAAGGCGACTCCCCCATGGGGGAGTGACGCCGAGTTCGACGCCGAGAAGGCGTGGCGTCTGGTGCAGAACTTGCGTGCAGAGCTTGCCGAGGTCAAGACGGCGCGGGACGAGGCGACCGAGAAGGCTGCCGGTCTCGAAAAGTCGTCCGCTGATCTCAAGGCGTCTGCCGACAAGGCTGCCGCTGAAGCGGAGGAGCTGCGGGCTTCGGCCGCTGCCGAGGCGACGGCCCGTGCCAAGGAGCGGCTGCTGTCTGATGCGGGGCTGGACCCCGCAAAGTTTTCCCAGTTCCTCACTGGCGATGACGAGGCAGGGTGGCGGGCTGCAGCGCAAACTCTCGCCGATCTAAAAACCGACACCAACCCGGTGAAGTCACCGGCGTTGGATCCCGCCCAGGTGGCGGCACCAGTAGTGGACGAACGTGCCGCACTGGCAAATCAAATCTTCGGTGCCTGAGAGCACCATAACCATAGGAAGGGCACAACATGCCTCTTACTAATGCCACCACTCTGAGTGGCCTTGATGCGGCTGGCGTTCTGCCGAAGCCGCTTGTTGACCAGATTTGGAAGAACCTTGCCTACACCTCGGTGATCCAGAAAGTTTCCGGCACCACCCCGGTGTCGATCACCGGTAATACCTCCATGACCATGACCGGCGACCTTGTTGCCGGTGTGGTGGGCGAGGGTGAAGCCAAGCCGATCGTGAACGCGAAGCCTTCCCTGAAGACTTTCAGCCCCATCAAGGTGGCAGCGATCATGTACTGGTCAAAGGAAGCCCGCATTGCGAATCCCAGCGGGTACCTGGACACCTTCACTGAGGAGCTGACTCAGGCTGTGGGCCGCGCGGTCGATATGGCTGTGATCCACGGCAAGAACGCACTGAATGATTCGTTCATTTCGGGTGTGGAGTATCTGGGTCAGTCCACCAATGTGGTCGAGCTCGGGACCGCTGCGAAGAAGGATGGAGGTCTGTACCGGGACGTGCTTGACGGCTACAGCAAGGTGGTGGAGGCCGATTACGACTTCACCGGCTTCGTCGCCGATCCACGCATGCGTGTTGCCCTGATGGGTGCCACCGACATTGATGGCCGCCCAGTGTTCCAGACCGCCCCGAATCTGGCTGACGGCATGGACACCATGATGGGTCTGCCCGTCGCCTACGGCAAGGGCGTGGCCGGAAAGATCGGTGCCGTCGCTGACACCGGTACCCGCGCTATCGGTGGCGATTTCGCTGGGAATGTGAAGCTCGGCTATGTCGAGCAGATCAATTTCAAGCGCACCGATTCCGCCACCCTCATCGACGGTGGCGAGACCGTCCCGCTGTGGCAGAACAACCTCGAGGCACTCCTTGTTGAGGCGATGTTCTCCTGGGTGATCCGCGATGTGAACGCCTTCACCGTCTACACCGACAAGGTGGACGAGGCTGCAACCACTCCTGCCGGGTGACCGGCAACCGATTCTGAGAGGGGGACGGTATGACTATCGCAACGCCTGAAGACATTGCCACCTCGCTTCTGCGGGGGCTGACGGAAAGTGAAGCAGATCTTACCGTCCCCCTTTTGGAACGGGTCGAGGCCCGCATCACAGCCCGGATCCCTGACCTTGCCGATCGCATCACTGATGTGACGTTCAAGAAGCTGGTTGCAGAAATTGAAGCCGAGGCGGTGGCGCGCGTCCTGCGCGCCCCCGATGGTGGTCTGTACACCTCTGAGACGGAGGGCGAGTACTCCTACCAGCTCAATTCTGTGCTGGCTTCTGGGGCGCTGGACATCACCGACACCGAGTGGGGTCGGCTACTGAGTCCGTGGGGGTCAGTGGCCCCGGAAACGGACGGCTATCTGGCGACCCGCGGCTATTGGCACGTTCCGCCTGATCGGCGTTTCCAGTATTCGTGGCCGACTGATCTGCAGGGGTGAACCGCATGTCTTTGCTGAAGCGCGGTCCCCATGTGGTGACGGTCACCCCAATGGTCGAATCTCGCGACGAGCTGGGTTCGACCCTGGAGCCCGGAACGCCTGTGACGGTGGGCGGCTGCATGGTGCAGCCGGTGTCCGTGTCGGAACAGACCTTGAGCCTGTCCGAGGGTGCCAACACGGTCTATCGCGTTCTGGGTGCAGGCCCGTGGCCGGGTGGTCTGAATTCGGCTGTTCATGTCGATGTGGGGCCGCCTGGTGCGCAGGGATGGACCTTCGACCAGCAGGGCGAGGCGAAGACCCGCTCTGTATCGGCGCGGACAGCAAATTTCTCGGTCCTGATGAGGGCGAGTGGCGCGGAGGTTACCTGATGGGTTCCGTCAACAAAAACGTCAACAAGGTTGCCGCAAGGCTCGCTGGAGCATCCCCGGAAATGGATGCCGCGATCGCGAAAGCTGAGGCTGCGGTTGCTGCTGAGCTGGCAGGCCACCGGCGCACCGGGCAGTTCGCGAGCACAGTCCGCACTAAAAAGGTCCGCAACGACCGCTATTTGTACACCGACGACAACGCTGCTTGGAACATCGAGTTCGGGCACAAGGCCCCTGATGGCAGCTGGGTGCGTGGCATTTTCGCGTTCTCGAATGCGGCAAGGAAGTTGGCGCGATGACGTTCTCAGTTGATGCGCTACAACTGTCGGTCGAGCAGGTCTCGGCTATCACCACCGCCACGGTGGATGTGACGATGCCGGCGAATACGCCGGCCAAATATCCGTTCGTTCTGGTGCAGGCTTCGGCAGCAACACCAGTGATCAACGGCAGGCCCGAGTTGGCGGCTGAGTGGACGCTGACGGCGGCATGCATGGATGTGAAACGCGCGGATTCGCGCGAGCTTGCTGACCAGGTGTTGGCGGGATTGATGGCTTCATGGCGGCAGGGACGCCGAACCGGCTCCGGATGGATCTCTCGGATCTCCGTGGCCGCATTCCCCACCCTCGTTGAAGGTGGGGCAGTCGGGGACAACACATGGCGCACCGACATCGTGCTCGATGTCGTGGGACGCCATTAACCCTCACAAACTTTTGGAGTGGACAATGGCAACACTTGAAGATACGGCTGTGCAGATCGCCGGGATCGGGCACGTCTATTACGCCGAGCCCGGAGCCCCCGAACCGACAGCTGCTGAGCTGGCCGCATTCGATTTCGATGATCCGACAACCCTGCCCGGCTGGACATGGCTGGGCGATACAAGTTCTGAGAATCTGATTGAGTTCGAGGTTGATGGCGGGGATTCCAGCGTGCTGCGCACCTGGGACCGCCTGAATGTGCGGGCTTCCAAGGAAGCCTCCACTACCACCGCAACGATCAATTCGGTGAATGTGTCGAAGGACACTATCGATCTGGCTTTCCCGGGATCTGCGAAGAACCTCACATCGGGCGCATGGGATCTGAAGCTGGATGGCACCGTCAGCAAGGCGCTGCTGATCGTCATCGTGGATGGCGACCTGATTTCGGGATTCCTGTTCCGCAACGCTTCGATCTCGGGCGCACTGCCCACGCTCGCGCTGGACGCCTTCACTGAGTTCCCGCTGACCGCGACCATCCTCGCACCCGCCAGCGGCACCGCCATCGCCTACTACGAGCCCGCCAAGGCGGTAGCAGGTACTGCGGGCTGAGTCTGACGCTGAGTAACCGATTGTGGGCCCGGAATGTTCGGGGGAGCTTTCCGGGCCCGCTCTTTTTCATCCCCCAATCTCCCGTTCCTCCAATGAAAGGCACACCCATGGCAACCAAGACTTCTGCCCGCAAGGCACCCCAGGACCACAAGCAGGCTGAGCGGCCCGTCGAGGAAACTCCCGGCTGGGATCTCCTGACTCCGATCGCTGAGCTCACGGCAGCTCGGCAGGCGATTGTGCTTGCCAAGGCGACAGAGACTGGGGCCTTCAGCGATGGTGCCAGCGAAGAGGATATGGATTTCGCGAAGCTTGCTGAGGTCATCGAATATTTCTCCGCTGAGGTCGCTGTCGATTCTGCAAAGTTCGACAAGTGGAGCTCAGGCAAGGGCGGCTTCGTTCGCACCACGGAACTTCTCGGCGCGTTCCTTGGTGAACTGGGAAAAGACGCCAGCTAGTCGAGCTGTTCGACAAATATCCGGCAGCTCTGGGCGACATGTGGGCGCTGTATCGGGTTGATCCGCTCGATCCTCGGACACCGATGCGGATCATTGAGGCGTTGCTTGACCGTCTGGCATATGAGCCGGGCTCGATGTGGCGCGCCGAGGAGCTGCTGGGTGGGCGTGAATGGTTTGGCTATTCGTTGCCGGTCCAGCATCTCGCCGCCATAGTCGATTCGATCACGCTCAACTCGAAGGTGTCTGGCGGCGTGAAAAGGCCACGGCTGAAACCGTCTGATCGCATGACATCCCCTGAAATTCGCAAGCCGCGCAATGTGGTTTCGACTTCGAACAATTTGGGTTCCCTGTTTGCGGGGATGTGATGAAGGGGTGGGCTGATGGCGACCGGAAATGTTGGCAAGCTCTCCATTAAGGTCTTCCCGGATAGCTCCCGTTTTAAGGCTGATCTGAAGAAGCTGATCGCTCGGGTCGAATCGTCAATGCATGTGAATTTGACGATTGTCCCGACGATCACCAACAAATCGATTGCCGAGGCGCGCTCCAAGGTCAAGCATGCGATGGCGGACGTGAAGCCCACCATCAATGCCGAGATCGGTAATGCGTCGATCGAGAAGATCAAGAAGCAGCTGAAGGATCTCGACGCCAAGGCCACGATCAATGCTGATGCGGACACTGGTGCTGCGAACGCGAAGATTGCGACGGCTGCACGGCCTCGTTCGGTGCCGCTGAACCTGAAGGTTTCTACCAAGTCGATTGCGGCGGTTGGCACAGCGATTGCGGCACTTTCGGGTGCGCGTATGGCAGGTTCTGCCCTGTCGAATATGGGCAATTCTCTGTCGAATCTGGATCGGATTGCCATCAAGGCTGCCGCGTCGCTTCCTGCTCTGGCGGTCGGGTTTTCGGCTGTCAGCTCTGCGATGGGTTCGGTGGCGTCTCTGGCTGGCGGGATTGCTGCTGTGCTGCCTGCTGCACTGGCTGCCCCGGCGTTGCTGGGCGCTGCCGGGACGTCGGTTGGTGTGCTGGTGGCTGCCCTCAAGGACACCAAGACAGTCCTGGCGGATCTGGGCCCGCAGTTCTCGGCGCTTCAGGATTCGATCTCTGCGAGTTTCTGGGCGCAGGCGGCTCAGCCGATTCGCGACATGGCCAATGCTGTGCTGCCCGCCCTGTCGGGCCGTCTGTCGGAGATTGCTGCCGGGTTCGGTTCGTGGGCTCCTGCCATCAAAACGGCTGTGGTGGGTGCGATCCCGTCGCTGGACGCGATGATGGGCACCCTGGCGGGTTCGGTGCGGGCTGCCGGTGTGGGTGTCGGCAACCTTGTCACCGGCCTGTTGGGGCTTGGTGAGGCTGGTGCTTCCTATGTCCCGCGCCTCACTGCTGCGTTCAATTCTGCGACTGCCTCTTTCGCCGCTTGGGTGCAGGAAGGTTTGCAGACCGGCCATATCAATGACCTGATCGATGGTGCTATCGCATCGGCCAAGACTTTGGGCACGATCTTTGTGCAGATCGGTGGCATTTTCGCCGCCGTGTTCGGTGCTGCTCAGGCTGCCGGTGGATCATCGCTTCAGGGGATCGCCTCGGCTCTCACGCAGGTGAATGCGGCACTTTCCGGTCCTGTGGGTCAGGGTGTCATGTCCACAATCTTCACCGGTGCCGCGCAGGCGATGCAGGCACTCAAGCCCGGACTGGATGCCATTGGTCAGGCTTTTGTGTCGCTGGCCCCCACTATCGGCGCAATTCTTCCGCTGGCTGGTCAGATCGCTTCGGTGGCGCTGGGCGGGATCTCGGCAGCCTTCTCACAGCCTGCCTTTGCTGGCGGGCTGCAGGCGTTCTTCAACGGTGTGCTGGTGGCTGTGCAGGCACTCGCGCCTGCCATGCCCGCCCTCGGCACTGCCTTTGGCGCGCTGGCGCAGGTGGCCGGGGTCCTCATGGCCGCGATCGGGCCGGTGCTGTCTGCTGCGCTGCAGCAGCTCGCACCGATTATCACCTCGATTGCCACAGCTATTGCCCCGGTGATTCAGACTCTCGGCACCTGGCTGGCTGACTTCATTTCGTCGCTGTCGTCCGGGCAGGTTGTTTTCGGCGGTGTCGCGGTCGCGCTGGGTGGGCTTGCGAAGGGTTTCGCCGGACTGGCGCTCGGCGCGCTGGGTGGGCTGTCGAAGATTGCCGGGCTTGTGGAGTCGCTTGGCCCGCTGAAGGGGATTCTGGGCACCCTGACTGGATCGTTCGGCGGGATGTCGGGGGTTATGGGGGTTCTCAAGACCGCCTTCTCTGCCCTCACTGGGCCTGTCGGCATCATCCTGGGAATCCTCGCCACCCTCTACATGACCAATTCAACGTTCCGGGACTCCATCAATGGGCTCATCGGGACCGTCATGGGGCTGGTGGGCACGCTGGTGTCTGCGCTGATGCCGATCATCACCACGCTGGTGAGCTCGGTCATGCCACTCATTACCACCGCCGTCAATGCGCTGGTGCCGATCTTCGCAATGATCGTTTCCGCACTCACCCCGATCATCAACATGATCGTGGCCACAGTGCTGCCGATCATCACGCAGGTCGTCGCTGTGCTCCAGGCTGTGCTGATCCCGGTGATTCAGGCTCTAATGCCTGTGGTGCAGACGGTGTTCGGGGTGATGGCTTCGGTGATCTCGGCAGTGATGACCGTGGTGCAGGGAATCATCATGACTGTCACCTCCGCCATCTCGGGCGATTGGTCCGGGGTGTGGGAGGGGATCAAGCAGGTCTTCTCTGGCATCTGGGATGCCATCAAGGCAATCGTGACCGGGGCCATCAATATTGTGCTGTCGATTATCTCAGCTGTGCTGGGTGTCATCTCAGCGGTCTGGAATGCGGCATGGGATGGCATCAAGGGCTTTGTGGGCGGCATTTGGGATGGCATCAAGGGCGCTATCACCAGTGGTGTCAGCAACGCCGTGGGTGCCGTGATGGGCTTCAAGGATTCCATTCTCGGGTTCTTCTCGGGGGCTGGTTCGTGGCTTCTGGATTCCGGAAAGTCCATTATTCAGGGCTTGATTGATGGCATCGGAAACATGGTCGGTGCCGTCAAGGATGCAGTGGGCAATGTGCTTTCTGCTGCCCGTAATCTGCTGCCGTTCTCGCCTGCCAAGGAAGGGCCTTTCTCCGGCAAGGGCTGGACCCTGTATTCAGGCCGAAGCATCGTGACCGCACTCGCCCAGGGCGTCACCGACAAGCAGTCGGAATTTCGGGCCGCGATTGCCGACACGATGAATGCCGGGGCGGGGGAGCTGCGTGCTCTTTCCGGGATGCAGCTCGGCATCGATGGTGCCAACTCGAATGCTGGCGGCGTGACCATCAATCGTGGTGCGACGAACGTCTACACGAATGATCCGAATGCCGTCGTCGCTGAAATGGAAATGCGGGACCGGGTTCTGCTGGGGGTCGCCTGATGCTTGTCACACTCACATCTGACCGGGACATACTGACCCTGCAGGGCTGGCAGACCGACTACGGCTCTGAGGAGGGCTGGTGGGTCGAGGAAGGTGGCCTGTCAGGCTTGTGGGGCGGCGTAGGGATGCGTGCCACCGAGACCGACAATCCGAGCGGCAACGGCCAGCTGTGGCCGGGTTGCGTGCGTGCCCAGGCCCGCAGCCTGACGGTGGTGCTGGTGCATCGTGCCGACACATCGACGCTGGCAGAGCTGGAGGCGCGGGACCGGATTGCCGACATGGTGGGCCGTGATCTCACTGTCACTGTCGAGACTGACGGCACGAGGCGCTCCATCGCGGGCCTGATCGTGGCACAGCCGGAGTTCACCCATGTGGACCACCAGACCTGCCGCGCCGGGTTCGTGATCCGCTGTCCGGATCCGCTGTGGCGTGGTTTGCCGGTGTCGGTGGGTGGCCGGTGGGCTGAAACGTCTGGCGGTGGTTTGCAATATCCGCTGTATGGTGATACGGGCACACTGCTGTACGCGATTGCTGCACCCTTGAATCGTGTGACGGTCCCGAATGTGGGCCGTCAGGATTCGTGGCCGGTCCTCCACACTGACGGGGCTTCGGAGTGGTGGCGGTTCACGTGTGCCGGACGGTCGGTGGAGATGCGTCATCCGACGGGTGCGTGTGTGGTGGATTGTCGGGCTGGGACGGTGACGGCTGGCGGGGTTGATCAGACGTCTTGGCTGTCCCGTGACGATTTTTTCCAGATTCCTCCGGGTGGTGCCGAGGTCGAGTTCTGGGCGTCTGGTGGTGTCGGTTTTTCGGTGGAGGTGGCTCCTGCATGGCTGTGATTGCTTTTGATTTCTTGTCTGGCCGGATGGTGACGCGGGTGGCTGCGGCGTCGTGGTCGTGGACTCGGGAATTGTCGGCTGAGGGTTCTTTCGAGTGCACGGTTTCGGATGTGGCTGAGGCTGCCCGGCAAAATTTGGTGGAAAACGCCCGTGAGTGGCGGACGGTGCTGGTCGATGCCGATTGGGTGGACGGCCCTACTGGCCGGGTGCTGGATGTGCACGCGTCAGGGATTGTGCATTCCAGAAAGTTTGAGGACAGCAAGGCAACTTTTTCGTGTGCAGGGTTCGCGTCGATCCTGTCGAGGCTGCTGGTTGTCAATCACGAGTTGGCGAACCGGAAGATTTCTGGCCAGATTTTGGACCACGAGTCGGAAGATATTGTGGTTCCGCCTGATTGGCAGATGTCGCATGGCGGGGCTCTCGCGGACATTATGGTCAAAATGTTGACGGAGGCAGGCTCTTATATTGATTTGCCGGTCACGTTGCCAGATTATGAGGGCGGCACCAATAATCGTGTTTATTATTCGACCGATTTGGCGACGGTTCTTGACCGGTTTAATGATTTGTCGAATGTGGAGAACGGTCCCGAATATCAGTTCACGCCGCACATTATTGATGGGTTGCTGTCG
>Ga0265294_10011345_pt1 | contig 10026 bp, 7 predicted proteins | sample MunlanPumphouse3_FD_192504 | JGI IMG/M metagenome (GOLD analysis project Ga0265294, IMG submission 192504) | Groundwater microbial communities from a municipal landfill in Southern Ontario, Canada - Pumphouse #3 | ecosystem: Environmental > Aquatic > Deep subsurface > Groundwater | place...
CCAATTCATACATTTGCTGAGCGTTGGTTACCTTTTCTACTGCAATATTTGGGTGGTTCGGAATATGTTTTGATGGCCCTGTAACCATAATAACCTTGGCTCCTCTTTCGGCAAGGGTTAAGGCTAGGGCTGCACCCATTTTCCCCGATGAGTGATTGCCAATAAACCTTACGGGATCTATGGGCTCGTATGTAGGTCCTGAGGTAACAAGGATTGTTTTATTGTGAAGCTGATGGCCATTTGCAAAGAGTTGTGAAACCCTACTCGAAATAGTTTCGGGTTCTTCCATTCTACCCTTGCCCGTTAATCCGCTGGCTAGTTCGCCTGTAGGGGACTCAATAATAATATCCCCACGCTGTTGAAGCTTTTCAATGTTCTCCTGCGTGGCTGGGTGTTTATACATATCCAAATCCATGGCAGGTGCTACCATAACCGGGCATTTTGCCGATAGGTAAGACGTAAGCAGTAGATTATCGGCAATGCCATTAGCCATTTTGGCCATGGTGTTGGCCGATGCGGGAGCAATAAGGTATAGATCAGCCCACATGCCTAGGTCAACATGGCTGTTCCAGTTACCATTTTCAGGATCAAAAAAATCAACGAGTATTGGATTCTTCGAGAGGGTTGCAAGCGTTAATGGGGTAATAAACTCTTTGGCAAGCGGAGTCATAACAATTTTAACACTAGCACCCTGTTTAACCAAAAGGCGTACTAATGTAGCTGCTTTGTATGCTGCTATGCTGCCGGTTATGCCAAGCAGTATATTTTTTCCCTTAATCATTAATCTTCTTGTTCTTCGGTCTCAGTACCCTTATTGTAGTATAATTTCGAGTCGCTAAATTTTTGTAGCGCAATAAGTGCAGGTTTTGGAAGGCGTTCGTAAAATTTACTAATTTCTATTTGTTCACGATTTTCAAAAACCTCCTCCAGATTATCGGTGTAGTAGGCAAACTCTTCAAGTTTTTGGTCAAGCTCTTGCTTCATGTCCAAACTTATTTTATTGGCAAATTTGCTGATAATACGTACGGTTTCATAAATATTGCCCGTTTCTTTATCGAGTTCGCTGAGATTCTGCGTTGTTGTTGTTACTGGTGCTGTTAACTTTTTGAAATCCATAGCTATTTTGATTTATTTGTTATCTGTAACTTTAATGGTGTTGGCATAAATTTTTTCAGCCTCGCGGCTGTGTTTGGTCTCGGGGTACTCTCCCATAAGGTTGTAGTACTCATCGAGGGTGTTCTGAAATCTTTCCTTCTGCTTTTCGAGCACGCTGTTGCTGGCTAAATCGTAGGAGGCTTGTAGTACCATGAAAAGCATGTCTTCGCGGTATTCACTTGAGGGGTACTCTGTTAAACTATTTTTAAGTGCCGTAATCGCTGCTTTATAGTCGTTCATATCATAGTAAAGCTTAGCGCTTATATATGATTTTTCCACAAGCTTATTTCGTAGCTCGGTAATGATACGATTTACCTCTGCTTTCTTAGTTGTATTTGGGTACCGAACAATAAATTCGTTAAATGCTGAAATGGCTTGTTGCGTTGTTTGTTGATCGAGTAACGGCCTGGGCGAAGATTTGTAGAAACAGTATGCATACATATATTCTGCCTGTTCAATAAATTTGCTACGAGGGTAATTGTTCCGATACTGATCGTAGTAGTGTGCTGCCAAAAGGTAGTCACCTTGGTTAAAGTATCCATTTGAAAGGTAAAAGTCTATGGTGTCAGCTTGCATGGTGCCTTTATATACAGGGCTTATTTTTTCGAATAGGGTTGTATACTTGTAATGGTCTTTGAGTTCGTAGTACTCAAGCCCTTTTTTATACATAAGTTGATAGTCGTTGGTTTTTAATATTTTATCAAGTTTACTACACGATATAGTAGCTAAAACCAGAATAATAAGCGTAATAAGGTTTATCCTTTTCATAGTTATTTCCTAATGGATTTAATGTATAAACACAGTTATTAAAGGGTTTATTGTGTCCAGTATTTAAGCGAGCAAAGTTAGTAAGATTATCGAAACATACGATGCAATAGTTTAGCAAATTATCCTTTAGGTAGTTAAAAAGTTTTAATTTAACAAAAGTATTGTTGTTCAATCATACAATAGGATGAATTATTTATTTTTATCCTAAAAAAAAATTACTTTTGCACATGTTTCGATTATGTTTCATTTAAAATGTTTCTATCGTGGATATATTTGAAAAGCTAAGAAAAAGTATGGGGCCTATTGGCCAGTATCATAAAGAGGGTCACGGATACTTTGCATTTCCTAAACTTGAGGGTGAAATAAAACCATGGATGACCTTTAGGGGTAAGGAGGTTTTAACCTGGAGTTTAAATAATTACCTCGGTTTGGCAAACCACCCAGAGGTGCGTAAGGCCGATGCCGAGGGGGCTGCTCAGTACGGTATGGCTTACCCAATGGGGGCAAGAATGATGAGTGGACAAACTAAACTTCACGAGGAGCTTGAGGTGAAACTTGCCGCTTTTGTTGATAAACCAGCAGCATTCTTGTTGAATTATGGTTACCAGGGAATGGTTTCAATTATTGATGCAGTGGTTTCGAGAAATGATGTGGTGGTTTACGATTCCGAATCGCATGCATGTATTATTGATGGTTTAAGATTGTTTCCCGGTAAACGCTTTGTTTATGCACATAATGATATGGATAACCTGCGAAAGCAGCTTACCCATGCAACCCGCTTAACAGAAAAAACAGGCGGTGGAATTCTTGTTATTACCGAAGGTGTATTCGGGATGGCTGGCGATTTGGGCAATCTTAAAGATATAGTTGCTTTTAAAAAGGAATTTAATTTCCGCTTGCTAGTTGATGATGCCCATGGTTTTGGTACAATGGGAAAAACGGGCTCTGGAGCTCCCGAGCATTTTGGTGTTCAGGATGAGGTAGATCTTCATTTTGCAACCTTTGCCAAGAGTGGAGCGGGTATTGGAGCATTTGTAGCAGCCGAAGAGGATATAATAAGGTACTTGGCCTACAACTTACGTTCGCAAACATTTGCCAAGTCGCTTCCAATGCCAATGGTTGTTGGTGGTTTAAAGCGAGTTGAGATAATGCAAACTCAGCCCGAGTTGAAAGAAAATCTTTGGAAAATTGTTAATGCTTTGCAAAGCGGGCTAAAAAAGGCTGGATTTGACCTAGGGGCTACCGAATCTCCTGTTACTCCCGTTTATATGAAGGGTAATGTTCCGGAGGCTACCAATATGGTGTTCGATTTACGTGAGAACTACAGCATCTTCTGCTCCATTGTAGTTTATCCTGTTATTCCTAAAGGGCAAATACTACTAAGGCTTATACCAACTGCTGTTCACACTCTTGAGGATGTTGACATCACTATTAAGGCATTTACAGAGTGTGCTAAAAAGCTGAAGGAAGGAAAGTATTACGCTGAGAAAATGTCGCAAATTTAGACCTATAATTCCATGTAAAATAAGGAAGAGGGCGCATTGCACCCTCTTTTTTATTGTAGCTTGGGCAAGCCAATAAACTTGCATGGGTGAGTTTCTTCATCTGCCATGATGATTATTCCGCATTGTTCGTCAAATTTGTTAAAGATGAATGCAAATGTGGGTTACCCCGACCTAGTCGAGCCCAGTTTTGTTATCAAAATTGGGTGTTAGACTTAGTCGTCGTCAGAGACACCATTTATTTATTCGTCCGAATAATTGGGGTTAAGCAAGTTGAAGCGCTTTAAAAGCTTATCATGTGAAGATGTAGTTCAACTCTTTGAATTTTTAAAGTCAACCCTGTTTGCTTAGGTGCTAATATACTATTAGTAAACACTTTAAAGATTATTTATTTTAACAGATACTAATAAGTCCACCCCGTAATTTTCTCGAATCGCATATGGTATTCTTTTTTCATTGTGTTTCTTCGTATAAAATAAATCGGATTTCACTATGAAAGAAGTTGTAATAGTATCGGCAGTGCGTACAGCCATAGGAGCCTTTGGTGGAAGTTTGTCTAAGCTGTCGGCTGTTGACCTTGGCGTAATTGCGGCTAGCGAAGCAATAAAAAGGGCAGGGGTTGCTCCTGGTGAAATTAACGAGACAATTATTGGAAATATTCTGTCGGCTGGTTTAGGCCAAAATATTTCTCGTCAAATAGCGGTAAAATCTGGGGTGCCTGAAACAAGTCCTGCCATGGGTATTAACCATTTATGCGGTTCGGGGCTGCGCTCTGTTTCAATGGCCGCACAGCTTATTATGCTTGGCGATGCAGATGTTATTCTTGCTGGGGGCACCGAGAGTATGACAAATGCACCATATCTTTTATCCAAAGGGCGGAGTGGTTATAGGATGGGGCACGGCGAGGTAATTGATTCAATGATTACTGACGGTCTAACCGATGCGTTCAACAATTACCATATGGGCATTACCGCCGAGAATATTGCAGAGCAGTGGGAAATATCCCGCGAGCAGCAGGATGAGTTCGCAGTAAGAAGTCAGAATAAAGCAGAAGCAGCACAGAAAGAGGGGCGGTTTAGGGATGAAATTGTTCCTGTTGAAATACCTCAGCGGAAGGGTGATCCAATACTTTTTGACAATGACGAGTTCCCTAAGCATGGGCAAACCATTGAAAAACTTGCAAAACTTCGCCCAGCATTTAAAAAAGACGGTACTGTTACTGCGGGTAATGCTTCGGGCATAAACGATGGAGCATCAATGCTTGTTGTAATGTCGGCCGAAAAGGCAAAAGCCCTTGGGCAAAAGCCACTTGTGAGAATTATTTCCTACGGAAATGCAGCACTTGATCCTAAAATTATGGGCTATGGCCCAGTGCCAGCTACCCGCGCTGCCTTGCTAAAGGCAAAGATGAAGATTAACGATATCAGTTTGGTTGAGGCAAACGAGGCCTTTGCATCGCAATCCATTGCCGTTGTTCGTGATCTTAAGTTAAATCCCGAAATTGTAAATGTGAATGGCGGAGCCATTGCGCTTGGCCATCCTGTTGGTGCATCGGGTTCGAGAATCCTAACTACGTTAATCTATGAGATGAAACGAAGAAATGCAGCAACAGGCCTTGCAACACTGTGTATTGGAGGTGGGCAGGGTACTGCTTTGATTGTTGAGAATATGTAACACGAAAGCAATTAATATAATAAACAAAAAAGAATTAATAGGATGAAACGTTTAGAGAGTAAAGTGGCTATAATTACTGGTGGTGCCGATGGTTTAGGCAAGGCTAGTGCCAATCTTTTTGCCAGAGAGGGTGCAACCGTTGTTATTTGGGATATGAACGAGGAAAAAGGAAGCGAAGTAGTTAGCGCAATCCATGCCAGTGGAGGTAAAGCGTCTTTCTTTAAAGTAAATACTGCAAGCTATAACGAGGTTGAAAAGGCAACCCAAAAAACCATTGAGAAGTACGGAAAAATTAATATCCTCATTAACAATGCAGGGATTACTCGCGACTCAACGCTAAAAAAGATGACTCCCGAGCAGTGGCAACAGGTGATTGATGTAAACCTAACCGGTGTTTTCAACTGCGCTAAGTGTGTTAGCGGCAATATGGTTGAAAATGGTTATGGCAGAATTATAAACACCTCATCGGTAGTTGCTCTTTATGGGAATTTTGGCCAAACAAATTATGTTGCAGCAAAGGCTGGCGTAATTGGAATGACCAAAACCATGGCTCGCGAGCTGGGTCGTAAGGGAGTGACTGTTAATGCTGTTGCACCCGGTTTTATTGCAACCGATATGGTTAAGAAAATGCCCGAGGAGGTGCTTGATGGTATGGAAGCTAAGGTACCTATTGGTCGTTTGGGTTTGCCAGAAGAAATAGCTTTGGCATACCTTTTCCTCGCTAGCGATGAGGCTGCTTATATCAACGGAGCTACGCTTAGTGTTGATGGTGGAATAACTATCTAAATCTTATTACTTCTTGAGTTATGGATCGTTTTTTAGGAAACATTTTAGTGTAAATAACAAGTAATTATTATGGCATCAACAGAACAAGTGCTGGGTACGTGGATACTGATTGCAATTTATGCGTCAGCAGTACTCTATTTTGTTATCAGAGGGGCAATGGGCACCAAAAGTATGAAGGATTATGCTGTGGGTAGCATTAATTTTTCTCCTCTGTTTGTAGGCATGTCGCTAGCAGCGGCAATGACAAGTGCTGCCACATTCATTATCAACCCTGGGTTAATAGCGCTTTACGGGATAAGCGGGGTGCTATCGTTCGGCCTCTTTTTCCCAATTGCATCTATGCTCTCGTTGGTTGTGCTTACAAAGAGTTTTCGAAAATTTGGTCAATCCGTAAGCGCAGTTTCTTTAGCCAGCTGGATTGGAAAAAGGTATAATAGTGAAGGATATTCATTGTTTATTGCGTTTCTATCGGTATTGCTTATAACATTTATTGTGCTAATCCTTGTTGCGTTAACAAAGGTGTTTGCCAGTGCACTAAATACGAACGAGGTATTTACATTGGCCGCAATCATAATCTTTGTTTTTGGCTATATGATGTTTGGCGGGGCAAACGCAATGGTTTATACCAATGCTATTCAGGCTGGAATAATGGTTATTGTTGCTGTCATACTCTTGTTGTCAGGTTATAACCATTTTGGAAATGGGATTAGCGGTTTTTTTGAAACGCTTAAGTCAATCGATCCGGTTCTGGTAAAGGCCACCAATGAGGGAAGTCCCCTTTTTCGTGATTTTTGGGAGATTATCCTTGCACAGGTAATCATAGGTGCAGCCGTAGTTTGCCAACCCCATATTATTACCAAATCACTTTTACTAAAGAAAGAGAGCGATGTTAACAAGTTTCTTGTTACAGCTATTATTGTTGAGGCACTTTTCTTTGCTGTTGTAATTGTTGGATTATACGCCCGAATAGAGTTCCCTGATTTAATGGTGAATGGGGAGCCTCTTAGCAACGATAGCATCATTCCAACTTACGTTATACATGTTTTTTCTAGTGGTTGGATAGCAATTCTGGTTGGCTTATTCGTAATTCTTGGCCTTATTAGCGCTGGGATGTCAACACTTGAGGGCTTAATTCAATCGTTAAGCACAAGCATAACCAACGACATTATTAACCCGCTTTTTGGCAAGAGGATAGCTGGCGATAGAAGTTACATGAAGATTAATCGGATAGTTATTGTTCTGCTTGCAGTTGTGGCATTCTTTCTATCGAGGCATCAGCTAATTTCTCCAAAGCTTAGCGTAGCTATTTTTGCGCAGAATGGGGTTTACGCCTATTTCTCAATAATATTCATTCCAATTCTTTTGGGAATATTTGGGAAAAGTGTTGGCTTAATGGCACCTCTCTGGGCTTCAATAACTGCATTTGTTACACATTTTGGCGTTTACTATGGCTTGCCATACATCGTAAACAATAACATTGCTAGTCTAGGTTATTTCGATAAGTACTTTTCATAATCCTGCAATTGCTGCGGCTTCGGCTATCATATTATCGGCTATAGTAGGGCTAACAATTTATCAAGCTAATCGATTTAAACCAAAGACTATTAACGCCAATTAAACCCTTTTTACCATGAAAGATTATTTATCAACATATAAGTCGAAACTTATTTCAATTGAACAGGCGGTTGGGATGATTAAGAGTGATACCGATGTTATTGTTGCACAATGTGCTTCGGAACCGCAAGGATGCATGGGCAAATTTCATCTTGTAAAGGATAAGGTGAAGAACGTGCAGGTATTTTCGGTATTAACGCTAAAGCCCTACGATTTTTACATGAAATCTGAGATGAAGGGACATTTTGAACTTTGCAGCTGGTTTCATGCGCCTGGTTCAAGGCAGGCGATAAAAGAAGGAGCAGGGACTGTAACCTATGTGCCCAATATGCTTCATCGTGCAGCAACCGATAGGCTCAAGGTTAGAACGCCTCATTTGTTTTTCGGAACCTGTACGCCCCCCGACGAGAAAGGATTTGTCTCCTTATCGCTGGGCGTTACCTACGAGAAGGATGTTCTTGAAGCAGCAAAACTAGTGGTGCTTGAGGTGAACAATAAGTTGCCTCGTACATTTGGCGATACCCATGTTCATATCAATGATGTGGACTACTTTGTGGAACATCACCAAACTCCGCCCACATTGCCCTCACCCCAGCCCGATGAGGTAGCCATGATGATTGGGAACAACATTGCCGAATTGGTTGATGACGGATCCACCATTCAGCTGGGTATTGGTGAAATACCAAATGCAGCAGCACTTTCTCTTAGGGATAAAAAGGACTTAGGTGTTCATACCGAAATGCTTGTTGATTCAATGGTTGAACTCTACGAAATGGGGGTAATTACTAACAAGAAAAAAGCATTTCATAAGGATAAGTTTATTTGCACATTCGCCATGGGATCTGAAAAGATGTACCAATGGCTAAATAATAATCCTGCCGTTGAATTTCTGCGCGGAAAATACGTAAACGATCCTTGCTTTGTTAAGCAGAATTCAAAAATGGTTTCGATCAATACCTGCATTATGGTCGATTTTACGGGGCAGGTTGCTAGCGAGTCTATTGGTATAAATCAGTATTCAGGAACTGGAGGTCAAACCGATACAGCTGTGGGTGCCATTGAAGGGTTTGACGGATTAGGCAAATCTATTATAGCATGTCGCTCAACGGCACAAAGGGGGAAAATTTCAACCATAGTCCCGGTGCTTCCTGAGGGCACTGCGGTTACGCTGCATCGAAGCCATACCGATTATGTGGTTACTGAGCATGGAGCTGTAAGGCTCACAGGCTTAACTGTGAGGGAGAGAACAAACGCATTAATATCCATTGCGCACCCCGATTTTAGAGCAGAACTTACTGAAAAGGCTCAAAAGATGGGCTATACATAGTGTCAGCAAGAAAACTCTATGTTTTTGTGTCTTTGATAAGAAAGCGTCAAAGACAAGGCTTTCGAAGTTTTTGAATCCAAGGAGTTTACTAATTGTAAATGACTGTTTCAAAAACGAGAATAACGCAGTATTTGGCGTTTTCTTGCAAAGACTATATAGAAGTCAGAGAGTACAGATTTATCAACAGAATTAACTCAGAAAAGAGATATGTTACCAATAAAAATAGTAGGAACAGGAGTTTATGCACCTGGTGAACCCATCGATAATATTGAGCTGAAGCAATTGGCAAATATTGAATTCGACCATGAGAAAACGGAAGCAAAACTCGGTATATATAAAAGGCATATAGCTCATCTTAGGGGAATTAGCGAAACAACTGCCGATTTTGCAACCAAAGCTGCCGAAAATGCCATTGTGGATGCTGGTGTATCGCCAAGCGATATTGGGCTTTTTATTGTGGCAACCGATACGCCCGAGTTTATTACACCAGCTACGTCAATTTTGGTACAGGGACGAATCCAGAAGGGTGAAACATGGTCATCTACGTTCGATGTTAGTGCCTCATGCGCTAGTTTTGCCATAGCGCTTGATAATGCTGTTCGCATAATGGCAACCGACGAATCAATTGAATATGCTGTTGTGATTGGCGTTTACAATATGCCAGCTTTTATCCGCCCAGGCGATGCCTTTGGCTATACAATTTTTGCTGATGGTGCAGGAGCCTTTGTACTAAAAAGGGTAAAGGATGAAAAATCAGGCTATATCACTGGTCAGCTGCTTACCGATGGCACTCAATGGGATTATGTTGGTGTTTACGCAGGAGGAAGTAGAAACCCTATCACTTCAAAAGTTATTAAAGAGGAGAAGTGGGGGCTATTAAACCTGCAACGATTGCCTGGCGATAGGAATGTTCGTCTTTGGCCAATGGTAGTTGATAAGCTGGTAAGTAAAGCAAATCAAAAAGTTGAAGAGGTTGATCATTTCATATTCACTCAAATAAATAGGTCAGTTATAACAAAGGTTATGGCGGAGCTAAATCAGCCTGAGTCAAAAACAAACTTTGTTATGGATCGTTATGGTTATACAGGCTCTGGATGTTTGCCAATGGCCTTTCATCATGCAGTAAAAGAGGGTAAGGTCAAACGAGGCCACAAGGTTGTAATGGTTGCATCGGGAGCGGGGTTGGCTGTGGGTAGCAAT